>ERZ724508.344-NODE-344-length-33578-cov-5.480566_pt1 | contig 33578 bp, 48 predicted proteins | sample MGYA00376041_ERZ724508 | MGnify/ENA primary metagenome ERZ724508 (study PRJEB28724, sample SAMN07190887) | wastewater metagenome | isolation source: effluent of sewage treatment plant in Hong Hong | place: USA: Christiansburg, Virginia | collected 2016-03-01 ...
GAATATCCTGTGTCGAACTGCTTTATATTTCGATTTAAATGCCGAATTTATATGATTACTTATCTCGTATAAATGGCGACAAAAGAAGAAAGTGAGGCCAAAGGGGTGCTATATTTGATTCAAAGAAAAGATATCGATCTTGTTAAGGCTGTCGATTAGAACATGTTCATGCAGTCCTCAATCAGCATGCTTTTGGTAATTGCCTCAATTTTGTGTATGCTGCTCTACCGCCTCGGGGTAGAGGTTGATGTGCAACATAAGGTCAAGTCCTTCAAGGACCTAACGAGCACATTGTACCCTGTATTCAATACGATGTATCGGAGCGCGTTTAGTCAGCACAACCGGCTTTTGAGCCGCGCAGAACTGAAGATTGAGTTCAACATTCTGCAGGTACTGGAAGACTACCAGATCAAGCGAAGGAAGAATGAGATAAATCGACAACTAAAAACGCTCGCAGACACGCTACAGGCAATCGGGAGAAGGTTCGAGCAGAGCAACCCTGGACCAAGCATCTCCCGGAGGAGAACAAGGAGGATGAGACGGGGTGAAGACCAAAATATTGGTTGGCTTGGTTCATGATACACGATCTATTGGAATGAAAGAAGAGTGATTTGAATTGAATCGGCTTGGCGTAATGGTGTCCGCCAATGAACAAAGGCCAGCTTTCGAAGTGGCAGAGATAGCCCAAAAGGAAAGCTGTGTAAGGCTCACCTCAAAACAAAATCACCACCTTATTCTGCAAGCAGTGCTAAATATTCGGGACAATAGCCCAGCCTCGGTTTCTTCGTTCTTCTCAACTGCCTACTTCTTTGGAGCCTGGTTGAGCTCTGCGATCCTCTTTTTGTGCTACCGAAAGTCTTTGAAGTAAGCTGGCTCGAAGTTCCACGAAAAGAATTGGATTTTCTTAAACAGTCTTTCTCGCGCTTCAATATTCCAGACGATCTTTCGCAACTACCTTAGTTCTCCAACTGAAGGGGGATCCCGCTTCACGGCTTTCATACTGTAAAAGCCCGTCTAAACTAAATCGTAGCACATCCACAGTAGCCCATACTCCATCCTTTTCTGTCCCACATCATCGTAGTCGCTTGGCGCCACTCCTTCCTTGAGGAAACTCTCCGCCAACTCCAGTTCCTTGGGCGTTACGTACGTCATCTTCTGCCGATTTTCTTAGAAGTCCTCCGCCTCCTGCTTTCTTCGTTAGCCTGAGGTACGTACTATCGCATGTGGGCTGGCAATGGCCGTTTCCGCTCCAGATTGAAGTCCCTCCTGACCAAATAGTGGGTTTCCCCGGAAGATTTGGTAGTTACGATCCTCCGGTAGCCGTATTCATTTATGATGCCTTGAACTTCATCAAAGACGTCGGATATCTCATCGTAATACAGATCTAATGGCTCGTATTCTAGCTGGATCACAGTCAAAGCCAGCTTCTCAGGACTTGTAGCCGCCTTTTTCATTTCCGGAAAGGTTAATAATTTAAATATTATAGGTTAATGAGATCAGGAAAAAGGTCAAGGCCTCGAATTCATTGATTTCGTCCATAGGTTCTTTACAAAAGACCCCCTTGAGACCGGTTGTAGAGTCTTCATTTCAAATGTTCATAATTATATCCAAACCATTGGGTCTGGAAGGAAAGTGTTGCTAACGAACGACATTAGATATATTACGCGAGGTGAGCAGCCTCGAATAATGGTTTAAATCTGCTAGCAAGCCGAATCGCTATAATTACTTAATTAAGTATTCTCAATGACGGCAAATACTGCGGCTCAGGGAGTGCTGACCAATTTGTAAGAGAAGCTCATCGGCTCCGACAGCAATCCAGCCTTGATCCAGACTATCGACAGAGCAAGTTTTGAGTACCTGCTAACACTCAAAGACCGGGAAATTGTTGAGGAATACCACCCCATCATCGATGCTGAGCGGACTAGGCGTGAAAAGATCATGCAGAGACGGCAATAAAGCGTATTGTTGCTTGAGAATATAGACCAAACCGTCTAGCAACTTCCTCGTGCAGGGTTCCGTTGCGGTAGGAACAATCTTAGTATTCCGCGAATACGCTACTGATCCTAACTCCTACGTCCACGGGAAAGCAATTACTACTTTGCTGATCCTCACCATCTTGGCGATGTGCTGCACGGCATTCGAGCTACTGTGGAATTGCGCTGGTTATCCCGTCGAAACTCTGCTAAATTAGTTTTAGTTCTGGAAACGCCGCCATCAAAGCAGCAACTGGATCTTAACCTATTTAGCCAGGTTGATGGAACCCGAAGTTACTGTAGACCTTCCGATAGAGATGATGGAAGAACTTACGGTTTAAACCGTCCCTTAACCTTTCATCCGCAAAAGAAAGTTTAGATAAGGTGATAGACAGGCAGTTCAAAAGGACAAGACCGCCGAACAAGATCAAGACTCATAGGACCAACTGAAGATGGAGTGATGTTCTCACCTTCATAATTTCGAAAGTACTTCCAATTTGATGTTGCCGAACATGGCCTTTGTTCCATAAGGAGTTAAGATTCAGTCACTATTGTCTTTCCTCTATTACTTTCTTCACGAGCACGGTATCGGCCGGATGAAGGTTATCTATCGCCTATCAACGTCTAAAATGCACATGCATCTGTTTCTGAGTTGTCGTGCTCTTGCCGAATAACGGCTAAGCCTTCAGCACTCAAAAATTAAGGCCCAGAAACTTTTCTTATCGGAATCGGCTACTGAAACTCATTCATTGACATGTCAAAACTTCACAGTCAGTTCGAATGGACAATGATCACTGCCCATAACAGAGCTGAGAATATTTGCTTGTGAGTAATTCTTCCGCAGGGAGTGATCCACCAGAAAGTAATCGATTCTCCAGCCAATGTTCTTCGATCGGGCTTGGCTCTGGTTGCTCCACCACGTATACTCCTGCTTGCCTGGATTTTGCTCACGGTAGCAATCAATGAAGCCTGACTTCAGCAAAACGCTAAAGCTATCTCTCTCGGGAGCAGTGAATCCAGCATTATTGTGATTATCTTTTGGTCTTGCTAGATCAATCTCCTGGTGAGCAACGTTCATATCGCCACAAGCCACGACACTCTTCTTGGACGATAGCTTTTCCAGATATCGACGGAAGAGACCAGCAAAGGCTATTTTAAACTACAGCCTCTCGAGCTGCGCTCCTGAGTTGGGTTTATAGACGTTTACCACATAGCATTTCTCAAACTCTAAGGTTAGCAACCTTCCCTCCAACGATACGACATTACCCGCGTATTGTTCCCCTAACAATTCGAAGTCCTCATAGACAGCCAGCGGCAGGTGCTTGCTGAATACTGCCACCCCAGAGTAGCCTCGGCTGACTTTGCAGAAGTTCCAGTAGTGTGAATATCCTGGCAAGCATGAAGCGAGCTTGTCTTCATGGTATGCTTGCAGATCCAGCTTCGTCTCGGTCACGCACAGCACTTCAGGTTTGTGCAATTGAACGAGCATGTCCAACACCCCCTTCTTGAGAACTGAACGAAGCCCATTGACATTCCATCCAACGAGTTTACACTCCTTTGGCAATACGCCATCTCCGAGCTTCCACATGCCGGTGGTTGGTGGGTGCAATGCTACCGATCCAGGTTGTGCCATCTTCGAAGATAGGTAGCCGTTGATGAATCGAATTCCTTCTGCACCTCTCGCAGATGTTCGACTAACTAACATAATATGCCATCACTGGTGATAGTCCAACGCAAACAGATCACACCAACCTACGCTGTCCGAGAATGCGATCAACTTTCTCCTCTTCCTCGAGATGCACGAAGCTGTGCTTGTCGACATCTTCTGCTGGCACGTACTTGTTGCACACACTGCAGCGTATATGCGTGTGCACATACAGATCGGGGTTTTCGAGGATCTTTAGTTGGATGGCTTCGCTGCGTTCGTAGGGATTCATTGCTCGCTGTTGGAAGTGGTAGGGCGTACTGTTCTCGACGATCGTTATGGGTCGGTTGCGGTCCTGCTTCACGATAATCGACTTCAGGTAGTTGTTGTCGATGGAGTACTTCGAGGCTTCCATATGGGAGTTAGTGGCTGTATTATATAACGACGGGATCACTTCTTGGAGGTGTAGTACTTCTTGTAGTTCATTGTGACAGAGCTGCCCACCAACAATTCCTCTGTCGGGGGTTGCTGCGAGCGAACGTTATACTCCAACACGGGCTGGTCAAATTGAACCTTTACTTTTCCATTTTTGCCGAATGCAGAATGCACACGGCCGATGTTGCCAGTGAGTTCCAGACAAACCTCCTTGCCGACGAAGTTATTTATGTTCACTTCCTTCATGAACAGGTCCTTCACAAGCACGGTGTTACGATCTACGAGTTTCTCAATCTGGCCTCCCTTGCTTTTATAGCGGTAGATCTTCAGCATATTTGGCTGGGCTATCTGGTCGTGCCTCAGCGACACCAGCATATTGCCATAGAAGGCCAATCTACACACATTATCGTTGATGTCCCCGTCAAATTTATAACCCACCAATAGAGAGCCTGGGTTGGCGTACATGTCCTTCTCGAAAGCTAGTAAGCAGAAGATGGTCGGAACCATGCCCTTACTGGCTGCAGTTTACTCAATGGCTTCATAGGATTCCCCAGTTTCGTATTAACGATTGAAATCGAATGGCCCTTCCTCCAGCTTATCAAGAGTGTAGAAGATCCTCAGCTGTGCCATGACTGTTTGATGCCCCGATATTACATGGAACTTGCTCTTGTTTTTTAGAGGAAGCTTGAAGTAGCGGATTTTGTTCAGTTTGATGATGCAGTTCTAGCTGAGAGTCACATAGCCTGGTGAACAGCACAGACCTCGTTCGATAAGATCACTTTCCAGCTGGGTAAACAGCAGGGCTACACGGTCTCCCTGTCCCGCCGAATTTACTGGCTTGCGAAACATCTGCATTGACTTAACCTTCTTGCGTTCCTGGATAAGTGGGAACTCCACCTCATCGCCAGGTTTTACGGCACCTTCAACCACAGTCCCAGTCACCACTGAACCCTTGCCTTTGATTGGAAAGCAATGGTCCACCAGCATTAGCAGATTGCCTTTATCGTTTCTCTTTGGAATAGTTATACTGTTCAGCAGTGTGTTCTTCAAGAGTTGGGTGAATTCACCAGCTCTGCCTTCCAATTTTGTAGAAAACGGTACCATGGTAACCTTCTCCCCATACCTGGTCTTCCCAAATACCTTCCGCAAGGCCTCCATCTTCTTCTTCAGTAGCTCCTCAGAGCCCTCACCAAGCATATCCACCTTGTTTAGCACCACTATCAGCTTGTCAATGAGTAGCTCACCAATGCTGATGCACTCGGCAGTCTGTGTTTGTATACCCTACGTTTCACCCATCAGTACCTTGTTGATGTCTACGATCAGAAACATCAGGTCGATGATCTGTGCGCCGCCGATGACTGTTTTGATGAGTGATGCATGTCCGGGACAATCAACCAAAGTAAATTGGAGATACTTCTTGTTGGGGCATTGTTCCTGCAGATGTTGAGGCATCCTCGTGAAGAACGCGCTGAAACCCAGATCTAAGGTGATCCCACGCTACTGCGATTGGGGATTCTTGTCCATGCTTGCCGTGGAAGTGACCTAACTGAGCACCCGGCAGATCGAAGTCTTGCCGGAATCGACGTGGCCAAGCACTCCGACGTTGATGTTTACGGAGTCTTTGTTAGTGATTTCTTTGAGCTCGGCCTCAGGAATCAGCGAGTAGTCAGGCTCCATCAGGAAATAATTCCACTTGAATGGAAGTTGAAAGCTGTAAAAAAGGGCTGTCGAGCACATGGACTTCCCAAGCGGTCCCCCACCTTAGTACTAACCATGCCTCAAGCTGCTTAACTTCGGAGTTCGGATGGGATCCGGTGCATTCAGCTTAGTATGGCCGACAGCAATAGCTCATGCCCTTGTGAAGGGATATGTTGTCGGCCCTCACCTATCTAGCGTTGGATTCAGGATATTAAAATGACGGATAATGGTGGAAAGGTGGAGTAGTCAACTCAACCAAAGACAGGTCAGAACGTCAGTGGCTTGACTCTCGGAGAGTTGCTATCGCATAAGGATAGCTCGCCGAGCAAGTAAAGGCAAGGCGAAAGCAACCCAAAACAACTAGTTGAAGCCGGTGATAGCAAACACCAGAAAAAGCGTGGTTGGACGAAAGAAGAGACTGAGGAACTTATCAAGGGCGTGAGCATCTTCGGTCCACAGATTGAATGGCTCGCTAAGCTGCTCCCCAACCGTACAAGAAATGAAGTGGCGGTAAGATAATTGGCGATGCTTTTAGGCACGTTTTCGCAAACTCAACCGTGAGAACAAGCTCGACTTCAGTGAGAGGAAGGGAAAGAAACGACCAAACCTGACTCGATATATGGTGGTGAGGCAGACCAGCATAACCAAAATGGATTCAGTGACATCAACGACATCACAGGATTCTACGTAGAAGGTAACGCAACCGATGATGTTCAGAGGCTTTACCAACGGACAAAACAACTGCTATCGACACCGAGTGTGCAGGAAGCTTAGCGTAAGCTTCTCGCTTCGGAAACCAGCAAAGCCAATACGAAGTCAACAACTATACAAGAACCGTCTCAATTCCCTTCGACAAATCCTTGATTTTGTAAGCTAACTACCAACTATCAATGGCACCAAAAGCTGGGATGTATTGAAATTTATTACACTGGTGCCCACAGCCAGGCATTAGATGTTTGGTTTATTCATAGAGTTCCCTTGGTTGTATCACGAGGCTACACTCCTGCCTTCGCAATATAAATATTATGCTGGACTACTCCGAAACGTACCGCTCACCTGTGAACACTTCCAAGTCCAAGCAACTCTACAGTTTCCCGAAGGAGAGTCGGTTCAAGTTCACAAGGCTCGATGCTTCACACATGTAGTTTTCAACTTATGCAGGTCTGGCCAGTTATACAACCTTCCCAGTCTTATCGATCGGAGAGCTGCAGGCTTCGGCTATGGCAAGAGGGAGTTAATATTCCCTAATAGTCACCGCGATGCACCGTCGCCCACTGCCTACACCATCAATGGTGATACCGAGTGCGATCGTTTGTCCAATCGCGGGCTTACCATGTCACGTAAACTTAACAGCGATTCCCACTTAAAGAAATCGAGGTAGTTGCCGGGACCCGGTCAGTACAACAATGTAGGGCATCAGCTATCTCGCCCAGGCATAAAATTCAATAAGCAGAAAAAAGTATTTGAGTATCCTCTAAAAATGCGTACCGGAGAATAGTCGCCAGGACCTGCTTCCCATTCGTAACCGTTTCAGGGCGAGTATGGCAAATCCTTTGTAGCCAAGTATCGGAACAGTTCAAGCCCCAAATTTGGTTCGTAAAAACGTAGCTCGAGAAGCACTATCTCACCATCACCAGGCCCAATGGCATGTAAGAATCTCCTTACCGTTAGATCCACGAGATAGAATCGTAGCCTCTTACATCAGTAATCGTTTCAAGCACAAGTAACCAGTCAATTTCTCCGGGTACAGTTCACGGCGAGAGCGTATAAAAGAACCTATTCCAAGTCCAGCCAGTTAGTACTTTTTTTGCTTACACATAGCTTCATCTTTTCGGAGTTCGCAGTCAAAGAAAAACCTCGCAAGCTCAAAGCTAACCCTGGCATGGTAGATTACAGATTGCGTAACTTAACTGCTTGTGCTCTTCGTGCCTCTAAAAAGTCTTCGGTCGAGAGGCTGCATACATAGCCCAACCGCCATCGCTGAATCATCCTCTATTTAGTTCTTAAACATCTTATCAAAGTAATGAACGGGTCAACTGATCAGCTGATTCTCAAGCTGCAGGCCAAATTGAAGGAACTGGAGCTGTAGAAGAATGTCTCGCAGAAGCCCATTCTATATTGCTAAGCCAGTAAGCTTATGCAGGAATTGGAGAAGATTGTGATGGAAATGCCAATGTCCTATCAAAAAGAACGATTGGAAAAGCAACTCGAACTGGTGCGTCACAAGTTATCACGGTTGGAGCGGGAAATGATGGAGGAGGTTCGGTTTTTAAGAGATACCAGCACCAAGCTTGGCATCGACCTTGAGCAGAACGGGTACCAATATAATCCGAGGATGACTATGCAGCAAAACATGCTACGTACAGTGATTTGGCAGGAAGTTACTGAGGGGCAGATGCTTCTCAAGCAGGAAGAGCTCGAGGATATCGCTCGGCGTATGGAGAAGAACAAGGAGGTGGTGGATGAAATAGACATGCTGGTAAGATAGCAAGGGCAGAAACTCGACATTATTGAGTCACGCATCATGGTGGCAAACAAAAACGTTAAGGAAGCCAACGAGCATATGGACAAAGCAAACGTCTTGTATGGTGGGAAGCCTCGCCCAAAGGAATAGAAATAGCTTCCACCACCAAATCGTCAGTCGATGAACGAATAAGAGATCAATGCAGCTCGCAAAACCCTCACTCCTGAGCAAGCCAAGATAGTTTCGAGTCTGCGGTTGAAAGTTCGTGGCTTCTTTGGACAGCTCGGGTATAATATCGGAAAGTTCTTTACGAACATATTCACTTGGGGCAAGAAACCCAGCAGTTGAGTATACTGGCAGTGCATCAACTCACATGTTGTTATACTTAACATACAGCTCTCGGTTGAGCTATCGAAGACCCTCCACAGTATCTGCATGCCCACTGCCATGACCCTGCAGTGTAAACATGATGTTTCGCATCTGCTCCAGCGTAACCTTCTGGAGGATGGGTGCTTACTCGAACAGGGCAAGTTTCTTCTCGAGGATTTGATAAAGACGCAAGGTATACTCCTGGAATAATCTTGGATTTGGTCGCTCGCTCTCCATTTCTCGTTAAAGCTCTGGTGTGGATGTCTCAGGTCGTTCCAGCAGAAACACCTGTGTAACATTCGACTGTACTTCAAGGTTGAAGAGTGCTTGTTCGTAGTAATTCTAAATTTCTTCCTCCTGCAATTTCAGTTGCTATTCGTTAAGAGCCTCCTTGATGGAACTGATCTCGAGACAAGTGTGAATAACCTCGCGAACCCCACCAAAGAGCGTCTTCAAATTCTTTACCAGCAGAAACTCATAGAACACTGTGTTGATTGTACAGAACTTTTAGCTGCGATCGCGGATCTTTTAGAGTCCCAGCAACGTCTCGTACATTATTAGAATCTTATCGTTGAGCTCATTGTATTCGTCCAGATATCGCTCGATTTTTTCGTAGTAGTCGCTGTTCAATACTTTAGTAGGGTCACCCCGCACGCCAGATTTTTGAACGTACCGTTGAATAAGCTTATCATCGCCGAGCTCCTTCCATGTGATTCGTTTCTTAGGTTACGGAGTCAGCATTCTTCTGATCAGATTTTCGACTTCTGGGCTGATAGTTATACCGTGGGCGTGAAAGTCAATACTCTTACCCTACTTTATACCCTCGAACAATGCTTTCTCGTTCTTAGCAGTGTAGGGATAGCTGAGCTTAAACAACATTTGGTAGAATATGATTCCCAGGGACCAAATATCCGCTCGGTTATCATATCGCTTGCCACTGAATACCTCAGGAGCCTTCGTATAGGGAGTACCGACGATTGTTGTAGCAACCCCCTCCTCGCTGATCTTCGATAGACCGAAGTCAGCGATCTTAATCCGGTCGTTTTCAGCAACCAGAATATTTCGTAGTTTGATGTCCCGATGTATGACGAGAATGTCATGCAGCCCCTTGAACCCATTTAAGATTTGAATGAGGATATCCATAGCCTCCTCTTAGCTGAGCGTACCACCTGGCTTGGCCTTGATGAAATCATGGAGATCACCGTGCTTGCAATACTACATTACCAGGTAGTGATGCTCCGGAGTCTCGATACATTCGTACAACCTCACCACGTTCTCGTTACGCACCTTGGTAAGGATGGTTCGCTCAGTCTCAAAGAGTTCCTGTCGTTTGCGGCTGGAACGCAGATCCGCTTTGCTGATCTACTTGTGAAGTGGTCGCGTACCTCCTTGACGGCTACCTCAAACTTGTTTCGATCAGTAGCGAGGTAGACCCGCCCGAACTCGCCCTTGCCAATGATCCGAAACAGATGATAGCCACCACGCAGCTCAAATGGTGCAAATTCTGCAGGCTTCATGTCGATAATAACTAATAGCGAACGGTATAGGCAGAGAAGTGGAGATACACCATCAAGCAATCTCTTGCTGGTCCTACTCGGAGGCACTTTATGTAGATTCCGTCTTTATAGACGGCTTTGTCTGGAGCCTGCGTTGCCGACGAAGAATGTGGTCCCTGATCTCGCTAACATCATCGGTGCTGCGCCGTTTCTTATACTTCGTCCACAGCAGCGAGAATCTGTTTTTGATTGCGTTTTCTGACCTCCCAGTCAGCTGCATCGATATGTGTTTCCAGCGTCGGCCGTGTTACATGTACAACTCGACCAAAGTAAGGTCCTATTGTTCTGTCCAAAAGGTTCTGAATTGGCGGGAAAGGTACTTTGACTTTTAGAAAAAGTTGTTAAGATTAAGGCTCCAGTGCTCGCGGCACTGCTTTGGTGAACGGTAGACGTTCGGGAACGCGCGGTGAAGGCTTCGGGAGATGCCAACCCAATCCTTCTTCTACTGTTAATTCCTGAGTAAATGGGAGAACGTACGCCATATCGAATAAGAACCTTTCTGACTCGGCATCCCACGGGTAGTCCTCTAAACGGTACTTCTGCATGGAAAGATACTTGAACATGCACTGTTCACCTCTTCGGAAGGGTATCATTGCGGCTAGGAACTCCCAATCAGCTTCCTAGAGATCCCTTGGAGTCCTTTCGTGGAACTGGCAGTACCGTTCCATCAGCCAAAAGAGCACAAGAAGGTCGTCCTGACCCCAGCTAATCTTGGATTTGTTGCTGTATGCCTTGTAGCGCTCCATACCGCCGCTGTAAATATTTTCGAACTCCTATATGGAAGGTATGGATTTTCGATTGACTCGAGGCAGAAGGCTTTCCCAATCGAGTAGAATCTCACCAAGAGAGGATTCTCGCACCTGACTGAGGAATGACTGTAGCGAACGTTCACAATTCGCCAAGTCATGCTTCTTCGGCGGCGGGATGGTTGAGGTAGACAGGCTGTCAGAGGGTTCGGCAGTGCAAGTCTCCTGCTGAACCACGATCATTGGGTAGTAAAGGAAGTACCCAGGGTAGAGCAGACCAGGATAATTCATTGGTTGATAAAATATTTACAATGATCTCTGACCTGTCGGCCACTTGAAGGACTAGTTTTTCTGTGAGCAGCTGTTTGTGATGGATAAATCCAAATGGCTATGGAGCTGGACCGCCAGCAAGTATTTCGACGACAGCTATGCCGAAATATGCGGTCTAATCTTGCTCTTTATTGGGTATTTAATTCACAACCGCGCCGGTTGTTTGGAGCGTTCACCCGGAGGAAAAAGGTCCTTCCTCCGCAGGAGAACCTGATCCAAAGACTGCTGCCTCACGGCCCTCCAACAGGCCCAATCGACTGCAGCTAGCCATGGCAGTCTAGCGTTCAAACAAGACGTGCTCAATTCGAATCTATTTGTGTGGGAGAACTGGCTACAACATCGAAAAAGATCACAAATGAACGCCTCTGGACTTCTGCCAATAAACATGAGTGGTGCTGTTCGTTACGAGCCCAATAATCATTTAAATCTTTCCTCTCAACCTATAAATTTAGAATGTAGCACTTGTTGTCCAGCCTTCATTCCACTATTGGCTAGAAACCACTGCATGAAGCCTTCTCATTGACACTCTTGACCGATCCGACGGCACTTAATTTAGCCTTGCGACAAATTCGTTCAGTTGCTTCCGCTGGCATCGACGATCATTTCGAGAGGGATTTTTGAACAAAGAGTTGATAGTACGAGTTTGGGGAGGCTTACTGACAAGCGTTTTCTACCTTTCGTCAAGGAGATCGTGCTGTATTGCAATGGGTTTACGACTGTCAGCTTATTACCTAAACCCTTTGGAATTGACTTACCGGCTCACAGTATGATGAACGCCGATGAAAGCTGACCTATTCAACCAAATTTTAGTAATCTATGGCACGATGCTACCATCAGTATCGATTCCAGCTTGAGCTGGCAAAGTAGAAAGTAAAGAAACCAAACTTTCTATGAAGGATCAATAGGTAAACAAAGAGTCTGGGTTGTGTGCTAACCTCAGGTGAATGTTAACCAACTGCCTAGCAGAGACGAGTTTAGACGATGATTGGCCATGGGCAATGGATGTAGAAGCAGCGAAGGCTTCCAAAACAGGTAGCAAATGGCTAGACCAACTGACCTACATCGCCGGAACATTGGTTGTGGACAACGCTACAGAAACTGAAGGCTACTGCTATAACATACTTCATTAATTATATATGTCTGAGGCGTGCACTGGTTGGGCTGTGGGGCTTGACGACTTTACTCTATTGCAGATCATCGGAAAGGGAAGCTATGCGAAGGTGCTACTTGCTCGACGTACCAAAACTGGCATGATTTGCGCACTCAAGGTCATCAAGAAGGCTCGCTTCCGCGATCAAAGGGAGCATGTCTTCGCCGAACGATAAATTCTGGTAGCCTCTTTGCTTACAGCAGGTCAGTTGCCGACATCCCTTCATCATCAGTATGTTCAGCAGCTTTCGCACGGCCGAAAGACTGTACTTCGTGCTGGAGTACTGTCCAGGAGGAGAGCTGTTCTCTCTGCTGCAGCGCAAAAACCGTTTCAGTGAGGAGATGTACCATCATTGCTTATCGAAGGGCTAAGTTCTACGCTGCACAGATTTTGCTGGCACTGTAATATCTTCATCTACGCGACATCGCTTACCTTGAGTAATTTCTTATTCTACCTTAGTCTCAAGCCTGAAAACGTGCTGTTGGATCGGGAGGGTTACATCCGCCTCACCGATTTCGGTTTGTCTGTGCGCAACATAAAATCCAAGGAGAGGTTTCAAGTGGTGGGAACACCTGAATATCTAGCTCCCGAAGTGTTGTCCAATTGTGAGGTGGGCTGTGAAGCAGACTGGTGGTGTTTCGGCACTATCATCTATGAAATGGTGGTGGGTGTGCCTCCATTCTACGAGGAGGACCAGCCACGCGAGAAACTCTTTCAGAGAATCAAGAGTGAACCACCAAAGTGGATGTTCAGCATCAGTCCTGTTTTGAAGGATCTCCTGTCAAAGCTGCTGGACAAGAACAAGGTGAACCGGCTCGGCAGCAAGGGTGCTGAATCCATAAAAAACCACCCTTGGTTCTAGAACGTCAAGTGGAATAAATTACTGAGCAAGGAACATCGCGCACCATTCGTGCCTGTACTCAAAGGTGAGGAAGACTCGCAATGGCATATACTGGAATACACTGAAAACGAGGTGGTATCTCCCGATGTCCAGCGTTCATTCGATTCTGGAAAAACCTACAAAGGCTTTACTTACGAAAAATCGCCGACTTCTCGCGGTAAAGGTTCACTATCGCCTCCGGAAGCTTCTCCACCGGAGCAGCATTCTCTGGAGTTTGAGATGCGAACCAAGGAGGGACACTAATTCTGATCACTTTTTAGCTTGTGGATACTTCGAGTTAGGGTGGTCGCGACCACCTCTAGATTATTGTAATTTATTACTGCAGGGTGCATAGGCTATGCTCTCGCGCTTCCGTTCCGCAGTCTCTCGACTGTTCAGATTCGCTTCGGAAAAGCCAGCAACAACGGCTGTCACCACAACCAGAAAGTATGATGAGAAGATCTCCAAGGCTCGTGCTATCTCGTCACTATACGACTTGCAGTTCAAAGAGTTCACGAATAACTTCGTTGCACCGAACGCAACCATCGTTGGTGAGGTTAGAATCGGTAGCAGAGTCTGCATCTGGGGTGGTGCAGTGCTCCGCGGCGACATCAACTCTATCATGTAAGGATGGGAGTTATTACAGTATCGCTGAAAGGGTCAATATTGGCGAGAACTGTGTGCTCTTTACTGCTGCAAGTGTGCCCAGCGGTCTGCCTGCACAGCTTACCATTGAAAGTCAAGTCGCTATTCAGCCTGGCTGTACCATCTACTCCAGCCGTATTGGAAAGGAAGTGTTCATCGGTGCGAATTCAGTCATCATGGAGGGTAGCGTGTTATAGAACGGTTGTATAATCGCTCCAAACTCTGTTGTGCCACCAGGCCGTGTTGTACCTAGCCGGCAAATGTGGGGCGGCAACCCTATAAAATACATTCGTGATGTGGATGACCGCGATATCCAAGCCCTTCGCACCTTCATTGAGAACCAATGGGACCGTACAGTGCCGATAACCTACCAGTTCCTCCCTTACAACAACGCTTACTTGCTTAGATAGAACACCTCAGAGGTACCTTTAAATCGTATTCAGGACGATGTAATAACCTGGGAGGAAGCAAGCATTAACAAGAACTTGTTGGAACATCGATACAACCCCAGGAAGATCACCTGATTCAGCCTATTAGTAAATTATATGCGTTTGAATTCAAACGAAGGGTGGCTGCACCAACCAATGGCTTAGTGGCAGCAGCAATCTCTCGCTTTCGTTGGAGCCTACCTCGAAGTCAAGCATCACTTGTTGATGAATGGCTGCATGTCCAGCATCGCCATGACGGTCGAGGAACCCGACCGGCTGATAATTAGGGAAATTGAAAGCGAAGAGGAAGTATGCTCTATGTGCTCTGAACGAAGCTTCTAACGCTTCACAGATGAGGAGAATAAGCTGGCTGGAGGTTCATCCGACGAGTCGGAGCATTACGATCATGTGGAGAATAGTAAGCCGGACCGTTAGACTCACTAATCGAACTTCGATAGCTTAAGACAGACAGCCCATTTCAGCAACGAAGACGAAAGCGAGAACAAACCGAACCACCACAACAAACAGATGTCAGTTAAAGAACGTTTGATGCACAAACTGTTAATGGAGAAGTCGAAACTCCACCAGCAAAATGGACGAGAGTCCTTCAACCAAACCTTACCGACGAAAGTTCATTACTAACGCTCGGTTCATGACAAGTCACAGCAACAGCCTGTTGAGCCACCGAAACCAACCTCATCAAAGCAGACCTTGACTAAGACCACTCGAGTAGTATTTTCACCGAGCACCAAAAACCAGACTAAACAACGACCTTCAAACTTCCGCTGAAGCGCTGCTTGACTTTTTTATGGAAACGAGTGAAAATATGAGAGTGATAAGGTATCATTGCTGAAGTCATGTCACGATCTTCGATTTTAAGGGTTTGCGGATGCGTACTGCTGCCTTCGGTGGGGAACTACCCTTATCACTTTTGTCGCAAATGAGCTTAAGGCTCTAACTTACAATTGGAATATACTTTAGCGCCGTTAGGTAGGTTCACTGGAGGCAGCAGTCGCTCCGATCTCACGGGTTTTTTGCAAACCAAATCTACTCCCTACAGAGTTCGGTTAAAGTTGTTTTCTATCTCCCTAACATCCTCAGAAGGGTTGTCTGCAATGACCACTGTCTTCGGTTTTTTCTTAGGTTTACGTTCATACTGGGGACCTGGTACGATGTTGTTGATGTCCGCAAGGTTTTCAGGGAATGCCATAGTTTGCAGAAGCTATCCGCCCACTTCCACGCTGTTTCTCTTATTGGTTGATGGGTTGAACTCTCGGAAAAAGTGGCTGTTCAGTAGATCACTTACTGATGCTCTGTGGCTCTAGTCGACGGTGAGGCACCTGGCGATGAACATATTGAGGTTGGAACTATACACGAACGAAATTTTATCGTAGATGCCCTGAGTTACCTTTTGGTAAAGACCCTCGAATTGCTGAGCTCGAAAGGGTGGTTTGAGCATGCACATCTCGTAGACCACACAGCCGAGTGACCACACATCGCCTTTGAAACCGTAGGGTTTATCTTTCCACACCTCCGGGCAAGTATAGTAGGGAGTACCAGTCTGGGTAGTTGCCAGATCACTGTGAAGCAGCTTGCTAATGTTTAGATCGCCAATCTTAGCCACTCCCTCTGCTAAGAAGATGTTAGCAGATTTGATGTCTCGATGCAAAATCTTGGCGCTGTGTAGAACTTTGAGTCCTAAACTACCACATTCGAATACCTTTGAGGATATCATAGGCCGTCCGCCATATCTAACGCTCCTCAAACATCGTTCCACAATCTTTGTGACGGTTAATACGACTTAGCAGGTCACCATCCTGGGCATACTCCATCACGATGAATAGACAGTTGGATTCCTCATCGTAAAAGGCTTCCTTGTATTCGACGATGTTGGGACCACTCACGGAAGCGAGTATTCTAATCTCGTTGAGGGCGTTGACCCTGTCCTTCGGTGGCAAGTTCCCGATGTTGATCTAAGCTCGACCTGAAACTACCTTCTTCAATGCGTATAGTTTGCCGTCTGCCTTCCTACGGCAGCGGTAGACTGTGGCAAAGGCACCACGACCTAGTTCCCTTTCCACATCAAAATCAGAGAGAGGCATCGATGATATTCTTTCTATTATTCTTCGAACTGTGGAAGGACTGATTTCTACTGTCATTGCTATTGCCCGGGAAGGTTGTTTGCCTCAGTCTGGTTGTACCGCTGAGTGTGTTATTTGCTAACCACGACGGCTGCTGGTTCACGCCAATTCTATAAACACTAGCCGGTATAATTCTGCCGTTGGAGTCGGTTGGTGCTCCACCCACAACGCCTCCTAGCAAGTTATTAGATGTAAAGTTGAAACTACACACAGATTATCAGGGGCGTAGATCGCCTTGCCGTACCATCTATAGGTAGCACTTCAGACAGTTTTTGAAGATCAATAGCACTTGTTCGGAGGGTTCAACCTTATCGATAACCTGCACAAGCATCTCAAGAAGCAAACTCATGTTACGCTTGAGACGCGTAACAAGCGGTGTGCTCAGCTGCTCAGCTGTACAACATATGTAAGCACTGATTCGAACGAAGTAGTGGGAGCCCGCCGAAGCGATAGAAGGCTTGACCAACTACACTATGAACGGCGTTTCTGTCTGTAGGCAGCACTCCTCAAAAAACAGCAGTATCTCATCGATGACATACGATCGAACTCTTTTGATCTAGTAGTCTAATGCCATCTTGTGGTGATAGTCAGATAGAGCTTCCAGAGTTGGTGTGAGTTTTGTGTTGGATATTCGACTGCGTTGACAAGGCGGTGCCCGTACCTCATCTTTTGTCTCGCAGGTTGTTTCTGTTTATTGTTGTCTGTATTGCACTGGCGCCGAGCATTAGTTCGCCAGGTATTCAGTTCCACAGCTGTTAGGCACTCCGCTGAACCCATCGTCGGGGACGGTAGAGCTATAATCGATAGACAGTTCTTCGTTCATGGTAGAAAAATGTGGTAAGCCTTGACTTTTACAGTATATTTAATCAGTTAAGGTGGTTATATGGAGGGGAAGGAGCACAAACTAGTCCTCACGGTTCAACTGATATGGTTTATCTGCAGAGAGAACAATAATATAAGTGTGGCTTGGGGTTGCTAATTTGATCGGAAGGAAGCACAGGCAAATAGTATAATATTACCATGAACAACGCGAAGAAACTTGTCAAGGGGTAGGATGGCACTCTTCGTAAGGAGACCAATAATGTACCTACAGGTTCGCAACCAGTCGCCAATGCAGGCTTTAGCCTGAAGCTACGACCGAAGGCTCAGAGCAATAATGACACGATGCCCGCCCCTCCTTCTCCTCCGACCAAACAACCTTTGTTCTATGAAGATCAAGGATTGAATTGGGAGACACCTACACCACCAGCATAAAATGGCACCAGAGGAATATCACCGAAGCCTGCTCAACGTGAATCGATGTACCAAGAAAGCACCTACAAGAAAACCCTACCACCTCCACCTCCGCTAGCAAAAAAAGTGGAACAAGGAACTATATTGCTTGGGGTGAGGTACGATGAGAGCCAGTACGGTACCAGAAAGGGAACTTCACCAGGAAGGCAAGACGCTAGCAAAAACCGACAAGTGTTACCAACTATTAATGAAAGCGGTCCAATCGATGTTCCTCAGCCTTCCACCATGACCTTCGGAGAAAAAGTGGAGCAAGACAGGCAGCAACTTAATATTAAAGACAAAGGTCCTCCTCCACAATTCCCATCCTTTGGTGCTAACTTATAGCAGCCATACAATATACCTCCGCCTGTTGCTCCTTCTCCTGTACTGAATACTTTTGGTCGTCAACCACCACTGCAATCATATCAGCCTCCAGCACAACAAACTTACCAGCCAGTAGCACCACCCTATCAGCCCCCGCCCTATCAGCAACCGTCATATCAGCAACCACCATATCAGCAACCGTCATATCAGCAACCATCATATCAGCAACCATCGATTTCCGAACCCAAGCTTAATGAGCAATGGTACGAACTCATCGAAGACAAACGATTGAATTGGTAGAATCACAAAAACTTTCCTTATGAAGTGTTGGTGATGCTCAACGATCTGTCAGTAAGATATAGCAGTCCTCCGACGATCACTCGCTAAGAATCTCATTCCTCAAAGCAAAGGTAATTTTCAGTTTCCAAACCAAAATCTCTCAACGAGCATATTGACCAATACAAAGGGAATGCCCGTCTTCAGTAAAATCTCAGGCAAAAGCTCAGCCAATACCCAATCTACAGGGAAGTGCGTGGTGACGGCAATTGTTTCTATCGTGCATTTGCATGTGGATACCTAGAAATGGCGCTAAGGCACAACACTGCAGGCTACTTCCTACGTCTTCTGTTTGAATTCATGAGGATCGGTGGAAACTTTGTGACAGACTGCAAACAGCCAGAGATGCTTCCGCCTGAGGAGCTCTACCACTTTTTAATGCATCGACTTCTTCAGCTGTATAGCTACAGGGTAGAACTTGCGGAGAGTCAGGAAGACCCTGTCAATCAAAAGCAGAAGATCACAGAGTTCTTGTATGCCATGATAAACACCCGCCCCTTCCAATTCGACATGTACTTGATGATCGCTATCAAGTCGTACACGCTGTGGCTGGTCAAGAACGAACCCAACTATAGAAACCTTGGCGAGGAGTTCCTGTATGAGCCGATGCAACAAATCCCAATTTACGGACTTGAATGTGCAAATAACGAGCTCTGTATTAACTCACTAGTCAACGGTTTGAAGGTGACTATGGACTTCTTTGAGGAAACCAAGACCGGCAATACTGTATCCTCCCGCCGTTACTACCCGGAGGAGTATCGGCAAGCCGAGTAGCTCGCAGTGTTCTTCCGACCAGGCCACTACGACCTGATCTACAACATTAAAGCGTGCAAGGAGTGCTATATGAACCTAGTCAGGTGATTATGAACACAGATATGTTAATGCAATCATCAGCCACGTTAGTAACCCGAACAGCCATATATGCAGCTCCTGTCGAAATCCTTTTTGAAGTTGGCAGTGCGGGAGTACATCCGGCGGCAGGTGTATACTTCCACTGGAAACCACTAAGCCATTAGAGTCCGAACCTTGAAGAATTCGTCCTGTGTGAAGACGAGAAGTCGAACATCCTTCTTTCCGTGCCTTGTGAAGTGGCTGAACACTTCCTTTATTAGGTCTACTGCCACTTCATCGGTCTCGGCGATTAGTGGAGCTATCGCATATCCGCTATGGCATTTGGTGGCGATGCAGTAACCCCGGACTTCATTCGTTGTCTTGTCAATGCTCATAAAGGGGATTCCGATGCTGAAGCTGGATTTCAGATGACGCCCAGTTAAAGCAGGCAGCATCTTTTCCTGGAATGCAATGACGCGCTCCAGTGATGCCTTTCCCTCCGATAGGACAGTTGTGGTGCGAAGGGCATCGACAGCAGGTACCACCCTCGTCATTCGCTTAATGCTGTTGCATGCAACCTGAAACCCCCACTTCTCGTAGTTCTTCACCTGATCGTCTACAGCATCGAGTGCAAGGATTTCACACCCACTCAAGTACTCCATGGCCTTCACAAAAATTTGATATCCTCGACCGTTCCCACGATGTTCCTTCTTGACCCAGTAGACACCGATGAAGCCGAACTGTTCGGAGTACTTCATGGCAATGATACTCGAAATGATCTTTCCTGCCAATTTCCCGAAGAACACCCCACCAGGGCTGAGTTCCTTAATGACCTGATATGAATTCTTGAAGGGATCCCACCCCAGGTTGTACTGAATGGTTTCTATCATCGCGAATTCGTCTGGCTTGGCTGGTGCTATCGTGTATTCCGCCTCCATCTTTCTGCGACTGATATTTAATATTTTATAGCTGCAGCAGCGAATGAATACTGGCGATATGGCCGATAGAGCAACCATTCATCACTAATTAGTCAGTATCACGATCGCTTGACTCGAACTATTCTGCGAGCCTGTAGCCCGCCATCAGAGTGCACCTTCTGCACTGACAATGCAGTCTTCGTCAGGAATTCCCTGAGCTCGGCTGGTAGTTTATCTGCACATTCCACTAATGTCTGATTGGCCTGGTGGTTGTTTCGAAGTGACTGCATGAGTCGGTGTAGCAACGCAAACTCGTCCATCTGCTTGTAAGGCGACACGAACACTCTCATGGTCGCCTTGTATGTCTCAAACAGGTCTTCTGGAGCGTCTTTGTTGGATTTCTAATCGTCGTCGTCACCTGAAGACTCAGTGGGCGACTCATCCTCAAAGCGTTGCTGTTACCTTTTGTTTCTGCTTTCAATGTTGTAGAGGTTGCGTATAACTGTAACCAATCCTCCGAACATCTTGAGCAGTATCTGTGGATTCAGTTCCAGCCATCTTCTTTCGAGTATCTATGACACGTCTGCGATAGGCTATTGGATTACTTATAGCGAACATCTTGGAGTCGTAGTTCTCGAAGAGGTAGTGTCGGGCATTGTCGAATAGCAGTGCCAGTACATCGTCCAAACGGTGCAACTGATGCAAGTCTTGCGTAGTCTGCGGGAAGTCGAAGTTCAGAAGCTGCAGCAGTACCAGCAGGTACTTTGAGTACAGCTAGGGTTCCAGAACGACGTGCTGAGTATCGATTAGGTTTAAAATCGCTTGCAGGAGCTGCAGCTTTATGGGTGGGGTAAGGCTGCGATGGTGATAGAACAGGAAGGTGTGCATGAGCAGACAGCCTTGCAATAGATCGTTGGGTATGGTCTATTCTTAGCTTATGAGTGTCATGCATCGGAAGGATAGTTCGAAGGCACGCTGGATGACATATGTGTCGGTGGGTTAGCTGTAGATGCAGGCAAGGTTGATGGTCTCGAAGAGTCGCTGTAGCGAGTGGCTATTCCATTGGATCAGCTTGTCTGCAGATTGTAACAGTACTGTAAGTTCTGGTCTCAGTTGTTTGGTGCTCCTCACGCAAGTGTTTACCACCGAAATGATCGTATCATGGAACGAGTTTTTGTTATTTAGTAGTGGCAGACAGGGTTTGAGTGCCAGACATATCTCCTCCAGATACGGGAAGTATTCGTTGCTGCTGGCAAGGGCTCTGAGCATCTGTAGGTACTTCTACACTAAGATGGTCCTTTGGCTTGCGGGTTGGCTTTCAGAGTAGACTGCGATGGAGATTGTCTCGATGACGGACAATAACTTCTGTCGATCGGTGCTTAGTTTCTTGCCGTACATCAACAGCAGATCAGTGAGCATCCCCATGAGTTCATGTGATTAGCTTAGCAGTAAGTTCGGCAGTAACTGTTCGATGCAAGCGAACATATGTTCACTGAATCTGCTGGTGACGTTGGGGTCCGTTAGTACCTCAGATAAAGTGGAATAGAGCTCTTCACGGAGGCTGCAAAAGGGTAGTTCGGTGAGCCTGGACAGCTCAATAATCCAAGTGAGGAACTTCCTGAGAGTCGGGTGTACATCCTTTTCGTGAATATAAAAGGTATCGGCATAGTACTCGTAGAACACGATGAAGGAAACGGTGACGTACGGATTGGGATGTCTTATGAGCCTATCGATGGACTCGTTGAGCAGTTGCTCCATTTGTAATATCAGGTCGGGACGTGGATCAACAATATAGCTCATCTCCGCCATGAGAAGGAAACCAGTTTCCAGTTTATCGCTCCAGCTGGTGGTCCTAAAAAAATACGATTCCAGTATCGCCTGTTTGAAGGTTCCTTCAGGAAGTTGCTGTGGCTATTGCAGTCCCCACTTTATAAACGCTAATATGATTTCAGCGAAATAGCTCACCGACCCGTCGATCTTATCGCACAGTGCTTCAAATAGTCTGGCGGCACCCGAGCGGGGGTTGCTATCATTCTGCCTATCGCACCGATCGATGAGAGAACGAATATAGTCCATTGGCTTCTCCATCATCAGGCTACGGAATTCTTCATTCGGAAGGTTCATGGCGAGGATAACGTTGCAGAACAGATGCTCCCGGTACTGAATGAAGAAATCGCAGTGTTCGGGATGCCTTGCTGCGACCCCAGCAATCTGCATGTAGGTCGTAAGGAGAGCCTACGGATAGTCAAACTAGTGTTCTGCACGTTGCGATTGAATTTTTCTTCTGAGCTGAATTTCAATGGGCAGACGTTGGACAAGAACCGGCAGCAGCTGTGCATAGATACTCACAATATGGTGCAGCTCTGCGAGCTTGAATTTCGAGTTGCGAATCCCCATAAGGATGAGCAGCAAACTTTCTGCAGCTAAGACCCTCGATTTGTTTAGCTTTGCTATCAGCTTGTCATCATGGAGCAGGATCAACTGCCCTACATGGCTATCTGGTGCCAACCTTAGCGTGAGCACCAAAGCCTCAAACAGTCGTTCGTTGCGCACCAGATGGATGCACGTTGATTTGAACTTATCGAACTCCAGCAACCTCACCTCAGCAGTTATGACGCGCCAGCACATATCCAGCGTCGTCATCAGTTGCTGCAGCAGGATCGCGTTGGTGGAACTATTCAACAGCTGCGGGAGTTGCCCAATCACCTCCATCAGTTGCTCAATAAGCTAAGGCAGCACACTTTTGTAGATTACCACAGTCGTGTTCAGAATCTTTGTGGAAAGTAGCACCGAGTATAGCAAGTAGCACGCCACCATCAAGTGCCGAGACTTCAATGCATGCTGAGCTCTCACCACAAAATTATCTGCGTACTTGTGAATGTCGCTGTCAGCTACCAGTGCTGCCGCCAGCGCGCCAACGACTTCTAATTTGTCTTCGTGACTTAGGCGCCCCAACAATAGCTTCACTAAATTGTCCAGCACAGAAGACTTCAGGGCTGTATCGGTACCCGATCGGTTATACTGCCAGAGCCTGCCAACGTACTTATGCAGGTAGTTCAGCAAGGCTTTCCGACCGTCTCGTTGAGATTCCAAACCACCCTGCAACTCTGGCTTCTCGAGCACGCGGCAGATCTCCTCTAAGAACCCCGGCGTGCTTTCCTGAGAGGCAAGATACTGTTCCGCTTCCACTCGTTTAGCCTTATCAGCAGTGGTATAAGTGATTGCCAGGGCCTCCATTACCTTATCCATAAAGCTCATTTACATCCCGGAATAATTTTATAGCATGCTGCAAGAGGTGCGCCGTCTGTACGAAACTTCCAGCTTCGCTCCAAGCGAACGTCCTGCCCACAAGTTCGAGTGTCAGTGCGATATGTGTGCACAGTACGAGTTACGCCTGTAAGAACCAGCTTAGGTAGGATCAACGGGTACCTGCAGTAGAACCATCGCAGGCTTCGCCAGAAGATTGAAGAGAGGCTATCAGCGCCGTTCCTAAATTCCGCAGAAGAGTACATGTGGCTGCTCAGGAAGCTGCAGCTACCCACCAATAAGATTGTCACTCGAGGTGTCGATTTCTTCATCTCCGAGATCTGTTTTTATCGGGACGGTGAGGCGATAGGACTGTTCCTGAACAGAGACTTCAACGATTATACATTGAAGGAAATACCAAAAGAGCGACTTACGCACATCTTCATTCGTAAGACCTTCAATGAGAGGCGAAGAAAATACCGGGAAAAGCTCGCAATGCTGACGAGGATGACGCATAACGAATCTCAAGGCAAAAAGAAACCTGTGACGGTACCGATTTGTTAACATCAGTTCGAAAGGAAGAAGGAAGGGCTGAAAGTGGACCCCAAGGATGCAGTCATCATCCGTTTTACAGAGGGGTATGAACAGTTGATGAACGAAACGGACTTCCTCAACATTATGGACAAGCGTAAAAAGGACTCCTATTTCGGCACAGTCATGTTCATCCGCAACTTCCTGCCAATAAAGGATGAGATCGGCAATAACATTGTGGTAAAATATGAAGCTGAAAAGCTCGCCTACCCTGAACTCTACGAACGGGCGAAGGGCCTGATGCGAATCTATGGTAGTAACGTGCTTCCACAGGATAGGGACTACATCAGCGACGAAAGCGAAACACTATTCTGCTAGACTCTCCAGGATACTGACCTGAAGAAATTCTTTACGTACATCGTGTACAAGATGGTGTGCTTCACCGCTAGCTTCCAAGACACTAGAATCACTCGTGGTCATTTCCACTGGAAGGTAGATCAGTTCAAACGGCCCGTGTTGTTCAATGCATACAAAATCCATTACCGAGAAGAGCCAAAGTTCGACTGGACCAACGAAGTAGCCGAAAATCGTGTTCGTCAGCTGGAATACTAAACATTCTATCGCAAGGAAATTCCGTAGTTGGAGGGTGCTGCTCGCAACATCTCCTACCGGATGGAGGCCATGATGGACGACCACTATGAGTCTTCCAAGCAACACTATGGGTTGTCATTGAAGCTACCAGAAAACACAGAGGAGGCCTAGAACAACCATTTCTACCGCAAGCTCCATCCTGAGTGTAAAGTGGACCTCTCTGTAGGGCTTTCTACTACTAATACTGTCGACGAGTTCCGCAAAGTGCATTTGGGCTATGTTCCAAAGAAAAAGCCATTAGTGGGTGAGTTCAAGGCAGGTATGCTCCAAACCTTGCATAATTTGACCACAAGACGTAGGAACAGTACGCCATGGCAGGCCGAGACCGCCTGGAATGAACATAAATCGCCACTGATGATGAAAAAGAACGCTCGGCCAAGTTCAACACGTGCTTCCTTCAAACAGACCATCGACAGGCTGGATGAGCTAAGTCGGAGCCCCTGACCCACTTGCCCTACCGTTCCAATAGTTATATCCGTTGCCAACAGAGGAGTGCCCACTGGAGTTGGTTTAAATAGGTGTGGCATCACTGGTGGCGCTGGGGGAACAACATGACCCTGAGGGTAGCACCGATGGCCTTTGGTGGGAGGTTCTTGGCAAAGCGTGCCAGGACTGCTCCGTTGTTGCCGTGGGTGGTTGCTATGCGTCCCCAGATGGTCTTGTAGCGCTTGTCCTTGTTGGCGGCGGTCTTGTACACGTAGACCACTCGCTTTCCGAAGTACCACTGGGCAGCGGTGCGGTCATTGACACCCTGAAGCTTCAGGATGGACTGGTTTTCGTTCTGCTGGGCTTGCGACCTGAGTAAGTTGGTATGGCTACCTGCGGAAGCCGAGGAACTTAGCACGGACCCAAAGACGGACTGGCTGGCCGGTACCCTTAACGATCTTCTTGGTGGCACCAACCTTCTTCTCGACGGTCTTGTTTTCAGCAGCTTGGCTCATTTGTGATGAATATTATTTGATAAAATATTGCAATTTATTCGCGAAAATAATACCAAGGGGCAACCACAAGCCAAACTATGCACAGCAGTCGGTGACGTTGGCGGCCGAGCCCTACAGGATAATTAAATCGAATTCGCTAATAGAAAATTCCATGGAGGGTTATCCACGCACCATGAAGCTTACACATCGGGTTTATGCGGCCATAGCTAAGCCCAACGGCACATGCCGACTAACATGCAAGTCGAATGCAGGATCCATAATGGCTGAAAGGTCACTTGAGAACGAAAGAGTGCTAAGGGACAAGGGGCAGCTCTACGAAGAAGCGCAAATGAACACAGAACCTGCTCTGAACAACGAGTAAGAAGCTAAGACCAAGAGGAGGCATTGCCGAAGTGGCAGCACTGGCAACTCGGTATCATCTGGGCCCGAGCAATAACAACTTCCATTGGGTCAGGACAAACAGCAATGGAGTGAGTCCCTGTACAAAGGTCAACCAGCCCAGGACAAGGCATCAAAACTGCGTGAGGTGTTGCAACGCCTAACAGAGCAATAGCAGCAGTTGTTGGCACGTATTGACCAGCACAGACAGCAGCAGGCCCTCCAACCCAACTCCATCCGCTAGTAATTCTGCAAAGAAATCGATCGCATCGAACAGCTCACAAGCCGATTCCTCAAACGCTGACTTCCTAACTAACAGAGACTATTAGAAGTATCAGTGGAACTTAGAAGTTGGTGGTCGTCTTTGTGATGCGTTCCGAACGATTCGGAAGTGGCGTTCTGGGGCAACGTTCTCAAGATTGAGTGCATCGCTGTAGCTCGCCTATGTGTGCACCAATCTCTTCAATGGTTTGCCCAGATAGTGCTATTTTGCTTGTGTGTAGTCCTGCTGCATCGCCTTCTCGATGTTTTTGGTATTTACATGTTCTGATAGGTGGCTGAACTTGGCTTCGAGCTACTGCTACCGGAGCCGTTCTTCCAGGTCGATGTGAATCTTCTGTTCGACGATCTGGATTCCCCAGATGTCCTCCCGCTCACAGAACCTGTGCACTTGGAGGTCGATGAAGTAGTACTAACCGTTGGTCGAACCCTTTGCAAACCTGATGGTAGATTATTCGAGGGCTTTTTCGCTGGTGAAAGAGTGCAACAGGATTAGTTTGAGCCCACTGTACTACAGGTACTTGCGGTGGTTGAGCCGTTTGAGTTGCTACTCGAACTCATACTATTCCTTTTCGCTGATAAAACCGGCCTCGTTTGGTTTGATTTAGCAGTTCACCACTCGAGTTTCATTCTTTGCTCTCTGGTAATGTGTAGTCAAGTCACTTTTTAGTTTGGAGAGATCCACCCGGACTCGAATCTCCTCGTAGTGACTGCTGCCGACAAGGGTCTGCATGTACAACAGCGAGGTTCGATAGTTGCGCTGATTGCTCTTAAACAGATTGTCCAACATGCTAAAACTGAGAATCTGCCCAGGGTTGTTCGTGAAGCGAGCGATAGCAATACATTCGTTCTTCATTGCTTCACGGTCCTTTGACTCGAGCACTCCACCGCGACTGAACGACTTGCCGCGAGTCGCTTCCAGCTGTCTGTTATGATATAGGAATCCCTCCAGGAAGAAATTCTTGACTTCGTAGAAGTTTAGCTTCTACTTGTTCTTGATCATACGCAGAGGCAGAAATTCCTGATTAAAACGAAAACGGTTACTTTGCGTTTAGACAGCATATAGATGGGGAAGCCCTTTTCAAACACACAGATTTCTGGCAGCAGCAGCCTCACTCGACGCTTGGCCCGATCCATCGCATAGAAGTGGCACAGGTACTTCAAGTAGTACGGCTAAGCAGTCAGTCTGGTTTGGATATCTCTCTTCTCCAGTTGCATTTCGGGAGGTACATCGTCTCTCACAACTCGCCTGCATGACGAAACTTCTTACATTTTTTCGAGCATGAGCCGCTAGCATAGTGCACACTTGCATCCACCGTTCTCTATTTCATGCTCAATTTTCTGGCAGTTCGCTTGCCGTTTGCTCGGTGAGATGCGCCTGGATTTTGTTGGCGAGTCTATTCGGCTTGCTTTCATTGATCCTTCCTAACGTATAAAAATGTTAATTTAGCGGCGGCAACGGTAAGGCTAGGACTATCGAACAATTCTGATTGGAGGGTTGGCAGCAATTGGGCGACCCAACATGATCGATTTTCAGCAGTTCGAAAGTAACCAGTCCGTTATTCGGTTGCCTTCATCATTTCACTATAGAGGTCTTGCCGCTACAGCTGTCCTCACCAATATCTCACTATGGTGGCTACTTGTGCTAAGATTGCAAGCATTTATGGAACCGCCCTCAATACGATCGACAGTTCTTTGATTGGCAAGCTTCCTTCGATTAGTAGCGGGGCTATAATATTAATAATGAACCCTCCAGCTGAGACGTACGCCCAAGGTACTTATTGTGCAAGCTCAGCTGACTACAACTACTTCTACTATGAAGAGTACAAAAAGCTCTATGCGGCAAGCTTCATGCTGTCCACACAGGTAGCTTGGCTCAGCAACTCAGATGAAGGAACTACTGAAGACCAAGGAGGACCTGATAACAAAGCTCGCTAGGCTTTAGGTACTGACTAGCAGCTACGTAGAAAAAAACGGAAGGGTTCGATGAAGACGCCCGTAACTCCAACACTGAGGATAAGAAAAAACGTACGCGTAGGCCTGCTGTGGAGATTCCACGCAACTATATGTGCTCGGTTGATAAGTGCCAAAAACTCTACGGGTAGGATGCTAGGCTATAAGTAGGTCGGAGGGTTCACTGCTACAACACATTAAGATCAAACATCCCGACGTGTATGCATTCGATCCTGCAAGGAGCAAACAGGAAGGGGAGTCCGAAATGTCGTGAACTACGGATATCGCTGATGCTCTGCTTCTCTTTTATAGATCACAATTCTGCATGCTTGTCGGGGTGTAGGTTCGTTGCTAATGCCTACGACCCGCAGCCGCTTGATTTGGGGAAAGTGTTTCCTGTGGTGACCGGCTTTTAATGGGATTCGATCAGCCGTAACCCTATGAGTATTTTTTCTCAAGCAAATCAGACACACATTGATGTATAGTAGGACTCCCAGACGACCTCTTCCGTAGTTGCAGCCACCCGAAGACTCAAGTGACTAGGACGGCTTCGAGCCATTTCTCCTTCCCAGTGATTCAGTCGGAGGTGGATCAAGTACAACAGCGTAACTTCGTTCGGGTGATGGTAGTGAAAAACCCAGCAAATTTCAACGCAGCAGACAACGAAGACGTGAGAGGTAGAGCCATACCAACAGCCGGATCGAACACCTGTAGAAGCAAATAGCTAACCTCAACAAAAGTCGAGGACTGTGCCATCGCTGCAGCAAGCTTTTGAGCACTCCGCATTGTCTCGATCTCGTGGGGAAGGGGGACTGTCACGAACTTGAATTCGAGATGTTCGATGTCGAGGCCCCACAACGCTCCGTATCTGAACTTCGTGGACAGATTTGGATGGTGTTGGGAGTGCTGATGTTGATCGTTGGGCTGCATATCCATGGCATAAATGGAAACTGCGAAGTCTACAAAATCACCACTGAACAACTCACTAGCTTGAAGCATCAACTCGCTAACGGTAGTTAGCAGCTTTCGATGACCATGTACTACTAGTCACTGCTTACCCAACAGGAAGGCTCCTTACGGTTGCAGACCGTACCCTCTGATGAGCTTATGCTGGAACAGCGTTTTGACTTGTCGCTGCGTTACGATAGTTTGATACGCATCATGGACAACACCAAAGAGCTGCTCTGCTTCTCAGCGTGGATGAGCGGCGTGTGAGTGATACTGCATTAAAGTCATCGGGTTAAATAGGTCACTGCTTGCCAGCCTTCTTGGTTGCCTTCTTAACTTCCTTAGTTTCAGCAGTCTTTGTTTCGTCAGCCTTCTTGGGTGGAGCAGCAGAGACAGCGAGGGACTGTCGGCTATGAGCCTCGAGGAACTTCAGTTGACCACCAGTAGCAAGTTCACGAATGAGCCTTCGAGCGACAGATCTGAAATAAGCCAGGTAGTACCCATTGACCTTGAACCTGTCTACGACGGTAGAGACGGAGATGAGCTTGCCCATGCGTGCCAACTCACCGACGATACGGTCATAACCAGCCTTGTCAAGGAAGACAGCATTATTAGACTTCTCTTTGACCTTTCCCTTGGTCCATTTCTAGGTTTGATCGCGCCTGTACCTTCCTTGCGCCCTTCTTCTGTGCGGCTGCCTTAGCGATGGCATCTTTGGTCTTCTTCTGTCCGGTGGCTGGCTGCTTGGCCATTTGCCAATAATAATGTGGTGATTATTATATGAGGAGAAAATCCAATTTCCCACTATTTATTTGCTGGCATGATCGCTGAGCTGTCACGGCAAAAGCAACCGATAATAAATGATATCTGCGGCAATTTTGCTGATTTTGTTGGCGGAGGTTCAGGGGGTGCTCTACTCCATCACTCCAGACTACAAGGTTGCCCTACAGCAATCACCAACTGAGCTGGTACACTGCTACTATCAGGAAAAGCTGAGAGAGAGTGGATGGAACCGACTGTATATTCACGCAAATGCTGCAGTCGAGCAGCTTCAACAATACCGAGGTGCCGGCATGTGTGAGGGCTATGCCACATACAAGGAAATCTACTATGCTTACACAAACTTCTACAAGTCGTTGGTGCTGAAAGGGTCACCCAATGTTAATGCACAAGTCAAGAGCTTCCAGGACGAGCAACTGCTGTGGTTGGACGCAATGGCCGCCAAGAACACTCGCGATCCCTACTGGCAGCACGTCAACGGTACCTTTCAGGACTATATTTAGGACTCGTTGAGCAGCTGCGCTACATGTATCGCGGATTTCTTCTGCGGCTCCATGAGGAGAACAGATTGGATATGTACATCGGCTTCAGCCAATTCTACTACCTCAGCAATATGGGTGACTTGGAGGATATCATTCCTGCCTTCGATCAGGAAACTGGTATCAACAAGGCAAGCCAAATGAACTGTAATAGCTTTATTAAGGAGATTGCTGGCAACCTTTACGTAACTCAGAGCACCTTCAACATCTACAACCTTATGCTGCGGTTTTGGAAGGTGTACAACATGCCTAGCCGTGACGGAAAGACAGTGGAGACAATGGTACTGAGTTCCCGACCAGGAGATCTTTAGAGTAAGGATGACTTTTACCTACTGTCATCGGGACTGGCAGTTGTGGAGACCTCGCTTTCGAATATGAACAAGACGAATAGCAAGCTAATCAAGCCACAGACTGTTCCAACTTGGATTCGCCATATCGTCGCAAATCGTTTAGCACGAACTCCAAGCGAGTGGGCAGGAATGTTCCTTAAGTTCCGCAGCGGTACTCATAACAACCAGTGGCTTGTTATCGACTTGGGGCTCTACAAGCGAACAGGCCGCACCGAAATTCTTATGGTGGAGGAAGGCTTCGACATTTCAGCAGTGACCAATTTTACAGATCGCTTCTACAAGGACGGATTTGTCGCCAGTTACAACGTACCTTTCGATCAAAAGATCTACGACAAACTGAACTATACCGCATGTAATTGAAATCGTAAAGTAGATGGATTTGACTACGAGAATGACCCTCGCGCAATTCTCTTCCGACGGTACAACGATCAAATAATTGACTATCCCTCCCTAAAACGAATCCTAAGAACCAACGAAGAGGATGACAAAGCAGATGGCATCGCCCCTCGCTTCGACCTCAGTAAGAAGAGCAAATTTGAGTTCGGGATGATCGACCAAAAGATCTGCTGGCAATAGTCGTTGAGGCTGAACTTTGTAGATGCCGTATCGTCGCCACCCTTCGACAACAAGATGCCCGTATTCGATTGGAGGAACTGGCCTAACTCCCCTCACGAGGGAATGCCCGACGTTTGGAACTTCACCTGGGTGGAGTTGCCAATCAGTTTGGAATGATCGCGTTCGATAGAATATCTAAATTCCATATGGCCACCACAACAGAAAGTATATTGGGAGGAGTTGAACTGGTCAATATCATCAGTGTTTCGGAGTTACGCCTGCAACGCAACTTCGAGCTGGTGGTCAAGTGTCTGCAAGAGCACTCCTTGAGGTTGCAGTGCATCGAGCGGAGACAGCAAGAACATGCAGAATAGGAAGCAGTAGTTGAACAGCAAAAGCAACAAGAAGTGAAGGAGTTGTTAGTTGCCCACGATAGCCTCGAAGCGAGGGTGGCTGAACTTTCTGAAAGGACCAGCTTGATTACCAAGTTATTTGAAGAAGGTACGACAAAGGCAAAATAATCGCTCACTCTGGTGAATGAACAGTTGCGTAGTGTCAACGGATTGGCAGACGAGAGACAAACACAGCTTTGTGGGAGGTTAGAAAAACTGATGCTGGAAATATCGACTGCGAAGAGCACTGCTGATAGGTTAGAATTAGAAGCTGAGAACAATCGCAAGGAAGCAGCACACACCAATTTGAAGGCAGACACGAGCTATAAAAAGAGCAAACTGATGGAATAGAAGCTGGAGCTATTGGAAGAACGCATAGTTAAACTCACTGCAGATACTGTTTCGATAAAGGAGTCAATTGCAGCTAAGGAACAGGAATCATAATCAATGGCGGTCCAAAGAAAAAATACGAGAGGGCGAGCATCGTTTAGGGAAGCCTGCTAGGCCCTGACGAGAACACCCGAAGTGATAATACAACAACAACTCTGCGATTCTCTCATTGACATTCGCAGACGAGTGCAATAGTTGGAGGAGAAGTCATCTCTTGAATCAGAGGGGGCTTTCAATAAAATCAACTTAGAGCTGAGTGAGGTAAGGCAGGCAAAGGAGTAAATCAAGCGAATTCTTGATAAAGAAAAGTAACAAGGCTCGAGTACAATTGTATCAGAAAAAATAGAAGAGCTGCGTCCGGAACTGCAACGACTCACCTCTCGAATAGATACGGCATAAGATCGGTATCATTGTCTGGATAGGAAGCTGGAGGAAGCGAGGAAGGCAGTTCACGAAGTGTACACCCAGCTCAAGTAGAGCGACAGCGGGAAGTTCTAATAACGGTTACGCACTCTCCAATCTGATCTGATAAGCCAACTAAAAGACTTGAGCTGTAGACTGGAAGACAAAACAGGACGGCTATAGTTCCTAAAATAGTGCGATCAGTCTAAATAGAGATACCGATAGCTATCGGACTTGCTATCCACGAAATGCGACAAACTCGAAGTTAAGAAAGCTCTGCTGTTCATATAGGCCAAGATCAAAGAGATCATCTTGGTGATCAGCGAAGACGAAGAGAATGAGAAATAGGCTCTCCTAACCAAGAAGAACGTGAAGTGCATAAGCTGCGATAAAGAGTTAGATCGTTTCACAGGGCTGGTGAGTGTGGAACCACGTAACTGGAATGTGATGCCTACAAAGGAACTCCAAACCGATTCGCTGGGGAAGTTTGGGATCACCAAGTACGGCTCCCTAACGAAGAAGCTGAAAAGGTTGGAGGGTAATAGCGATCTTCCTTTGTTGAAGGGACGACGCACCACATAATGATTGTCAGTCAAATAGCAATACATCCAGAAGTCATGGGTAGAGTTGAGAGGCAGTAGCATGGAATTTGCCAGTTAGCAGATCTCGAACGCTCTGTACATACTACTGAAACTCGTAGTTATCGTGCCCTTGTGGGTTGAAGAACCACCGCTGAAGTTAGTTTCGAAGCTGCAGCTTCTGCAGCCCCGGCGCCTCTGTTTGGCTGTACACTAGCCTCCCCTTGCTAAACACCTGCAGTAGGTTGTTCTGATAGTCAAAACGCCGTAGCAAGAAGTCTACAAGCTCGGTTGAGTCTGCCTTAAAGTTACCTTGCGGAAAGAGTAGATTAGTTGGGAAGCGACCCACCCAGAGATCAGCTAGACAGTTATCCTTGAGTTCTCCCACAGGCATTTTAATGACCCTTGCTGGATTGACTGTCATCATCTCAAGCAAAGTGCGGCAGATTTGTGGAGTTACTTCAATATTGTTGGCTCGAAATTGTTTGAGCAGGAACCTCACTTCCTCAAGGATGTTCTCAGCCC
>ERZ724508.345-NODE-345-length-33568-cov-6.124996_pt1 | contig 33568 bp, 45 predicted proteins | sample MGYA00376041_ERZ724508 | MGnify/ENA primary metagenome ERZ724508 (study PRJEB28724, sample SAMN07190887) | wastewater metagenome | isolation source: effluent of sewage treatment plant in Hong Hong | place: USA: Christiansburg, Virginia | collected 2016-03-01 ...
TTGTGCATCGTGATAATGCGGCAGAACGACTGCTTCGCAACCTTGACTTTATGGAGAAGAACAAACATGAGAGCCTACCTCCAGTACACCATCTCAACCGTTGTAAAGGTATTGGGTTGGATAAGCGTAGAGCAGCAGTTGTGTATTGAGTACGAACGGGTAGAGCTCTACATTGACTACTATAACTACACGTTCGAGGCTGTTGTGGAGAGTTAGAAGGCGCTAGAACTTGGGGAACTGTGGTACGCATTGGCTACACTAACCGACTTGGGTGGGATGCTGTTCAAGGAGCAACTGAATTGCTGTCTTTTTAGGCTTGACAGTGTGTTTGTGTCGCTGAAGGGAGCACCGTGTGTATATTTGATGGATGGCTGGGCATTGGAATAGGCAACGGAAGACTAAACCGTGAAGGCGTTGGCACTCCTAATGTTGTCCCTGGCTACTATTCGTCGGTTAGGTGAACAGCAGAGCTACGAGACTGAGCTCGCAACTGTCGCCGTTAGAAGCGACCACCTAGCAAAGCTGTTGAGGAGAATGCTAACGCAGCCGATTACCTTTGAGGAAGTGAGCAATACCATCGATCGGTTGGTCGAAGGTAAGGAAATAAAAATAGCTAACAGCCTCAAGCTAAGTAAGTTTAAGGCGTTGATTCCGATGGCTCGTCTATCTAACGTGATGTCTTGCAAGTCGACTCCGACGTAGTCGGATGCACCATCAGTTAGTAGTTCCTCCACCGTACCTGTTGAGCCATAGAAACCCAAACAATAACGGGTTTCACAACCAATACAACCAAGGGCATCGCATTACCCGCCTCTTGAAAGCCTCAAGCTACTTGAAATGCGCAAATCCGAAAACCAGCAACAATAGAAAAGAATGAAACAGCGCATGGAACAACTGCTCGGCAAGTAGAACCTGAGCATCGGAGTAAACACTCTGAGCATAAATCTGAACTTGAACTCAACAGCCAATCGCTCGGTAAATCGTTCGGTGGCCGAAAGCGGGCACAAGCCTTCGATGCCTAGTCGAACCCTCACTACCCGAAACTCAACGAGCCGCAGAATTAAGCTATAGAAGTGACTATTTGCCATTATGTATGTCATTCCTACTCCTTGTAGTAGTAGAAAGTGTCGTCATCGAGCTCCAACCTCCGCTTGATTTGTTCGAACTGTCCCCGATATTTGGTGTGGCCCTCCACAAATTCTGAGCAATCAACATTTTCCACAACTGGAAGTTCAATTGGACCCAACCCACACGCTTCGTTCAGTGGTTTGCACAGCCGGTACAGGATTTTGAGGATGTGATCGTTGTCACTATGGAAGTTACATACCTCGAACGGAATGTCCGACAGCACAGTTTTCAGCTATTGACGATCAGCCACCCCACCAATCAGCACAACCTTATTGAGCATGGTGCACTGCTCGTTGCTCTTCATGACCTTGATACATTCCTTGATGAGTTCGGTGCCAAGTGAAAACCCGACAAGATTGACCAGTTGATCTGGAAATATCTCTGGCAGTAAGTAACCGAGGAAGAGTCCTGCAAGTTGAGCTTCGTCAAATGCAGCGAAAAACGGGTTGGTCTTGTACGCATCGATGAGGGTCGTGAGGATATTCACGGCGTTGAGGATGGGGATGCTCGAGAAGATTCGGTTGACCACTATTTTCTCCAGCTTGCTCCACATGAATTTGTACATGTCCTTGCTGGTACGGCTTTACCAGTTCAGTGCATAGACCTCTCCATCATGCTCGTCAACGAGGTTGCGCCAACTTTCCTCCTTCATCTCGTTTTGGCTAGTGAAACCGCTGACACAGACAGTGACCACTCGGCTACTAAGCTTAGGGTTCGAGATCTTTTCGAATTCCAGCAGTGGTAGTTTACTCTGCTTTTCCTTAAGTGAATGCAGGTTTAGTCGGGTCATCATTAGAATGATCTCCTTGTTTGCAAGTGCAGTCTCCTCGCTACGCAGCAGGTCCAGAATCGTCCTGTTTTCTGAATTGAACTCACTCAGGCTTGTGCGTTTGTTGAAGGGGACGGTTTGGTTGGTAGTGCTGTCACTTGACTTTCTTTAAAGTGTCAGGCTCGCCATTTGCTTGATGGGGAATGTCTCGTGTTCATACACCCTGCTGGCTGTTGGGTTCATGCTGAGACGGCTGGTGGACTCATCAAACCGCATGTTCTCAAGCGCCAGCAGCATCTTGAAATTGCTATAACCAAACTCGAAATTACTGAACTGTCTGAAGAGCACTTTGAGGAAGTTACGAACTACGCAGTCGTAGTTCCACCGGAACAGTAGGTAGAAGTTGATCATGATCAGCAGGTTGTATTCCTCCGAGAAGTTAGGCTGGACACCTAGTGAAAGACTCCCCAAATTTACGTTTAGACCGTAGTCAGCCAGTGTATTGAGAGTTCGTGACACCGACTCTTTGCCTTTTTTAGTCGAGGAGAATTTCTAGAAGGTCTCTACAATGACACTGACCAACACTGTTCGATCGTCAGGTTTTAAGAAGTCGAAGCGGCACAAGTTGCCATTCTTGCCCAATAGTAAGTACAGCTTGGGTTTGACTTTCAGAGAGAAGTCTGCTTTGTTGTGAACTGCCTTGGCAATCTCATTGCGAATCAGTGGATCATTGGAGGTCAACCTGTCTTTCACAACCTTTTTTGGTAGTAGCCATTCGGACACTCCCACCTTTCTCGTAACCTTCTCCCTGTATCGGCGAATCGATGATTGGATGCGTTGCATCTTTGGCTCCTTCGGCCCTTCAAATGGGACTGTCCTTGCCACTTCCCTGATTTCCTTTTCAAGTTCCACTTGGAAGTAGTAAAAGTGTTGCTCACAGAATATAATGAGCTCCTTTCGAATCTTCTCGATTTCCTATTCAAGGCCATGTTTAAACTCCTCCCGCATCTCGAAGTGATCAAGCACGAACTCGGTTAATTTGAGCATGAGCATCTGCAGATCATCGAAGCACTTGGCCACCTTCCGATTTACATCTGGGAGGTTTAGGGTAAAGTCGAACAGTGATGGCAAGCCTTGGATAAACTCTTGGCTGACCAGCTAGTCAAGCAGCTTGGTGTTCAGCATCTTTAGCGAGCTTTCAATGCTAAGCGATTCGACAAGCCGATCACGGGAGAGTTCGAGGATGGTAGTTCGCATATCACGTGCCTTGTCAGTGGCGGCCTAATAATTCATCCGCTTGATGAGTTCGAACAGCTGATCGTGCTCGGTATTTGGTAATGCCTGTCGTACCTTAAAGCAGGCTGAAGCATAGCTCGTCACAAGCTGGCTGCTCTTGAGAGGGAAGGTACACCTGCTGAACAGCGCGACGAAGATGTCGTTGAGGTGTTAGTCTGAAACGGGTGTGGGTGTGCTGCTTTCCATAATTGAATTACTAATTACAATAGTAAGGCTTGTTCATTTGACCCGTATGCTACGGCTAGAATAGACCCCTTGAGGATAATAATCAATTGAGCCTGAAAAGCCACTCAATAGTAATGGAACCCAACAGCGATGACGAACAACCTAGCCTAAAAGACTGGTGGGTGAGATGGAAAGAGTTCGTGTAGATAGTGCGCTACGAGAAGGAGGTACATCCTGAACAAACCAGATCCAATACCGACTGCTGGTGATGCACCGCAAGCAATAGCGACGACTTGGGTTGCTTTCCTTACACATTCTCAAGCAGTACAGCCAGTACAGGCAGGAGAAGCGTTCGAATAAGCTGCAACTATACTACCAGCAGTAGCGAAAGCTCATGGTCAAGGGGATGAAGGGACTAGTGATGTACCTCAACAGGCTTGGGGAGTTCAGACGATCTCTGCAGCTGGTCTACTGTAAGTACCTCGAAGGCAGGCACTTCGCGCAGATGGTTAAATTCAAGCATCTAAGCCCAAAGAACCTTGAATTTAAAATTGGGTTGTTTCAGAACAGAGTTCAGAAGAGGGCACTCAGAGAAGCATTCGAGCAGTGGAATTCAGCCAGACTCCTCAATAAACGTCGGCTTCCACTCATAGAATGTACTGCCAGAATTGTCGGAAGAATTGAACTAAAGCAAATGAAAGAGGTTTTACAGAGTCTTGCATCAATCCTCAAAGAAACGAGCAAACCAAGAAGGTAACAGCCACAGCAACCTCAAGAAGTATCAAGTTAGGGTCAGACGAACGCTTACGATCAACTGTTTGAAAGAAAGAGGAAGTTTACTCCGATTCGAGATGTTCGTCCCTCAAGGAAGACAGAGTCCAGAGGAAGGGAGGATCATCGTACGCACTCTGAGTTCGATTCACCGAAGAAATCGGAACCCGAGCAACCACCAGCTGCAACAAGGTACTCCCGATAAGAAAACCGATCAAGATTACTGGCGAACTTGATAGCTCTAAAGGAGGCAGAATTACAGGTGTTTCAGGACAGCATCTTTCATGGTGACCCACTATACAATCGTTTCACCGACAAGCTGAGGTTAGAGTTGGGTCACTACCTTCAATTGGCAAACGAACGATTCTGATAAGCTGCTTGACCAATAATTCATCATACAAAAACCTCTGGTTTAGATATAGATATCACTCTTCAGACGGGAACCTGCCTCCCTGCCATGTGCCTTAGGTGGCCACCCACCATTTCGTCGTGACTGAAGAGCGACTTCACTCCGTTCCAAGCACTGCTGGCCACGTCTCCGACAGCGCTAGCTCCGGTTTTGACTGCATCGACGGCTCCACCTGCAACACTGCCAGCAGCGTCTCCAACAGCCTTGGCACCAGACTTGGTGATATCCCAAGCTCCACCAGCAATGTTACCAGCAGCGTCTCCAACAGCCTTAGCACCAGACTTAGTAGCATCCCAGGCACCACTGGCGACATTTCCGACTGCGCCAGCTCCGGTCTTAACAGCATCGACTGCACCTCCGGCAATGTTTCCTGCAACATCTCCAACAGCCTTGGCACCCGACTTAGTGGCATCCCAGGCACCGCTTGCAACGTCTCCGACGGCTCCAGCACCAGTCTTCACAGCATCAGCTGCACCTCCGGCAATGTTTCCTGCGACATCTCCAACAGCCTTAGCACCAGACTTAGTGGCATCCCAAGCACCACTGGCGACATCACCAACAGCGCTAGCTCCGGTCTTAACAGCATCGGCAGCTCCTCCAGCAACAGCCTTGGCTCCATCAGCAACAGCATCAGCAGCTCCACCTGCAACATCGCCAACTGCCTTAGCTCCAGTCTTCACAGCATCAGCAGCCCCTCCAGCAACATCAGCAACTGCATTGGCGCCTCCAGCAACGGCACCAGCAGCAGTATCCTCGCCAGTAGTCTTTCCAGCATTGGTCTTGGTGGTAGTAGTAGTAGCATCACCGGCGTTTTCTTCTGTCTTGTCCAGAGTGGTTACCTTGGTCTCGGTTTCCTCTGGGTGCTCAACGGTTTTCTTCTTAGAGACAACGCAATTTGTTCCGTTCCAAGTGCTTGGCTCGGGGCACTTCAGGCAGGATCCTTTGTGGAGGAAATAACCATCTTCGCAGTGTTCGGTAGTCTTAGTAGCACCAGTTTCCTCCTCGCCTTTGCCAGCGACGGCTCCTCCAGTAGCTCCTCCAGTAGCTCCTCCAGTAGCTCCTCCAGTAGCTCCTCCAGTTGCAACGTCAGCCTTGCCAGATCCTAACCACTTCAACAATCCTCCTGCCAGCAATCCGAGGAGTAGCAGGCCAAGAAGCAGCCAGAGCCACCAGGGGCAGCATGAGCAGCAACCTCCACGGACATTTGCGTCATAGTTAAAGCCGCGTCGTTTGGTTGCTCGAACTTCACCTTGAGGGGCTTCCCAAGTTGTCTGAACTGGTGCGGGTTGGGTAACTTCGGTCACTGTTGTGGTGACTGGTTGTGGGGTGACAACCTCCTGAACCACGGTCTGAACTTGCTGGATAGGTTGCTGTTGTTGGTGTTGGACATGGATTACGTTGTGATGGGGAGCTGAGCTACCAACGAAGAAGTTGCCTCCAGAGATTGGCTGGCCGTACACTTGAGAAGTTACTATCGGAACAGTGGGAGTGTGAGGTGCGGGGCTCACAATCGTCTGCACGGGAGTGGTAGGAGCGAGAACCGAAGTCGGTTGAACGACACGGCTGACTGGCGAAACGCTAGTCCTAACCCCACCAAAACCTCCTTGCGGCAATCCGCTGGTCAGAACTCCTCCTCCAAGGGTACTGACCCTTTGGCCTCCGATGACGCCACCGAGTGTACTGCCTTGCACCGAGGTGAAGCCACCACCCACACCAATGGGTGCACCGATAGTTGAGACGGGTCCTCCGAAGGGAGTAGCTCCACTAATGACTGATCTGCGATTGAGCATTTGTGGCTTGGAATAAATGTTTATTTGAATATCCAAGCAAGATTTGTCAAATAAAATATATGCTCGGTGGTGTATTATTTCATGAAGGGGTCAATTGTTGTGAGTTGCAGCTTTGCTACAAGCCGCGTTGAGGAGCAAAGTCGAAAGGAGAGGGAAGCCGGATGGGCCAAGGCTGCAGCTGACCATGATCAACGACCCTGCGACCTCATCCATACTCGATTAACCGCCAAGGAAAATTTGAATCCAAATTCAAATTTTGTGTTTGTCGGGCGGTCCCTCCTGGAAAGTTGCTTTAGCTAGTGGAAGAAGTTGACCAGGCTTACTATCCAGACCAGTCGAATCTGTCAGTCTGAAATTGATGGCTCTTCTCGACCCTCTCCAGCCTTTTCGAACGGCGACGATTAGGAATATAATAGCAATGAGATTATCTCCCAAGCCCGTCTGCTTACATTGAGAAAGTACCTTCTTGCTATGAAGGAGATGTAAAACTTATGGATATTTAGCGTTAAAGAGGAGAAGTTACTGCGAACAGTGGATCAGTTAGCAGAGAAGCAGCTTTTAGCGAAGGCATTCAGATGCCTTGGATTGCCTTTAAGAGCTGAGGCGCTCGCGAAGGCCCACCATCATCTCAAGTCAACAGAAACAAAGTTCTAGGTGTTCGATGAGTGGAAACGGTACTACCTGAGAAGACTCATGCTCAGAGAAAAGTCGAGCATCCTTGCCGGCAGAATTTGCTTCAGCAGCAAGCTAGGTTTCATGGAATCACTCTGCCATCACCAATCAAAAACCGAATTGGAGTTTGTGAAGGAACGTTTGGCAATACGCTTCGATCGTGAGCGACTTCTGAGGCTGTTCTACCCTTTCCGATATGCACTGGATCAGCTCATCAGCATACGAATCGCCTCAATAAAGCTATCGATGTGGTTAGGAGCTAACCGAAAAAAAATCATCGTGAAAAGACTAAGCAACCACTCCAAAAGGACTTCACAGCTACTACGCAGCTATCGACTGTATAAGGAGAAGGAGAGGTTAAGGTGCATACTTTCAGCGATGCTGCAGCAATCCCAGATGAACTTTGTCAAAAGAAAGCAGTACCAGCTAAGCAAGTTGTTCTATCGCACACACTTGCAAAGGAAAGTATTTGAGTCCATGATAGCTCGGACCGAGGATGGGCGACCGCTGAGATATCCCATCAAAGCTCTCAAGAAGTAGTTGGAAAGGAGGAGGTGCATAACATTCATTCGAAGGTTGCAATAAACTACTCAAACAAGCATCCACATCAAAGCAACAACAGAAGAGCTAAGCAGCACCAGACTAAACCGTTGTTTGAGGCTTATGCAGAACTCTTGTACAATCTCCAGACTTTCAAGGCAGAGCAATTGGCAGCTCCGAAAGAAAATAGTTGTCTTAAAAAAGAAACTCCAAAACAAGAGCAAACTTGTCGCTGTTCAGATACTTTTAGCACATACACGTCTGAACCGCTCCCATCGGTAGCTGGCGCAATTCGCTGTCGCACTCCATCAACGGCGGTTGCTCACTAAATCCTGGGACGCTATCGCACAGTGCTGACACTTTTCAATTTCCTTTAAGTTTAAATTGGGATTTCATTGGGTCTCATGTTTCAAAAAGAGCCGTAAATACTCATGAAGTCGGTGTACCTTGAGCGCCTCTCTGAGATGGTCCCACAACTCCTCAAGTGGTACGATCTAAAGTAGAAGAAATTCAATTAAGTGCTGGAGGTGCAGCGAGACATCATCTACAACCTCGAGTGCTGTACAGCGGTAGCAACTCAGTAACTCACCTTCATGGTGTCTTATCTCAAAGACGAGAAGAGTATCCACTCGAAGATCATCGATGTCCGTGAGGACAATAGTTTTCTGAGGATCTTCGAACAGTACAAGTCGAAGAAGGAAGTGAAGGAGACCGAGAAGGAGAAGTCTCTCTCCAGTATTCGTGAGTGGAATCCCAATGGCTTTCAGTTCTTCGAATCGTTGACGGAATCTGTGTTTGATCAGCGAGTGGCATTGAAGAAGATGCAGATTATCATTGAGCAGCTCTACGGGGTGTTCGATAAGGAGGAGGAGGATTACAAGAGCTTTGCGAAGAAGACGATAAAGCAGTTCGTGAAGAAGTACGCAGATATGGAGGATCTGTATATGAGCCAGCAACGCATCATGGTTAAGTACCAAGAGATGAACAAGAAGCCAACTAGAGAGGCGTTACCCGTTCTCACTGATCTGAAGAATCTCCAAGCCTTGACTCTCCGGCAAATAGCAATGCTTGTCGAACGATCATTAAGTATCAAGTAGTTTGCCGATGCAGTCGTCAAACATTCCAAGAGGCAAGCAGCACTGTACAAGTAGCACTTCGGTAAGTACATGCAGCACCACTAACAGTTGTACCGGCCCACCACTCATTCCATGGGGTTGATTAAGGTCATCGAAAGGATGGATCTCCAACAGGAACAGGTCAAACTGGAATACTTTCAGAAGCACATCATCTCCAAGAAGGCAACTGACCTGTTAGTGAAGATTATCAGCGTGGAATCGAAGGATGACTACTCCATGGTCTGCAGTTTCTTGACTCTCACAGAAGACAACTACAAGGGGCTTGTTAAGCTTAATGATACTATTGACCATCTGTGCGAGCAGATCAGCTTCCGCAGATGGAGGATGGAACTTGCCGAGGGCTGGCTGATTGAGAGCTGGACAAAGTGCCTCGGATGTATTGCTCTGGACGGCCATTTCGTTCTGTTTAGTGACGATGGCAAAGTACTGAAGGTCATCAACGCCAAGGCCTCTACAGTAAGCAAAAGGGAAGACACCACAGTATTCCTCAGTGAAAATGTCAAGGGAATATTCTCGGACAGCCAACATTAGTACAAGGTACGACTCCAGTCCGTCGATGAGGTCGAGGAGTTTGAGCTGTACATCGTCAACCAGATCAAGTGATCACCGTACAGATTGTTTTTGTTACCTTCGATAATATTTTTGGAGACATGGAAACAGCAACAAAAAAGTCATGCCTTCAACAGAATTCGTTAGGTGGGGCGTAATGTGCGTGTATGGTGAAAAAACCATTAAAATAATAATTTTTCAGAATGCAAAACGAATACGAATGCGAAGACAAAGGTTTTCACACCCGACCAGATCTCATGGACCTGCCACTGAGTTGCGATGCACCTTACGATTCAATTTAATGGGGGGACGATCTTCTGAGGGTCGACCATCCAAACATTTTCTATCGGGTGCTCGAACCAAGCGAGGATACTTGGCAACAACTCTAAAAACCATCCCCCCAGCCCAAATTTGATGAGGAAGAAGAGGAGCTTCTAGTCCCAAATACAACCGCTATGCAAAACCAAGTTGAAGCGCCAACCGTCAAACCTTCTAAGAAACAAGGGAAAAGAGACGACAACACCATCGATAGGGTGGTGCTGACAGCGCTTCGAGACCCGATCATCGAGGAATGTGGGAGACTGAAACTGTGGGAGACTAAAAGAGTTGTTCAAAGCCTTCCGAGGACTTTGGTGGGAATTGAACAACTTTTTAGCCTTCTATAAATCAGTCCTTCCTCATCCAAGATGCTCGGTGACCTTCTCACGAACAAGGAGAAGTTGCGCCAGAAGGGACTCATGTACGAACGTGATTAGGAACGCCAAAGGTGCTTCTACGAGCACTTTGACTGCGCTATTCAAGCACTTGAGCAAGGAGCGAACTACAAGGAACGGATGAACCTCCTTTGGAACGGGAGGAGGCATCAAAAGCAGCTCGCAACTGTCTAAGAATTCCGCGAAAGGCACAGAGCTACCTTCAATAAGCAATGACAATAAATGATCTACAATATTCCCCAATAACTTATCTGTAGTGCCTCTGGAACGATCAATACTTTGGTTTGTGGATGTTGCTGATGCTCTTCACCCGCTTTTCGATAGGGTGGTTGCTCGATGGGCGTATGGAACCCGAAGTGGTGGTGCTCGTGAAGACTCTCTCGGTTGGCTTCTTGCTGCCTTCGAATGATTTCCGGTAGTTCCCCTCTTCGAAGTTCTACTTGTTCAGCATCGTTGATTCCTTGAGTTTGGAGCGATGTTCCTGCAGCTGAGTGCACACTGCCGTCTGCACCTACTTCTCCAGCTGCATTATCTTGAGATTGGCGTCTTTCAGTTCCTTTGTCAAAGTCTTGTTGATAATTGAGAGTTTATCAGCTTTTTTGGTTGACTATCTGAGTTTGACCTCCCTGTCCTTCAGCCGTTCTTCGTATTGCTTCACACTACTAGTTTCCTTCTCCATATCGGCAAACCGTTTGCTAAAGCTCTCCAGCACCTACTTCTGCGAGGAGATAGTCTAGTCACGTTTGCGAATCAACAGCTTGAGATGATCATTCTTCATCTGCAGGTCAGAGCAACCCTACTTGCTGGACTCCAGCTCATCTCTCAACTGACGAATTTCGTTTTCGTTGTTGGCTACTTCGCTTTTCAAATGCAGAATGCCGTTGGACAGCTCTTCAATCTTCTCGCGGTACTCCACGATGATGCGCAGTTGTTATGACTTTTGTGTGTCATACTGACCTGTAGCTGTAGAACTATCGTGAGGAAGCACCTCATCGAAGGCAGGCTTCTTGTTGATGTTGCGAATGCCCGGCGCATCGATCATTCTACAGTCGAAGTTCTGGTCGATCTTTATCGATAGGGTTGGGTCTTTGCGAACTCGCGTTTCTGTGAACTATTCAAACTGCAGGAAGACCTTGCCGGAGATAGAGGGAGACTGCTCAGGAAGTGAATGACTTGCTACGGAACTTCCCTCCAACCTTTTGATGTTGCTGTCCATAGCGGAATATGATTGGTTGGTGGGGCTGGTGAGTGTCGATAGCAGTTGCGGCTCCATTTTAAATTTACAAACGGTTGGATGGCTCAATGGCGATCCCCAACCAACTGCCTCCAACTCCGAGCCAGCTCCGCTCCAGTGATCACAATAACACCAGCAATAAGAATCCAAAATTAGTAAAGCTACTGAAACTCCTGGCCTATTTATTTGGTGCCGCCGGCTGCATCCAGTATTGCATAGACATATTTACCCGGGCTTGCCACCCCATCATTAATATATTTTTATTCCTGTTCAAATGCTGCTGAGACAGAAGCAAAACATAATGGTGGGAGCCATGTATGCTGCCTTCGGCTGGTTCTGGCTACTACAGATCTACTACTACATCAGGTGGGGCTGTAAAACGTCTTCCTAGCTTAGTCCTTCTTCGAGAAAACGAACGCATTACTGGCCCAGTTGCTCAACCCAACCCTTCCGGCGTCGGCCCTGTCGACGTTGACCCACAGGACCCCGTAACACCCTTATCTTACACAGCGACGTTGGAATAACAGCGTTTTCAAGACAGTTTTTACTATCCACTTCGCGAATAACATGTGCCTAATCGCAATGGCACTCATGTACGCCCCTTACGACTTCTAAATCATAATTGAATGGCTCTGGCTCGGCTTCATGTTGGTGTACCTCATCTTCTACCCCCTCCAAAGATGCCTTGTGCTGTACAAGTTCGCCGACATCGGTAGCCAGTCAGCTAAATTTAGGTATGCATGCAATGAACATCACCCTCATCATCTGTGGGCTGGTCTAGGTTGGGAAAAAAAGTCCTTTAGTGTGATGAGTGATTGTAGCAATGCTCGAACATTATAAAAACGTCGGTGGTGTTGGTCGCTGCAACTGTACAGCCGGAGACTTCCCCAATACTAAAAGGAGGCTTGGGAGACTTCTTCCATAATATATTTCTCATGAATCAATCGACGACTACGATGGGCACCAAGCTCAAAGTTAAGATCGTGCTGCTCGGAGACCAGCACGTGGGTAAGAGCTGCCTCATCGACAAGTATATCAACGGCAAGTTCGACCCAAACAGTAGCGTAAGCACCAAAGGTTATGCAGCCCACTGTGGGAATCGATTTTCTCGCGAAAAATGCGTTTCACAAGGGAAAAGGGTATCGCTTACAACTATGGGATACAGCAGGTCAGGAGCGCTTCCGAAGTCTTATCCCGAGCTATCTTAAGGACGCCATGTCTGCGATAATCGTGTTCGACGTTACCAACAAGGCTTCTTTGCAGAATGCTGGTGGGTGGCTCCAGATGTTCAACGATCACAAGGTCAACAGTGGTTACTCTGTACTAGTTGGTAACAAGACAGATCTTCCCTATCGTGCAGTAACAACCGCTGAAGGGAGAGCTGTCGCAGAGAAGCTTGGTGTGGGCTATGCAGAGGTCTCAGCGAAGAGCGGTGATAAAGTGGATGACCTTTTCGTGCATCTCTTGGACATGCTGGCTTTAGGCAAGACTAATGGTGATGTAGAAATACATAACTCTACTGTTTCTCGATAGAATTCCATCCAAGCAAAGGTTGAGACACTCACGCCAAAGGAAACTGCAGTTCCAAAAACGCCTTCTCCGATGCAAGTGAGGATGGCTTCTTCACTCCCCAAGGAGAATTCGACGGACATGACACAACAACCCTTGTCGAAGTAGCACGACACAATAGTGAAGTACCCACCGCCTCAGCATATTCCTCATCTACCTCAGACATCATCTCAAGTAACAACGACCACAGTTCCCAATCGCCGTCCCTTCGAAAAGTATATTGCTCCAACAAGCCAGCCACAAATCCCCTTGAGCAGCCAATCCCAAATTCCAAGGCACTACGACCAACCTCAGCAGATAATAATCCCACCACCGCCTCCTGCTGTGCAAGTACCATACCTGATGCCTCCAATTACAAACGCCCCGATAACCACCAACATGAACCAAGTCCAGCCGAATATCGTGTTGAACTCCAGAGTAGCAAGCGAAGTGTAGGTAAACCACCCCAAGAAACGCTGCTGTCGATCATCGTGAACCTTCATCAATTGTATCATTCGAACAAATCAGCTGAACTCAATCTGTTACCGTAGCTCGTCTTCCTCAATGAAGTGGCTGAGGTATTGCTGACCGTACTCGCTCAACAACTTCTGGTAAATCCTAACGACCACGTAGGCGTCCATCGCGGCGTAGTGTTTTTGGTTTAAGCGAAGGGGACGTCGTTTCCAGTCCGTCAGAGTTTGGGCCTTGCAAATTTATTTCCCTAAGACCTTTCGGCAGATGTGGCTGAGGTTACTGTGCTTGTCCTATGGGTGGAGACCCTTAAAGATGTGCCAAGTGTCGATGACTCGCTCAACGCTCTTGGGAATACCCAATTGAATACAGACTGCCCTGAGATCAGGCACAACAGCATGTCCTAACTTGAGTCCATCCCCTTAAAAATACTCCTTGAAGTATTTCGCAATCAGCGGAGATTTTATCTTCATGCAGTCGAACAGGTATACACGCTTGCTGTTGGCAACCTGAATGAGCGCAAGCCCATCAGTCTCTTGTTCCAGTTTCGTAAGTCCCACCAACGACTAGGTATCGAACCCCAGCATCTTCTCGCTGAAGAGATCGTTGAGATGCTTCTCCAGTTCGGGATGGTCGTCATCCAGCATCACCACTGCCTCTTCGTTGATCCCAAAGTCAGCAGATAGACTCAACTGTTTTGCCTCGTCAGTAGGACCAAACCTATCGATTGCCAACGGATTATCCAACAGCTTCAACTACTTCTGTAGGGAAGTCTCCAGCACTTTACGAATATCGTCCTTTCGAATTAGTTATGGTCTGTCCTTCAAGTGTCGACTGTAAATGGTGATTGCCTGAATAGCCCAACAGACTACCTCATTGACTTTCTTATCGTATAGCAGGTCTTATACTGCCGCAGCAAGCATCACTGGCTTATCATGGTACAGTTCTTACACGTAGTGCCAACCCTCACGCTTTAGGAAATGCCGCATACACTTCTTAGCAAGCCGCTCCCTTATCTACGGGTATTCCTCAATGTTCAGTTCCAGCTCCAGGATGATGTTAGCCGACATGCTGACCCACTGGTTAGTACACATATTCGCCAGCATTTCCTATAATGACCATCGGATGTACCTTGATATGCCTATCCTGCTTGCCGAACAGCTTGATAAGCTTGAGGCAGTCCTCGAACCTTTGAGCCTTGACTAGCTATGCAACAAATCCATCGATCCTACAAATCACCGCTAACTTACATTTCAGGTGTCAGTCGCTACCTCAACATAAATGCTTCGAGGAACATTTCAAGGCACTCGACTGGCATCTTCTTCCAAAGTGGTAGCATCTTCGCTGATTCCTCAGGCATCATTGTATGCTTCTCCTTCAGCAGATTTATGTAGGCTCGTAGAATGCTCACATTGGTACGGTTGCGGATAAGATTTGCAAGCACTTGCTCAGCGATGCCCACAGTCTGATGCAGGAAGTCGTTGCGTTAGCAAAGGTATTCCTCGAGCTGCCCCTTCAGAATTGACATCGGTGGTTTATTGCTTTTGTTCCACTTCAGGAGCTCGTCGATGTCTCGATCACTGCCCTCTGGCTGCAGGACTAAGCTAGCTGCACTGGCGTACAAATGCGGTGTATTAGCTAGTCTTCGAGCATACGGTCGCTTGTGGGTTTATTATGCAAGAATTACAACTATCAATGTTCGCTGAGGAGCGTAGGGCGGAGTTGGTTTGCGCATTTTCAGCCATGATACTGAGCGACGAAGGACAACCAATAACAAGTAGCAAAAAGTTGATGTAGGCCAAGCTATTCAGAACATTGCTGATTCTGCGGGTCTCAAAATCGATAAGTGCTGGACTCTGCTATTTGCTGAAGCTGTCAAAGACAAGGACTTAATGGAATTCATTGGGTTGGCTGGAGTCAATCTCACTCACCTTAAGACGGAAAAGGAATTAAGGGATTAGCTTAAAGCCGAAGAGGTAGCCATTGAGCAAAAACTCAAAAAGCATCAACAGGATGCACGCGATTGTCTTATTAAAAGAGAAAAAGCTGCGAGGGAACAGTAAAGTATTGTTTTGCTTACTTTCAGAGAGGATAGCAGCTACGCAACGAGCACGTTAGGAGGCTGCAAAGAAGCGAGAGTAAGAACGACAACGGATTGCACAGGGCCTGCAACCCCCACCCCCGCCCATCGAGTTCGAGGGACTGTTTTAATGATGATGTTGAGTCATTATCCGTTGCTGGCGATCAGTAGTGGAAGAGATGGGGTATGCTGGAACGACTATGTTCATCCACGACACTGCCTTCGCTGTGATGACTGTAGCGCATTCCCTTAGCTAGACTGCTGCGTGAGATAAACGACTTGTCGTTATCTATCTTCACGAACAGCTCGATGATCTTGTTCTCGTGGTGCTCAGTTGCAGAGTACATGAAGTACTGCAGTTTGTGTTCCTCAAGGAATTCGTAGAGTTAGTGCAGGTCTGGATCCGGAACTAAATCCTTCTTCATTGCGAAGATATAGACAAGGTAGCATTCATTGGCTTGTGCTTCCTGCAGCCACATGGGAATGCGCTTCAGTGACTCCTTATTGGTCAGGTCGTAGGTTATGAATACTGCTGACGCGTTGTGAAAGAACGCTCTGCGGGTATACTCGTTGAGCTAAAAGTAGGCAGTACCGCTGTCCCACAACTGCACCTCGTACTCTTGATCCAATCGTCTGAAGTTCAACAATGATAGCTAGAACCCTTCAGTGGGCGACAGATATTGCTCAAAGGGTCTCTTCACGAATGACCTGATGAGGGATGACTTACCACTACCTGAATCGCCGACCACCAGAATCTTGAATTTAGACGATCTGTTCATGTTATATCTCTAATACCTATGAGCAGCGAGGCGAAGGAGCAGGAAGTCAATCAGCTTCTGTTAGAGCTCAAACGCCTTACTGAAAACGACCGAGAGCGGATCGCCACGTAGCTGAGCAGCCTCTTTAGCAAGAATGACGAATACTTCGAAATCGTAGGGTGTATGCGAGATGTAGGTGATGCAACGACTCAATCGTGCACTATCCGAATCCAATGATTTGGAGGAACGACGGACGGCCCTCCTGGTGATCTGTAGCATGCCAGACGTGTTGTAAGACTTCCAACGAACCAATCTGATCAACAAGTTCCACTCGCCAGTGTTCAAGCTCATGGAAACAAACACCGAAGAGAGTTTGCTAGAGCGTATTGGTTTGGCCTACGAGCGGCTGATAGCATTGGGAGGTTATTCGATGTTTAACGCAGGCAACAAAAACGACACTGCGATTGAAAGCAACCTAAATCTAGCGCTAGATTGGATCAAGTCAACCACGGCCAAGGAAATCAAGAAGGCAGCGGCACTGGTGACCATTAGAATACTGCTGGTAGAGACACCCTACACGACCTTCAAAAAGCTCTTCCAGAAAGACAACAGTCTGGAGAAGGAGAATTACGTGCTGCTCAGTTCGGTTAGCCGCAGCCGTAACATCCGGGTGCGAGTGCAATACCTTCGGTTCTTCGAGTAGTTTGTGAAGCACATCGCACAACGACGCGATGCGAACTTCCACCACAGCTACTTCAAAAGGTTCTATAGCGATGTGATGGGCACCCGCGGCAATCGCGACTAATAAAACGTACACATCATCCTTGAGGGGGTGCGTATCCTACTCATGTATGCCGAAAACATCTTCACCGACCCGATCTACACTGAAATTATCGAGTACATCAACGAGAGGAAATCAAACAATAAGAATGCAACCATTCAAAAATCTTTGATATCCATCATTCCGGTTATTTCAACCATCCCCAAATCGCAGATTCTCACACCCTTGAAGCAGGACATCTTCTTTGATTTCCTGAAGTATCTCAAGGGCATAGTGGGGGAGGACAAGGTGGAGGCTTACAGAGCTATCTTCGACATCATCCAAGCTATGAAGTCGGCAGACATTGAGGCTGCAGTGATCAATGAATTCAAACTCATTGTGCTGTCGATCAAGACTCACTTGCGAGAACGTACAGACAAGACAAACCTACTGCAGCGACGAGAGATGGTAATTGTCAAGTGCATGCACTCGATTATTCTGAAACTGAAGAAAGAGCGGACTGAAGCGAACTTTAGTCGGGAGGAACTCGACGAGTTGGTAACGTTAGTGCTGCTGCAAGGCATCTACGAATAATCTGTGAGGTTTGTGCATGAACTCGCCAAACTAGACGTCTATGGTCTCAGTGACCTCATCGAGAAGAAGCTGATTACTGTGGTGTCAAAGATCCTCACTTCTCACTACAAGAGGTTCATGGATAACGATATTGAAATGGAGTCATTTAAGGTGGAACTCGATAAGATTGCGCCCAGTGCCCAGTTCCGCAGCGAAGAGAACCGAATTGACGCCATTCGCTCGCTATCAGTGTACAAGTTCAAGGAGCAGTACATGGGTGTGGTCAGCACCTTCGTAAGGGATAAGATCATCAAGCACTACCTTGAGTGGAAGATTGGGGATACCAGAAAGGCAGCTGTTGAAGCAGCTTTTCTATTGTACGCCAAGAAGGGTAAACGAGTGGCCATGAACCAAATGACTGAGATCCTCGAGAAGATTTTGAATGTGGGCATGAGCGATCCCGACGAGGAGGTCAAGAAAACGGTGTTTAATTGTCTCAAGAAGAATCTATCAGCTGAGGAAGGCTTCAGCGAATTCCTCAATGTTCAATCGCACTTCCGGAAGTTGTTCGCGTGCCTGAAGGACCGCAGCATAATAATCCAAAACATTACTCTGGAGATACTGTGTAGACTGTCGCATGAAAATCCAAGCGATATTGTGCCGTTCCTCAAGAAGACCCTGTACCAGCATTTAAGGAGCCTTGCCAAGATGGAGCAAAGTAATTTCCACGAAAAGAAGAACATCCTCAAACTGATCAGGTGCATCATCCAACACGGAACCAGCATTATCGAGGCCCACACTCCAGCTATCTGCCGCATCATGATTGCCTACCTCCGTGATAAACAGCACGCACAGGTTCTGAGTGAGTACATCTTCAAGACATTCCAAGTCTTGGCAGAGCATCTTGCTTTCAGCACTAGACCTTACGTCGATGATCTTTCACAGTTCCAACTCGAAGCCATGCAGGATAAACTTAACTCCAAAAAGCGCAGCATCGCAGTCAAGAGTTTCATTGCAGTCATCAGGAACTGTGGGTTCGTGATACTGCCTTACTGCAAATTCCCAAATCTGCTGCCCACTATTGTGTATCTTGTGAAGGGAGGGATCGATACTGACGGTAGGCTCGATCTTCTCAAGATCCTCGGTGGTCTGGGAGCCATCGACCGATTCAAGTTTAAGGTTATGAGCAAAGTGTACGAGGACTATGGCGATCGAGGAATCCAATAGTTCATGACAGACAGCAAAACTAATTGCTACTATCTCAACAACGAGAAGCTGGCGAGGGAGAAGGAGCAAACCGACAACCCAATCAACGAGCTGAAGCACTACTACGAGGATCTGATTGTGCTGGGGATCAGCTCGAAGAAGCAAGAGGCACTTACTGCACCCAAACCTTCAAGCTCAAACCGACTGCCAGCCCGTAATAAGGAAAAGTAGCAGGCGATACCATCCCGCGACATTAACGAACTAACAATCAACAGTCTGCTCAGAATTCTGGAAGACCCTTCGCTGATTAAGAAACACGCACTCACCATCGAAGCACTCAACCGCATCGTCGATATCCTTGGCACAGCGCTATAGAAGTACACCAAGAACCTGATACCGCGTCTGCTGAAACTGTCCAGCGAAAACTCCAACGTTATGAAGGTAGTGTTGGTGGTCACTCAAAACTGCAACCTAGGCGACTATATCGACGATGTGCTCAAGTACGTGGTCAGTAGCACCAGCAACATCTAGCTCATCGAGGTGTCCCTTGATATCCTTGAGATCTTCGCCTACAAATTCAGGAGCTCCCTCAGACACAGCCTCGAAGCCATCATCCACCTAGCCAATAAACACATCAAAAGCAAAATCTCAAAGAAGGTCATTCTGAAGATCTTCAGCATATACAAGCACTTGGAGGACCTGCTGGACCCGCACATCCATCTGATAGTTCCGTTCTTCTGCGAAAGCTTCCTGACGACAGTGAGCGATCTTACCGATGAATTTCTCGAGCTACTGGTGAGCTTCAGTCAACGCAGCAGTTCCACCATTGAATACCTCAAACCCATCACTCAGTATTTGGTGACACTTCTTCAGACTGCAGCCAACAGGAAGGAACTAGCCGGTGTTACTCGCTCCAAAATCATCAATACGTTCGTCGCTTTTGTGCTCATCTTCAAATAACAGTTTGTTGTGTACCTTCCACTCATTCACCAAACTGTCCAATCTGGACCCGAAAATGGGTTGTACAATAAGTGTATGCGCTATGTCCAGAACCACACCAACCTTGAACAGATCACTGATTTCTTCTCGCAGGACGAGCTCTTGTTCATCCTCAATGATAACCGGCAACCATTCCTGCCCAAACAGGAGAACCAACGCCTCACTAAGAAACCCGAGGGACTCTAAAACCTAATCAACGAGTTCGATCCCACCCAAAAGAACCAGATCGACGAGGACTGGAACGAGTGGCTCAGGAAGACCAGCCTCGAACTACTGAAGAAGTCTCCAAGCCCTGTGCTCAAATCTTGTGCGTCTCTTGCAGAGGAATATTTGGAACTCGCTGCAGAACTCTACAACGTTGCCTTTCTCGAAATTTGGAGAATTCTGCAAAGCGACCAAAAGCACAAAATGATTTACCACATTAAGAGAGTGCTAAACACCAATCCGCCACCACCTTTGAACGTGCGACAAACGATACTGAATCTCACAGAGTTTATGGGCCGTCAAAATTTCTTTTCGGAACTTTAACCTTAGTTTCTTGCGAAGGCCGCCAAGGACGCTCTCGCCTACGCAAAAACGCTGTACTTCTGTGAGCAGCTGTTCGAGCTCAACCCCGAAAGGCAGATGGAAGTGCTGATTGAAATATACACGCTACTCGGTCAACCAGAATCGGCTGCCGGGCTACTCAAGATCGCGAAGAAGCACAAAATCGAGACAAAAGTGAGTTGGCACGAAAAGCTTCAACATTATGATGAAGCTCTCTAGTAGTACAACAAGCCAGGCAACCACAATCAGGATATTGTGCCAAAAATTAAGTGCGTAAACGAAATGGGCGATTGGAAGTTAGTGCTTGAGAGTTGCAACAAGCTCATTGCAGAAAACAAGGATAAGCGGAAAGATGTTGCAGATCTCGCCGTAAATGCTACTGTAAACCTCGGCAAGTGGGATCAGGCACGAGAGTGGATCGAGCATGTCGATAGCAACAACGAGAATCTGTCCTTCTGGAATGCCATTCTCAGCATTAAGAAGGAGGACTATGACGAAGCTGAAAGGCAGATCAAAGCCAACCGATTGCTGATATACAACCAGATCAGCCAACTACTCACCTTCTCGTCAAACCACTCGGCTGACAGTTTGATCCGACTGCAGCAGCTGTTTGAATTGGAGGAGATCATCGGCATCAAGCGATACGAAAAGTCCATAGCACTAAAGCAGGGTATCCTAGCCGAGCAAGCACCTGACCAGCAGATTGATCTACAGAACAGAATCACTAACCTAAAGGAAATTTGGAGTGACCGTTTGGTGGGTAACACCCGCAGTCTCGTAGTCTGGCAAAAGATTGTGAGCGTGCGTAGTTTGATGTTCAACAAGTCAGAGGAGCTGGACTTTTGGCTGGATTTTTGTAAGTTGGCACTGAAGGAACACAAAACCGAGCTATGCAAGAGTACTTTGGACTCAATTAAACAGGAGTTGGCAGGCAAGCACCAGAACAACAGGGTTGTGGAACTGGAACTGCTTGAACTGGAATATAAGTACAAGTCGGGCATCATCAAAGAGGAGGACGCCATTAAACGTGTCGAGCATTTCCTGGAGAAGAACTCCGATATCGATAACAAGCTGAAGGCTAAGATGTACTACAAGTGCGCCATTTGGATCCGCGATCGAGAGGAAGAAGAAATTTCTGCTGGCCGCACCGATCAGATCCTCGAACTCATCGGTAAGAGTACACTACTGAACCCGAAGCTCATTAAAGGATGGCACTTACTCGGGGTTATGTACTCTGAGGTCATGCAGAACAGTCGATCGGAAACATAACCCAAAAATGCTCTGCTCGCACTCAAAGCATTCTTCAAATCTCTGGAGTTTGGAACTAGCACCCATAAGTATTTCCTGCAGGATTGCCTCAAATTGATGACATTGGTGTTTGAGTACAGCGAGGATCGGCGGATCGCCGATGAATTCATTGCAAGTTTCCGAAGGGTGATGCCGGAGGGGTGGATCGAGGTTATTCCTCAGATCATTGCGAGACTTTACAACAAGAATAAGCGAACTTACAACCTCAGCAATCTTTTGAGGGAGCTGCTGCTGTATGTAGGAGAGCAGCACCCACAGGCACTCATCTACCCACTGATCTTCGCTTCGAAGAGCAAGACCAAGGACCGTCGAGAACCCGCCTTGGCGATCCTAAAGCGAATTCAGGAACGCGAACCCGATATCTGCTTGCAAGCAGAGCTAATTTCCACGTAGCTAGGCAAGGCAGCCATCAAACTAAAATAATTCTGGCATGATGGCATTGACGCTGCTTGGAAGATCTACGACGAGACCAAGAACATTTCGGAAGTGGTTAAGATGCTGAAGGAGCTGCACGAATCCGATTTGGAGCAACCGATGTAAAAGAAATCCAACAGCGAAATTTCGTTCCACCAGGAGTTCGGATTGGAGTTGCGTGAGGCCTACCAGTGGTTGTTGAGGTTTGAACGCACTGGTGAGGTCATATGCTTCTCACAAGCCTTCGAAATATATTTCTCCGTATATCGACGCATCAAGTAGTCTTTTGAAAATCTCAAGAAGGTCTATCTCAAGAATGTTGCGCCAGTCCTTCTCTCGGTTAGTGATTGCAAGCTGTCCATGCCAGGGCTCTATCAACCCAACAAACCAGTTGTTCGTATCCAGGGCTTCCATAATGAGCTGGCAGTGCTTCAGTCCAAACAGAGGCCTCGAAAGCTGCTGATCTATGGCAGCGATGGCAAGGAATACACGTTTCTGCTCAAAGGGCGGTAGGATCTTCGACTGGACGAAAGAGTAATGCAACTACTGGCATTGGTCAATAAACTACTTGGCCTAAACCATTCGACCTTGAAGAAAGACCTATTTGTAACACGGTACTCGATTATCCCGCTGAGCGTAAACACTGGGCTTATCGGTTGGGTGGAGGAATGTGACACTCTCAATTAGCTTATCAAGGAATATCGGACTGAACACAAGATCCGTCCGGATGTCGAAAAGAATCTGTACGAGAAGTGCTGTGACGAGTATACTCAGTTGCCGATGATCAACAAGGTCGAGATATTCCGACATGTTCTCTAATCAACCCAGGGCTTGGATCTAGCTAAGGTTCTATGGTTGAAATCTGCCAACAGCGAGGCTTGGATCGAACGACGAACCTGCTATACACGCAGCTTAGCGACTATGTCGATGGTCGGTTACATCCTTGGGCTCGGCGATAGGCATCCCAGTAATATCATGATACAGCGGAAGACTGGCCGAATTGTGCACATCGATTTCGGAGACTGTTTTGAAGTTGCCATGCTTCGAGACAAGTTCCCAGAGAAGGTGCCGTTCAGGCTCACCCGTATGCTACAGAAGGCCATGGAAGTTTGCGGCATCGAGGGAAACTACAAATCAACTTGCTAAACAGTCATGAATGTGCTTCGCAGTAACAAATAGAGTCTGCTGATCGTGCTGTAAGCCTTCCTGTACGATCCCATCATCAGCTGGAAACTCAATGTTTACAACGCTCCAAAGAATGAAGCACCTGTCGTTGCTGAAGACAAACAGCAGGACCATCCCTTCCCCGAAGACAAGCCGGACAACTCGGAGATGATCATGAGCATGATGGAAGCCTTTTCCACGAAGTAATTCAAATAGAAGACCGAGCTGGAATAGGAAAAGAAGCCCGAACAGACTCCCGGTCGTTTCTTCAAGCTAGATAACGAGCCACCAGAATTCATAAATCAGAAAGCCATCTACGCCCTCGAGCGAATCCGCAAGAAACTGTACGGGAGGGACTTCGACGATTCCAAGATTCTTAACGTCGAGGAGCAGGTCAAGCGGTTAATCAAGGAAGCCATGAGCTACGAGAATATCTGCCAGAGCTGGATCGGGTGGTGTCCCTTCTGGTGACGGGTACCACTGTAGGCACTCGCCACCCATCATGTAACTGTTGAGTTCGAAATTATAATTAATACCATTGCTTATTAATGTAGTCCATCAAGCTTCAGCCAAAGCGTGAACTGCGCACTCCCAAGCCCATGAAGAAGTGCAGCATCGATCTGTCGCACTTCAGCTCAGCCGACTAAACGGCCAGTCCAACGAAAGTACGCAAGTTCACACTCGACATTCTCGAATGCAGCTAATTTGTGATCCAGTCGTTTAGCGAGACAGCCAGAGAACTGGAAGTGGGTCGATCGGGTAATCCCCACAGCCGCGACAGCTATTTCGAATCTCTGAACAGCCAGGAGGGCGAGTGCACTGCTCTTCTGCTAGCAGGTCTGCAGTTCTGACTGCAGTGATGTCCATATGTTCATATAATTTTCCAGAAGGGCTCGAGCGGTGGACTGTGCACTGGCTAATCCGATTATAACCGTCCACAATGCACTAGTCCCTGCTGAATCAGTTCAACAATGCCGAACTACTTGAGCTGGACCCCCTCTGTGGTACGATTTGGGTGAGCCTAGTAAAGAACTACAGGTTGGCTGCTGAAAGAACAGTGGTGATCAACGTCAAGTACCAACCAACGTGATGCAGGATGGATAATGGCAAGGGGCAGCAGGAAAGCAGCAACGAATAGCTGATAGTCAAGCTGTACGTCAGGGAGCACAAGCGGCAGCTCTAAAGTCTGCTTGTAGACTTCCTTTCGTAAAACGACCTGTTCTTTCACTTCCGAACGGAGTACCTCGATTGATAGGGTAGGTTGGGCGAACATGAGTTCCGTTTGATTCAGGAATAGCAGGAGTTGGATGCCCAATTCAAGGAGCTTCCTGAACTACTGTTGGGATTAATTGACGACCTTCGTAAGGACAGCAGTCGATCGGCCGAACTTGATACGGTCAGCGATCGGAAGGCTCAGTTCATTCTGCAGCAGCGCATCAATAACAAGGATTTCAACCTGCTATCGCTCGAGATGTACCGAGAAGAGGAGCAAGTGGTCAAGGAGATGGTCGCCTATCGCTACAATCTCTTACGAACAGAAATCGATAGGATGGAAGGCCGAGTGATTGACGTTCGGACACTGCTGAAGACGAAGAACCCCTGTCTGCTGGCCATATTCGATCAATTCTGACAACTCACCCTTCTAACAACCGAACTCAATGTTTATCTTTAGCTTTGCTCATTCGACTCAAAGCGGGCCAACTCTTTGTGAGTTGAATGTTCCGATTGGGGGTCTGCACATATTGTGAGATTGCTTTGAGCTTATACCGAGCCCCGGTAGCTCAGCTGGTTAGAGCTTTGGTCTTATGAGCCAAAGGTCGCGGGTTCGAGCCCCGCCTGGAGCACCTTTTTAAACCACTGAAGGAAGCCAACTTGAGTATCCCCACAATTGACTTACTTTTTGCTAACAGTTAGCTCCGTGTTGGTTGATGGGCCGTCTCAGGGCGACTTACCTATCATCAGAAAAACAGTATACTCGTAAAATGCGAACCAAGCCGCTAAGGGAATGGTTCTTCTACACTGATTTCAAGGGTCTGCTGCATTTTGAGGAGGAGCCGCATCTGCAGCAACGTCAAAGCTTCACAATAGCCACCGCAATCAAAGACAAACGCTTCCTTAACCAGTTTTACAAGAACCTGCAGAGGCTCGAAGGGCCATTGAAGTATGATAGGTACCCGTTCGTATCGGACTGCTGGGGAGAATGGAACTATCTCAGGGTTGACGTATCACCGGTCGTTTACAACAATCTGGACTTGCAAACAGGCGATCTGAGTTTTTCTTACCAGCAATCCCAAAAATTTAATCCCTCAGCACTCCGGGTGGATAGTCGCGGGTACATTTTACATCCCTTCAAAGAAGGGATAGATGGAGTGTTCGGAAGCGATCTCATCTGTGACTTATCCGATAGGTTGAGCTACGACATCACGGGAAATGCAGAACTGAAGCTTGGTGATATCACCCATCGAATACTCAAAGCGAGCTGACAGCCGTCTCAATTCTGGTCTACAATGATTGCCCGAACTGTAATTAACCAATTATCTCTATATGCTATCAACCCGGATGCTGCGATTAGCTAGGTCAGCGGCACCTCGATTCGGCTTCGCACAGGACTACTCACACGTGTATGACGGGATCACTACCTTTGAGGATACGAAGGGCCTTGGAGATGACGCTGTTATGATCCGCAACCAAGCGTTGGAGTTCGCCAAGAAAAAACTCGCACCATTTTCGCAGGAGTGGGAAAAGAAGCATCATTTTCCAGTGGACGTGATGCGAGAAGGTGCTCAACTCGGGTTTTCCTCTATCTATGCGAAGATGGGCACAGGTTTGGGCAGACTTGAGGCATCCGTTATCTTCGAAGCATTGGCTACAGGTTGCGTACCTACTTCCGCTTACTTGTCCATCCACAACATGTGCTTATGGATTCTAGATGAGTTCGGTAATGAGGAGCAGAAGGCACGCTACGGCCCCGGCATAATCAACATGGATCTGTTCACAAGCTATTGTCTGACTGAACCGGATAGTGGCTCCGATTCGAAGGCTATGAAGACAAGTGCCAAGAAGGATGGAGAGGATTACATATTGAACGGCTCAAAGATGTTTATCTCTGGTGGCTCGTACAGCCATCTCTACTTCGTGATGGCGAAGACATCAGCAACCGAGGTGTCGACCTTCATCGTAGAGAAAGACTCCAAAGGCTTGAGCTTTGGGAAGCTTGAGGAGAAGATGGGTTGGATAATCCAACCAACCACTTTGGTAACCTTCGATAATGTTCGAGTGCCAGCAAAGAACCGCATTGGCCCAGAAGGAATCGGATTCAAGATTGCCATGAAGGCCTTGGACGGAGGTCGGGTGAATATTGCTAGTTGCAGTCTAGGTGGAGCTGCTTTCTGCCTCGAGACAGCCAGGAGATACTTACTCAACCGAAAACAATTTGGAAAGAGGTTGGCCGACCTGCAGTATCTTCAGTTTAAGTTTGCAGATATGGCCACAGATCTGGTCGCTTCAAGGTAACACCACGACATAATTTAGGCTGATGGTGAGAAGAGCAGCAACTATGATACAAGAAGATGACCCACAGAAGACAATGTACGCGGCTATGGCCAAACGCTTGGCCACCGATAAATGCTCGGGTATCGTCGATTACGCCTTGCAAATGCACGGTGGATACGGCTACTTATGTGAATACGGCATGGAGAAGTATGTGAGAGACCTACGAGTTCATCAGATTTTGGAAGGCACTAATGAAATTATGAGGCTGATCATAGCTCGGAAGCTCCTCGTAGAGTGATTGTGCAATCCGTTAATTTAGCATAAACACATGGTCATTAATTGATGCGAGGCATACTGTCGTATCGGTTGCGGTTGTTTCGGTTCGGTGGGTTCAGCCAACTAATGTTTGTCAAACGGACCGGTTCTACAGGAGGCACAGATTCGCGATCAGCAATCGGGTACAGACGAGAGTTCATTGCTGTGCTTGGTGAAGAATATCGGAGGCGTCCACTTTGTATTCGCTGAATTTCGAACGGGGCAGGTGGAGCTACTTCGTCAGCCACTGGGAAGGAACTTCTATGGCTGTATCGAGCATCCTCGCCTGCAGGGCAGCAACAGCAGGGACTATCCCCATCAAGCTTACTTCCCAGATTTTCCGATAGGTCGTGCCGAATCAAGGAGCAAGCGAGAAGCACCATTGCGAGCATCAGCGTGAACGATAAAATAGAAGCTGCTACAGCGAACTGATAGACGCTATTGAATGTTCGATAACAAACGGTGTTTTTAGCAGCGATAGCTTTTTCCCCAATTACCCTACAGTTTGTTCCAACAGTAAGCACACCGTATTAGCCATCTATGGTCCTCTCCGACAGTTCTTTGAGTTTAGCGACGTCTTAGTGTACTTTCAGCTTGAAATCTGCGATAGTCTTGTCTATGAGTGCGATATTGGCGAGTGGTCCAGCTTCAAATCTTTTCTTCACCCCACCGATACCGATATCAGGATCAATTCGAGGACGATGCCAGTTGTTATACAACGCCCCCAACACAGCTGCAAGTACATGACCACAATCATCCCGTCCATACCTCTTCTTGACGTCAGCTACCCACTCTTTCGAGGTGTTGTAATGCATCATCGTTGCTGTCAAATCAATGCAGCCTGACTTACATCCGCCGAAGTTCCTGCAGTCGACAGTTAGTTCTGATGGACAGTTGATACCTTTTGGGCTAATACTGGGAAGTAGTCTATCCTGCTGGTATTTGTTATTGTTCGAGCAAACTGATATCAGCTCAGAATGGTCAGCCAGCCTCTCAAACCAGCCCATGACTTGCCCATCATAGGCGATGTCCAACTTCGCTGCAGTGTAGTAATCGTTAATGTAGTCATGGATTTTCCTCGCTGCAGCACTCAGGAATCCCATGTTTGCGTTTGTGATGAGATCGGACACCTTGAGCAGCTGACTGCCCATTCCCAGCTGCCTGATAATCTTGTTTCGTTGTCCTGGTTTGAGAAATTCCGCGTTGCCATCACTGAAGCATTTTGAAACCACAGTGGCTTTGTGCTTATCCAGTCCGACTTGCATGGCCAGGTTGCGGAAGTTCGTGGGGTTGCTCAACGCTGTATGAAGGGGCTTGCAGCCAGCATACATTGCGGGAAGCGCAAACGTTGCAGCTACACTGATCACAAAACTGAGCATGCATAACACCCCAGCAAACACAAAACAGGTAGTCATGCAGCATCTCCACGAATGATTATTGACCAGGAAGTAGCCAATTGCAGCCACAATGCACGCTAAACTCACTGTAGCCACGCCAATAAACAGCGCGATTGCAGCACCGCTTGCTCCCCTTCCCAAGATATCGGTCAAGAACATCACCTTATCGTATCTATCAAGTACGTGATTTAGCACGGTCGATTCCTTCACTAACAGTCCATCGACTGCGCTCAGCTTGCTCTAGAGTTTTGGGCGATATGACTCAATGAGATGTTCGATCTTGCCCATCACGATGGTACCAAGGTCAGCTGTTCGCATGAGCAGGTACATCCCACCTAACATCGAAAACGGGTGGGATGGGGCTCCAAGTGTTTCTCCAAACCTTGATTAGATCTGATGCACAGATGGGATAGGTAAGTAGTAAGTGAGAGCAAAAGTATTGTTTGGGTTTGTCTTATCGGCTACTTGCTCCATGCCACTACGTACACGACTCGTCAGGATATCGATTTTCTGCCTACTCGCTTCTATATCTTTGCTCATGTTTGTGACCATGTTCTGGACATGTGAGGTTGTTGTCGCTATGAGTTCCTTTGCTGTGCGTATTCCTACGAAGTAGTTTGCGTGATCTCTGGTGACTCCCCCGTATGTTACTGTGTTCAGAAGCTGTGATGCCTGGCATTGCGATTCCTTGATGTTTCTGTACAGCTGCAGGCTATAGTAGGCTGCTACCAATCCTAGGAGTAGCACCACGAACAACAGCAGGATCGACAGTACTGCGCAGCAGTTTGTTGAACCTGGATCGCCTCGTAGCCCATCACACATCGCTGGCCTGTACTGAGGTTTACAGACGCACACCGCAAGACAACAAAACAGCATCGCACAGACGATCAGCCCAAGACAAATCGGAAGTAGAAACAACACTGATCTTTGCGTAACGTACTGCGATAATGCCGGTCTTTCCACATCCTTTCTTACTACTGCTCGAAGAAGTTTGCTGATGTTAATCGTAGATGGTACCTGTCGAACTGAAAGAAGCGGCCGAGCTGTTCATACCGATGAACGGCCTTGACTGACTCTTGCTAATCGATCGGTTGGAAGTTCGTAGCAGGGCAGTACTTATCCATTACCGGCAATCTCTCATTGCTAATGGTTATGCGTTTGGTGTCTAAAAGCTGTAGAAGCAACCTTCTGCTGTGGAAGGGTTGTTCTTCACTTTGCCATGCCGCCACCAAACAGAGCCCAATCGTTACCAATACCGCTCCGATCCACCAGTTTGATCGCCTTCCTTGCGCCATTATAAATATAATGCCAGCATAGCTTGTATCTGACCTTTCGTATTGTTTAAATTATAACTGCGAACCTTTTCATGCATCCACACAACCGGTCCAAGCCAAAGACCCAACAACGAGTTAAACCTAATCTTTACATCGAAACGGAGTTCGAATCGGAGGATGATGCTGCCAATACCGTGGTATTGCGGCTACCCGATGCCATCAACGAGTACGACTAAAGTGGTTAGGGGTTAGGTGCAGCCGACCCAAGTCGCCACATCCAACGTTCCTTTGTAGAGAACTTACAGTTGCCAGAACGATCAATAAGGTTGCCTTCTGAGACCAACCCCATGCAGCAGTACGCAATTGGTCTCAAAACTCTCAACATCTTCCAAAAGCTATGGAAGCGGAGGATGTTTATTGAGTGTTTCAACGCTATGCGGTTGACGAGAGCGAGTGGTTTGACCCGCCAACAAAGCCAAACCGACTTTCGCCATAAACACTCAACCAGTTTAGTGGAGCCTCAACGCGGGCGATGGGCGCTCTTAAATGATAGGAGCGTTAACCGTATTGGAAGTACCCATGATGAAAGCAGTATTGAGAGGGCAAGGTTGCTCAACGAAATTGTCGATAAACTTTCCCATAGGTCGAGTAGCCGGAGATTGGTGGTTGAGCCATCTGTAATAGCTTCTCCGTCGATAGTGGTGAGAGAGTCTGAGGCACAAGTGTAGCATCAAAGGACAGTGGAGCATAAGCTTGACAGGCTGGAGACTATGCTTCGAGATATCAAGCGAGTGCATGAAGCAAGCACCGTGCAAACTACGATCTATTCCATGAAGAGGCCAGAACCAGAACGCCGCCGTCGAAGAAAGGCTCGCGAATAGTCAGCTTACGAGCTGAAGGAGGAAGGCAACCGAAGTTACCTGCTGAAATCGCGTTAACGTAACGACAAATAACGACGAGCAAGCAACGAACGCCGTGAACGGTAGCGATAACGTTTGAGCAGATAACGCCGGGAGAGAGAATTCTTCGAACGCTAGCGGTTACGACTGGAGGCCGAACGGTAGCATTATGCTAGAAAGGAAGCTGAAAAGTAACTATAAAGATAACGTGAATCAAAGACAGAACTCAACCGTGAACTGCTGCGCAGTTCGTCCAGCCAACAAGTTCTTGAACTCAGCAAGGAAATTCAAAACTTGAAGGAGGAAGTCAAGCATCTCAAGAGTATCGGCGAAGCCAACAATAGTTCGCTACATTCCCAAAGTCCACGTAACCCGCCACTGGGCGGGCACTCCATTTACAAACAGTTGTATGGGGGACCAACCGATAAATCACCAAGAAGTCGTGAAATTCAACCTCTGATACATCCTTCTAGCTATGGTCAGTTCTCCACCAACTACGTTCCCTACAACACGCCGTTGCAACAACATTCCCAAGCCATCCACGAAAGTCGGCAGAATAGTCATATCTCAAATAGCTCGTTTGCTCAGCAGCCGACGGCAGTTTACGTGCAACCCGTCTCCAAGTCACCTGTGTACATGCAGCACCGTAGTGTCACACACCTCTTCGAACCTACGAGGACTCGAATGGTGGAAGCCCACAAACTACCTGCCAAGCCAGCTGTTGACTACGGCCCACGATTAGGCAGCCCACCAGGCATGGTTGGTGTCCTTAATCGTTCGCGCAGCCCAACGACGCTCCACAACTGCCCTCTTTGCGGGTGTTCGGTCTGCAAAGAACACAATCAGCAGCAGCAAACATGATCGATAATCTAATAAACCTTGATTCATCCTACCAAAGCGACTCCGATCAATAATACTTTGCTTGTAATTAATCATGATGCGAAGAGAAACACACATAAGCGGCAGTGGCAGTGGTAGTTTAAATTCTTTCGCTTCGTTCAGAGGGTCTGCTGAAAGCTTCGGCAATGATAGTAATAGGTCGATGGACTCCACTGAGTACCGTGATCTGTTGGCATTTGCAATGCGGCTGTAGTAGCACGTCAAGCAGTTGTAGAACATGCTGGAGTACTAACTCGAAACCAACTCAAGATACGCCTAGTCAAACCGGTAACTTGCTAAACAGTTGGAACAACTTGCTGTAAAGATGAACCAAATATGGGAGACAGTTCCTATCAACCAACAAAGCATCACCGCCTAATTATAGGCAATCCAGATTAAAGTGCTCCAAGATCAGCAGAAAGTGAAGGACGCCAAAATCAACGAGCTACAGAACGAAGTGGACAGATTAAGAGCATTCATACTTTTGTAAGAACGAAGGCTTATCTATGCAGTCAGCTTCGACAAGGCTCCTGGAGAGACTATGCCGGTAGTGAGGCAAAAGGAGCAGGTCACAGCCAATGTCGCTAGCTAGATTGGGCAGGGTAACCAAGAATTGATAGAATACAACATTGACAACAATAATCGAAACCAGTTTAGTTGGGACGGAACCCAGCTTGAGATAGACATACTCCTGTCCTCTGACGAAACAGAGGATTAGAAGACACCACTCTTGCCTCATACAAACCAGCCACAAACAACTATTTTTCGACAAGAATAAGAGGATACCATAGAGAATGCACAAGCCACATCGCGACCATTCAACGATCGTAAGGAGACATTGGAGACAGATGGCTCGGAGCACATAGGTTATTCAAGAGGGGTGAATTCCCTTCAAGGCTCCAACGAACTCTTTTTTAGTGGACCCTTCGCAAACGATTTCCAACTAGGCTTTCCCGAACTCATCGTAAGTCGTGACTTGGATATCGAAGGCATTATCTGAACATCAACGCTGATTGTGATTTGAATGATATTTTAACTATATTGCAGTCTCAATGGAGGAAGAGCTCGACCTTCACCATAACGGTTCAGACAATGACAGCTTCCACAGCATACCCGGTATGCCGCAACAAGGAGGATAGCAATCACCACAGACGCCTAATACTGCTGTTTCAACATTGCACGTACTCACAATGACATCTCTCCCTCAGTCGGAGGATAGGATGAGTTCAGGGTCAATGTCAGCGCTACTCGCTACTCCTAAGAGAAAGTCTCTCGAGCTAGACCAGTAAGAGAAGTATCCAGAGGTGCTGGTTGAGCATGCTAGGCTCCTCGATCCCAGCACAGGAAGCAGTAAACGTATGAGTTTGCGTTCACATGATCGTACGAGCTCCAACAACGATGCTATTGAGTAGAAGTCGGAAGCAGAGTAGGATGATCAACAACAGCACAAGAGTGTGGGAAGTTCAACGGAGAACATGAACATGCTGTTTGGATGTATTGCTGAAGTTATTGAGTGTAAGTCGGAAAAGGAGAGACACTAGCACGACTCTGTTACTTTCTACTCACACCAGTCGGCTGCGGCTCCACACCCTGAAGAATTTGAAGCCAATTCGACTGAGAAATAGTCGAAAGAGGAGCAGGAGATGCGTTAGATCGAGGAGGAAGTTAACCTTCGAAACAACCTCCCGGAAATCATCTGCCGCTGTGCGCTATTCTGGCGTAGAGAGAACTGTTCCACGGAAGACTATAGAAAATTCGCGAGGTTAGCTGGCGATTACGTTGAGCTTCGGATGAAACCCAAACCACTCAACGAGGTTGGTGAGGGACTGCTTTTCAATGGTTTCTTCGTGCTAGCTTTCATCAAGTACATCAGCATGCCTGAGTCCATGGAAGAAGCTGAAGCATGTGAGGAAGCCATGAGTATTCAGGACAACTTGTTCGAACTGTTCCACAGGTAGTACCCACTGTATACAAACAAGTAGGAATTTGAGCAGGCGTACCAGGATAACTGTCGTAGGCAGGCTGAATTAAGGATGAGGAAAATCAGCATTTCTCCTCGATCACCTGCAAATAACCAACAAAGCAACAGCCTCAAGAGAAACCCAAATGCTCCTAATTCACCCTTTTAGGTTCGCAACCTCCCAGTTTCCGGCTCGAAGTCTTACGAACTGCAGAACAAAATGCTCAATGAAAGGAAATCGGGCGTCACTAGCATCTCGAAGGCTTCGAGTGTGGCTAGCGAGGAAAGGGGTGTCCAAACTGAGAATAACAACTGAGGAGAGCTCGTTGCTCAAGAAAGCGCCGATTCTTTCT
>ERZ724508.346-NODE-346-length-33478-cov-5.111091_pt1 | contig 33478 bp, 34 predicted proteins | sample MGYA00376041_ERZ724508 | MGnify/ENA primary metagenome ERZ724508 (study PRJEB28724, sample SAMN07190887) | wastewater metagenome | isolation source: effluent of sewage treatment plant in Hong Hong | place: USA: Christiansburg, Virginia | collected 2016-03-01 ...
TAAGTGGCCTATATCAGTAGTCGCTATAGCAATTGCTGAACCATTAAGCACAATAGGTTTTGTATTTACATATTTATCAAGTTATATAGATACAAGCAATATATTTGCCAGTTTATTTTCTAATCTAATGCATGTTGGCTGTTGGCTTTTAAATATTACGGCTAGTTTTGGACAAAGCATAATATCAAGCTATTTGGGGATGTTTTTAACACTTTTCTTGATTATCGCCTACAATAGAAGCCGTGGCAAAGAACGATGTGCAAGAAAACAAGAACATTCGCGTTTTTTACATTATCGGTGATGACCCAATAGCGAGGATTAAAGAAAGCAATGTCGTCGTTGATGAAATTCTTGGTAGCAACGATCGATCTTTAGCCTTAGAAAGCTTTGATCTTTCAGACTCAGATTCTGACGATGGACGAAATGAAATTATTGACCGCGCAATTACATCACTTATGAGCCCTCCATTCTTGACTGAAATTAGAGTTATTGTAATTCGTGACATAGGTGGTGCAACAAAAGAAAATATAGATCCTTTAGTCAAATATTTTCAAGATATGACGCAAACTTCATATTTAGTAATGGTACAAGGTGGAGGAAGAATATTACCCACACTTACAAAAGCATTTAAACCAATATCTATACAACGTGGACAACAAAGTGAACAAATCCCCGAAATGTATGCGCGACTTGTGCGAGAAAATAAATTCAAATTTGAACCAGGTGTTAGAGAAGCAATTTTCTCAAGGGTAGCAGATGACCGGTCAAAGCTAGATGCGATATTTTCACGTTTAATATCTACCTTTGGTAAAGGGGCAGAAATATCGGTAAAAGCTATTTCGCCATTTCTGGGTGAAGCAGGCACAGGACCAATATATGAATTAGCTAATTATATTTGTAGCGGTAATTCCCAAAGTGCACTAGAAACAGTATCTCGTTTAATGAATTCAACATCTATAACTTCCATAAAAGCTATGCATCCTTTACAAATAGTAAGTTTATTGGCAAATCATTTTAGAAAACTAGCAATTTTAGATAGCCCAGATATAAATAATAAAGACGATGCGCATTTAGCACTAGGATCAAAAGGTAAACCTTATGGTTCTCAAAAATTATGGGAGCTATCCAGACGCCTAGGGTCGAAAAGAATTTTACAATCGATAATAGAATTGGGAAATGCTGATGTTTCCATTAAAGGTGAAACCGCTATAGATGGACAAATAGTTATAGAACTTTTGGTTATCTCTCTATGTAAAATTTGTGCCTAGTTATTAACTATTTTTTAGGAGCTTTAGCGTTAGCCATTTTCATTAGACGCGAAGTTCTTCTAGCTGCAGTATTTTTGTGGATACGACCTTTAGCCTGAGCTGTACCAATTTTACTTTGAGCAACTCTTACAAGTTCACCAGCAGTTTTGTCTTTGCTCTCAATTGCACTTGAAGCATTTTTCATATATGTACGCAAAGCAGATTTTGTTGCTTGGTTACGAAGGCGTGCTTTCTCATTAGTTATAACACGTGCCTTTTGGCTCTTAATATTTGCCACATTCTCTCCTAGAGTATTGTTGAATTTATACCTTTTTCTAAAGGTAAGAACAAATAATATAGCAGATATAGGCACAAGCTTTCCAGCCCGACTAAATTCTTAGCCAGTGATTGATCAAAGTAAAATTCGAAATGTTTGTATTGTTGCCCACATTGACCATGGTAAATCTACACTTGCCGATAGGTTCTTAGAAGTAACAGGTGCAGTTGACGCCCGTGATATGCGTGCACAGTACCTTGATTCTATGGATATTGAACGTGAACGTGGAATTACCATTAAAGCGCAAAATGTGAGACTTACCTATAAAGAACACGAGATACAGTTAATAGATACTCCAGGTCACGTAGATTTCGGTTATGAAGTATCACGGTCACTGGCAGCCTGTGAAGGTGCTATTTTGCTTGTAGATGCGTCTCAGGGTATAGAAGCCCAGACCTTAGCTAATTGCTACTTGGCTTTAGAGCACGACTTAGAGCTCGTGGTGGCATTGAACAAGATTGATCTACCCGCAGCTGATCCTGAAAAAGTATGTGCAGAAATCGAAGCTGTACTTGGTATTAAACCCGAAGATGTTCTTTGGATTAGCGCAAAAACTGGTTCTGGTGTACCCGAATTATTAGATGCAGTTATAGAAAAGATTCCAGCGCCAGAGGGTGATGCGAATGGACAACTTCAAGCTTTAATGTTCGATTCATATTATGACCAATATCGTGGTGTAGTTTCAGCCATAAGAATAATGCAAGGAACATTGCGTAGCGATTCAAAAATGCGATATGTGAATCAAGGTAAAAGTTATGATGTTGAAGAAATTGGAATTCGTCGTCCAGGTCAAACGCCGGTTAATGAATTAGGCCCTGGTGAAGTTGGTTATCTAATAGCCGGCATTAAAGACGTCGGCGAAGCTCGCTCTGGTGAAACTGTAACACTTGCTAGTAATCCAGCTCCCGCACTAGAAGGTTATCTCGATCCGAAACCAATGGTATTTTGTGGTTTATTTCCTGTTGATGGGGATGATTTTGGAAATCTTCGTGAAGCTTTGGAAAAACTTAGGCTCAATGATGCTAGTTATACTTTTGAGCCGGAATCTTCAGAAGCTTTAGGTTTCGGTTTTCGATGTGGATTTTTAGGATTACTGCATATGGAAATTATTCGCGAACGTTTAGAACGAGAATAAAGCATTAAAAGCAATCGCTCCTGTTTTGGTTTTAGTTTTAGTTGCAACTGCTCCAAACGTTGCATATTTTGTTACAACTAATACTGAGTCAAGAAAAGAAATTGAATCGCCTTCGCATATGCCACGTCCTGATTCAATTAAAAGTATTGAAGAACCATATGTGAAAGTTACATTATTAACGCCAACAGATTATGTTGGAACATTAATGGAACTATCTCAAGAGCGACGTGGAGATATGTTAAATATGACATATATAACTCCAGAGCGAGTAGAACTTAAATACGAAATGCCACTCGCTGAAATTGTTATGGATTATTTCGACATGGTTAAATCAAGATCAAAGGGTTATGCTTCTCTAGATTACGAACCATCAGGATATAAAGAATCCAAATTAGTCAAGGTTGATATTCTTTTAAATTCTATTATTGTTGACGCGTTTAGTTCTGTTGTCCATCGTGATAAGGCAGAATCTTATGGTCGTAAAATGGCAGAAAAACTACGCGAACTTATTCCACGCCAACTATTTGACGTTCCAATACAAGCAGCAATTGGTGGTTCGGTAATCGCTAGAGAAACAGTACGTGCACGACGCAAAGATGTATTAGCAAAGTGTTATGGTGGAGATATAACTCGTAAAAAGAAACTTCTTGAAAAACAAAAAGAAGGTAAAAAGAAAATGAAATCTATTGGTAGGGTAGAAGTACCACCAGAAGCTTTCGTAGCTGCTCTTAAATTAGAAGATTAATCTTTATTTATAATACAATTTTCGCACTCAAGCTCTAGCGTAAGGTGAGAGATATTATATTTTTCTGTAAGTAGACTTTTAATACGTTTTCCAACATCCTGGGCATCTTCTAAAGTTCTATGGCCTTCAATTACCAGATGTGCTGACAGGGCAATCACATCGCTTGATAAACTCCACACGTGTAAATCGTGTACTTCGTCCACACCCTCGTCGACATTGATTAATTTAGCAATCTCATCTAAATCTATATTTGAAGGTGTGGATTCTAAAAGTATTTCATTTGCAGATATGATCATCTTTACTGCCTCGTAAGCAATGTATAACGAAATTACTAACGAAATAGCAGGGTCCAACCAATAAAAATTATTTGTTAAAAATATAATTAAACCAGCAATACCAACACCTAAAGAAAATAATCCATCTGCTAATAAATGTATTATTGCTGATCGCATATTCATATCGCAAGTACCCAATTTGTGCTTATGGCTATGGTTATGAATTTCACTATTTTTTTCACGTAATATAAACACGCAACTTATATTGATAAATGCACCCAATAATGCAACAATTAGAACTAAAGCACCTTTAACATTTTCTGGGTTAAATAATCTATGGATTCCTTCATAAGTAAGTAATGCTGTAACGAAAATAAGTACCAGGGCATTTGCCTGTGTTGCTAGAACTCCAGCGCGATGATAGCCAAATGGTCTTTTTTCTGTTGGATCTCGTCGCATTAATCTTATTGCGATTATAGAAAGAACAATTGCACCAACGTCGGTTAAATTATGGCCTGCGTCAGCAAGCAAACCTAAAGAACGACTAATTAAACCAAATATAACTTGAGTTATAACAATAATAATATTTAAAACAAGAACAATTCTTAAACGATTTTCACGAAGAATACTCAATTTTATAACGTTGCTTTTATTTTGTTCACTATTTTTCATAGAGCTATTTATTCTAATTCTTTAGAAATAAAATATCTGTTAAAACAATTGTATTAATTCTTTATATTAAGATTTTGATTTCTAAGATCAACCTGGACGTGCGCCACCAATTGTTCTTCCAATAGATGAAATTTTTACTACATCACCAGTCTGGGGAGCAGCGATCATTAAACCATTACCAATATATAATCCAACATGTTGTGAACCGCCTGCACCTCTAAAAACTAAATCTCCAGGTTGTAATTGACCAACAGGAACTTTGGGGAACATTGCGTATTGTGCGCCAGAATAATGTGGCATGCCAACTCCAGCAGCACCCCAAGCTCGCATAGTTAAACCTGAACAGTCATATGAATTTGGTCCTGTTGCAGCCCATACGTATGGTTTGCCTAATTGCTGACGAGCAAATTCAATCGCAATTGATGCTTTAGGTGAAGGTGCAGGCAAATTCGTAGGTAGGTCATTGTTTACTGTACCACCAGTTTTTTTTGATGTATTCGTAGATGTTCTTGGCGTGGCAGCAACAGTTGCTGCAGCGCGTGCTCTTGCTGCTGCTTGGTCTGCTGCTTCTTTCTGAGCTATCAAACCAGAAAGTTCACCTTTTGTCTGATTCAAAAGAGATAGTTGAGAGGCATTGGCAGCCTCAAGAGATTTCTTCTGTGCGCTCAAAGCTTTTTCTTGGGCATCAATATCAACTAATTGCTTGCTTAGCTCAGCTTTTTTAAGTGCAATATTTTCTTTAGAAATTTGAAGTTGAGTTATAGCAAATGAGTCAGAACCATTTACTAAGTTTGCATATGAATCTTTTCTTTTCGCATTTAACGGAGTTGAATCGACGTCATCTTCGTTTGCAGAAGAAGTGTAAAGCGATATCGCTCTTTTTTGCACCCGCGAATCTATTGCTTTATTTTCAAGTTCGGCAGCATCAATTTCATTTTGTGCTGATTGAACGTCTGTTTTTAAACTAGCAAGTTTTAACGTTGTTGCATTATAGCTTTCAGCCAAGCCAGAGATCTTGTCGCCATTTGCTTGAATCTGATTAGAGAGCTGTTCAGCCTTCTTTCTCTTATCATCAATTGGGCTTGCGAAAGTTACACTAGTGAAACTTAGGGAAGCTATAACGATTAGGACAAGTCCTAAATTACGGAGCCGAGGGCCTTCGTGATTTTTGATATTCATATAGGATATATACTCTAGCAAGCATATTTTGAGATTGCACTGATATCATGTAATAAAGTGGTATCTACCAGGACTTCCTACAATTTGCATGACTTATTGGAGACATGCGTTATTTACGATAATCCACTATTAACCTTAGCAACGTAATACTTATATGGAAACGTTGATTAGTAGAGACACACAAAAAATACCTATGATGGTTGCTATTGTGGACGAAATACATATTCTAGATTCTCTTATAAACAAGGACGAAAATGTCTTTGAAAATGTTTTTCATCTATATTCTGGAGCGTGTGTAAACATTGCTCGCAAGATACTAAGAAGTGAAGCTAAAGCAAATGATGTTGTACAGAATGTTTTTATCCATCTTTATGAAAAGCCCGAAAGATTTGACCCAACTCGAGGAACTTTAAAAACATTTCTACTCACACAATGTCGTTCACGTTCAATAGATTTAATAAGAAGCGAAACCGCAAGATCAAAACGAGAACTTAAGCAGAGCGAAAATTTAGAAATATACAAAAGTGGTAATACTACATCAAATACAGAATCAATAATCCTTCAATTATCATTAAGCGAAACTGTAAAGCTAGCTTTAGAAAAATTATCTAACGATGAAAAATCTGCAATAGTCTTAAGTTATTATCAAGGATTAACTTATAGAGAAGTTGCATCTGAATTAGATCTACCGGAAGGTACTGTAAAATCAAGAATCCGTTCAGCGTTAAAAAAGCTTAAAATTCATTTGAGTGACTTAGAAGTAAAGGGTGTGAATAATGAATAACTTCGACCCTACTAATTTAAGTGATGATATATGTGAACTATTAGATCTATATGTGATTGGCGCACTAGATGATAATGAGGAATCGCAAGTTAAAAATATATTGAGTGTCTCTTCGAATGCGAAAACATATGTTGATGAACAAAGAGAAGTTCTTGCTAATTTAGAAATGGATTCACCAAGCAACCCTGCACTATTTGATTCTATTAAAAATGAAATTTCTAAAAAAAACGAAATTCATAACACTAATAATGTTGTCAGTTTATCTACTCAAAAATTAATAAATAAATCTTGGTACAATAAGATTTCTTATATGGCTGTTGCAGCATCGGTTCTGGCTGTGGTTATTTCTGCATCAATACTATTTACTTCTGTCAATTCGAATACAAAAAATGAAGCATCTAAAACTTTAAATAGAGAACAGGAACTAGCTCTATTCGCATCACAAAAGACTACAAAGCAAATGACACTAGAAGGTACATCTGGGGATATAAAAGTAGTGATGATGATGAACGATAAAGGCGAGGTCATGTTAGACGGTCGCTCAATGGATTCATTATCTAAATCAGAAACATATCAACTCTGGGCAATTGTTTCTGATGCAACTTCTCCCGATGGCATAAAAGTTATTTCAGCATCTGTACTTGGAAATAACCCAGATATATCTATGACTCATATAGATGGAAAAATCAAAGGTTTTGCAATTACAAAAGAAGTTTCGGGTGGCGTTCCTAAATCTAGTAACGATCCAATGTATCTTCATATGCTCGCTTAGAATCTAATAATGATTAATGGCGACGATTCTTTTAGCGTCTATGTGCATATACCTTTTTGTTCGCGTCGCTGTGATTATTGCGATTTTGCAACTTGGGTAGATAAAGAACACCTTATAGAAAAATATATTGATGCTGTCATTAATCAATGGTCTTATCATATTATTAATGAGTCAAACATAACAAGCAAAAAATTACGATCTATATTTTTTGGTGGTGGTACCCCAAACTTAATTAACCCTAAACATATTGTAAAAATAATAGAAACTATAAAAAATAATTGTAAAAATAATATTGATCCAAATTGTGAGATAACCGTCGAATCAAATCCTGACCATATATCTTTAGAGCAAATGCAAACTTATTTTGAAGGTGGTGTAAACAGAATTTCTATAGGCGTACAAAGCACAAATCAAGATGTACTTGATTACTTGGGAAGAGAACACAAAGCTAGCGGTATAAGAAGTTCTATAGAAAACATTTTAGATGCTGGATTAACAAATTTCTCATGTGATTTAATATATGGATCTGGTAATGAGACTATTGATATATACGAGAAATCACTTCGAGATATTCTGGCATATAAACCAAAACATATATCTGCTTATTCTTTGGGCGTTGAAAACAAGACACCCCTTGCCATATCAATATCGATTGGCGAAAAAGAAAATGTGAATGATGATGATCTAGCGGATAAGTATGAATTAACCGACAGAGTATTGAGTGAAAATGGCTTTGATTGGTATGAGATATCAAACTGGTCATTGCCAGGTTATGAATCGAAACATAAATTGAGCTATTGGAGAGGAATTGACGTAATCGGATTAGGTTGCGCTGCCCATGGTTTCACGAACGAGAATCGTATAGCCACACCACGTGATATCGAGAGATATATGAAGAGATTTTATGACACTAATTTAAATAATAAGAAAATACAAGAACTGTTTACAATTATCCATCCCGTTGAAACGATAAGTAAAAAAATGGAAAATTTTGCTCTAAAACTAAGGACTCGTAGTGGAGTAGCTTGGCAAAAAAATGAGTTTTCCGACGTGCTAAAAATGCTAATTGAAAATGGTTTTTGTCAATATGATAATGAGAAATCGATTATATATTTAACTTTAAAAGGTAGGCTCATGGCACATAGTATTACAATTGAATTGTACGAGAGCTATGAAATGAATCAAGTGTTGTAAAATATATTAATTAGTAAAAGATATAATAATAAAAAAATTGGATAAATAATGGAAGATTTCTATGTAATACTTGGTGTGGAAAGAACTGCAACTGCCCATGAAATAAAAAAAGCATATCGTGCAAAAGCTAGAGAATTCCACCCAGATAGCAACCATGGCAACGATGAAATGGAAGAACATTTCAAAGAAATAAGTGTTGCCTATGAAATATTAGGTGATCCTGATAAGCGTGCAAGATATGATCAATTTGGGATTGATGGACTACGAAATAACACCGGGGGATATTCGGGTGCACAATCAGGTGGATCTTTTGATTTCAACCTTTCTGATATTTTCGAATCTTTCTTTGGAGGAGCTGGCACTGGTTTTTCTCAAAGTTCGAATTCAAATAACGATGCACAAGTTTCTATATCAATAGAACTAAAAGATGCTTGTTTTGGTATTACTAAAGAAGTTACATTACAAATAGATCAAGCATGTGAAAAATGTGAAGGTAGTGGTGCAAAAGAAAACACTAAGTCGTTAACTTGTGGTACCTGTAATGGTTCAGGAATTGTACAAGAACTAAGACAATCTTTGTTTGGACAAATCATGGCCCAACAATATTGTGCTACATGTTCAGGTATGGGAACACTCATATCGGATCCTTGTAATAAATGTGATTCGACTGGAGTGACAAAGCAAAACGTAACTCTTGAAGTCAACATTCCTGCAGGTGTTGATAATGGATCTAGGCTAAAGCTTTCAGGTTTAGGTCCGGCTGGGATGAGGAACAGTCCTGCTGGTGATTTGTATGTTTCTATAAATGTAAATCAAGATTCACGTTTCGAACGTCACGGCGATGATCTTGTTTGTGTTCAAGAAATAAGTTTCCTTGAAGCAATATTTGGCGCATCTAAAGATTTAGAAACCTTTGATGGCATTCAAGCTTTGTCAATACCTAACGGCACCAAATCTGGAGAAGTATTCAAATTGCGTCAATTTGGTATGGGAAGATTAAGGTCACGAAACCGTGGAGATTTGCTCGTCTATATGAATGTAAAAATACCTTCATCGAAAGATCTCAATGCTGAACAGAAAGAGATATTGATGTCCTATGCCGAGATAAGTGGAGAAGAGATTGTGGAACATGTTAATTCAAATTCACTTTTTGAGAAGGTAAAGAGAGTGTTTAATTAGGACAAAGAAATCGGAAACTTTCATAAAGCCTATCCAGCGACTAATCTATATATGAAAGATCTTAACTAGGAGAGAAATGGACGACGTTCAAGACGAACAATCGATTACAGCATCTGCCCAAATTGGGTCAAACTTACGTTCAATTCGTAAAGAGAAAAAGCTCTCTTTGCAACGTATAGAAAAAATTTCAAATAACGAATTTAAAGCTTCTGTTGTTGGGGCTTATGAACGCGGAGAACGTTCCATATCTGTTGCACGCCTTATAAGGCTTTGCTATTTTTACGAAGTGAGCCCTTCAGATGTTTTAGAAAAGAATGAAGAAATAGATTTAACAAAAATCGAAGTTGAAATAACTGAAAAAGTAAAAGTCGATTTAACAAAATTGCAAGACAATACCCATGCTGAAGCAATGGTTGTTGCAAGGTTTGCTCAAAGTATTCTTAACAAGAGAGAAAACTCTACAGGTAAATTCTTCATTATAAGAAATGATGATTTACGAATTTTATCTGCTGTTTTTGGTAAAACAGTAGAAGAATTTATAGATCGATGTAATGAAATCGGCATATTAGCGCATGATATAGCAAGCTCAAAACTTTCAGAATCACTTTAGCCATATACGAATTAAGTCGATAGAACAATTAACTATATATGGATAAACCTACAGATGTAAAAACTTACTCTTCAAAATCAATTATCGATAAGGATAAAACCCTACGCGAATTTTTAGGCCATAATGATGCCAACGTTGATATTATCGAAGATAATTTTGATGCGACTTTACTAATAAGATCGAATGAGATAACAGTAATTTCGTCAGATAAATATGTTGTAAAGCAAGTTACAAAATTGATAAAAGAATTAATTGGATTAATAGATGGCGGGACGCAAATAACTGAGAATGATCTGAGGTTAAATATAGATATGATTAAACGAAATGAATCTCCAAGCGAAGCACATGGTGAAAATGTAGTAAAAGCAAATAAGGCTATACATCCTAAAACACAAGGTCAAAGAAACTATGTCGAAAAAATACAAAGTAACACTATTACCTTTGGAGTTGGGCCTGCAGGTACGGGTAAAAGCTATTTAGCTGTTGCTATGGCTGTTGCAGCTTTACAATCAAAATCTGTACAAAGAATAATTCTTACTCGTCCAGCCGTCGAAGCTGGCGAACATTTTGGTTTCCTTCCCGGTGATATTCTTGCAAAAATTGACCCATATTTGAGACCTCTTTATGATGCGCTTTTTGATATTGTCGGGACAGATGCTTATAATCGATTCCATGAGCGTGGAATAATAGAAGTTGCGCCTCTAGCTTTCATGCGTGGACGAACTCTAAATGATTCATTTATTGTGTTAGATGAAGCACAAAATACTTCTCCCGAACAAATGAAAATGTTTTTAACACGTTTGGGTAATAATTCTAAAATGGTTATTACCGGCGATTTGACTCAAGTGGATTTACCATCACAAAAAATTTCTGGATTAAGAATAGTTAGAAATATTCTTGAAGGAGTCGATCAAGTAGCATTTTGTGATCTCACAGGGCTAGACGTTGTTAGACATAGAGTTGTTCAAAATGTTGTAGAAGCATATGATAAATGGGATAAGAGCCATCCGCACCCATATGAAAACTAATATAAACGCATGAAAAAAAATGTAGATTATTCAAACCCACGAGTAAATGTATTCGGCACTAATGAACAAAGTGAAATCGAAGTAGATGTTGTTACATACATTGAATTAGCAAAACTTGTTTTAGCAAGAGAAAATATAATGATATCTAGCGAAATGTCGCTAATCTTTTGTGATGAAGAAGAAATTTCTTCATTAAACAAGGCTTATATGGATAAAGATGGTCCAACTGATGTTTTAGCATTTCCAATTGATGATGATTTGGTAGGCGTAGGACGTAACCCAGATAATGGTGGCCGTGGACCTGGAACACCAAGTGAAGGCGATGGCATACCTGCGCTTATTGGTGATGTCTATATCTGTCCAAAGATTGCAAACGAACAATGTGGAGAAAACAATAAAACATATGATCAAGAAATGAAACTTCTAGTAGTTCATGGAACTTTACATCTGCTGGGATATGATCATATGGAAGAGAAAGAGCGAATACAAATGCAAGCTAGAGAGCATGAGATATTAGGCGAATTTGAAATATTGTCTGATAAAAATGTGAGCAAATAGTAATGCTTTACCGCAATGAATCAATAAATTACGCTAATATAATTATTATGGGCAGTACAATATGAAAACAGTTGATTATTATTTACTTGCAGTTTGTCTTGTCCTTTTTATAACTTCTGTAATCTGCGCGATGGCAGAAATAGCATTCATTCGTGTAAATAGAATCCATGTTATGTCTATGGTTGATCAAGGCAAAAAAAACGCCCTTAAACTTCAGCAAATGGTGGATAAGCCGGAAGCGACTTTGAACGTGCTGTTACTCATTTTGTTAATTGCACAACTAGGTACAGCATCAATAATATCAGTAATTGTTGAAGGTATTGGTGGTTTAGTAGCAGTGGTAGTTTCTATAGTTGTTGAAATTTCATTATTTTTTGTTTTAGGAGAAGTAGCTCCTAAAACTTATGCTGTTCAAAATACTGAAAAGATAGCACTAAAACTGACACCTTTTTTATGGTTTTTGACTAAGTTTCCACTTTTTCGTTGGATCTCGTCTGCACTAATTGGATTCGCGAATATTATTCTTCCCGGAAAAGGGTTAAAGAAGGGCCCATTTGTTACTGAATTAGATTTGCGCTCAATGGCAGATGTTGCAGCAGAGGAATCAGTCATTGAACATACTGAACGAGAAATGATTCATTCTATTTTTGAATTTACAGATACAGTTGCAAGAGAAGCCATGCAACCAAGGACAGATATGGTCACAGTATCTTATGATGCAAAAATTTCAGATGCATTAAATATTTCAATAGAAGCTGGTTATTCTCGCATTCCAATATTTAAAGAAACAAGAGATCAAATTGTTGGACTCGTATATCAAAGAGATATGTTCGAAGCGGAGCGAGCAGGCAATGGGCAAGAAAGTGTACAGAGCATTAAAAGAACTGCTGTATATATTCCAGAACAAAAACGAACTGCTGAATTGTTAAGAGATATGCAATCTAGTCAATTCCATATGGCGATTGTTGTTGACGAGTATGGTGGCACTGCAGGTCTAATCACGTTAGAGGATTTGGTCGAAGAATTAGTTGGTGATATTTCTGATGAATACGACTCCATGGAAGAAACAATTGAAACAATTTCAGAAAATGTATGGCGGGTACCTGGACGAACAACAATAGATGATTTAGAAGAACTTTTAGATTTAGAAATACCAGACACTGAATGGGACACTGTTTCAGGTCTAGTTTTTAACATATGTCAACATGTGCCATATGAAGGTGAAAAAATAAATTATGAAAACCTCGACTTTTATGTTGAAAGGGTAGTTGGACAAAGGATTATCTCTGTTACAGTTACAAAAAATGACGTCAGCGAAATTGAAGATTCCACACTAGATCAAAGTGATATAGAGAATTCGAAAGGCATAGAAACAAAAGATGACGATGCTTCACCAGACTATGTTTCAGGCAAAGATAAATAATAATAAATATGGAACAAGAAAATTTTAAAAGTGCTTTAGTCTCTATTTTAGGTAGACCAAATGTTGGGAAATCAACTCTTGTAAATTCTTTAATGTCAAATGAACTTTCAATTACATCTATTCATGCACATACAACAAGACGCTCTATAAGAGCAATTGAAAATGGCTCTGATTATCAAATTGTTTATATTGATACCCCTGGCATACACAAACCTGTAAATGCACTAAGCGATCGTTTAAATGAATTTGCATATAATGCACTTCACGGTGTTGATATTATTGTTGCAGTATTTGATGCGAGAGATGGAATCGGTACTGGTGATGCTTTTGTTTGTGAAAGGATAAAAAATCATCCGTGTGTTATAGCTGTTTTGAATAAATGTGACACTTTAAAAAAATTCGAGAAAGCAGCGCAAGAAGCATCTAAATTGAACGAATTATTGCCAAATGCAAAGGCCATAATTCCAATATCGGCTTTTACTAAAAAAAATGTCCAAATTTTGAAAAAAGAGATACTTTCCAATATGACCTTTGGTCAAGCACTATTCGCTACTGACAGCGAACATGATATGAGCGATGAATTTATTGTTGGGGAAATATTGCGAGAACAACTTTTATGGCGTTTACGTGCGGAAATACCGCAGTCTCTGGCCGTTGTAGCTACGGAATTTGATAGCACTAAGAAAGATCAACGGAATTTTGATGTAAAGATAATAGTGCGACAAAAAAGTCATAAACCTATAATTATCGGTAGAGCTGGCTCAATGTTAGAGACGGTTGGGCAAAAAGCGAGAGAAAAGATAGAAGTATTTCTAGGTTGTAAGGTATTTATTAAAAGCAAAGTTGTAATTGACGAAAATTGGCAAGATAAACCAGAATCGTTAGATAAATATATTTTTTAAAAAACTTTGCCGATATTTTCAAATACTGTGCAGATTTTCACTAGAGTATTGCAGGTATTTTAAATCATATCTTGGAGAGACAATTCGAACATGAGAACAACTAAAAGAATAAAGTTAATTTTATCTATTGCAATCTTTTCAATCATAACTGCGGGTTGTGCGACAGGACCTGATAATAAACAAAATTCATTAAGACCAGAAGGTGATGCTGCTCGTAAAATTATGAATTTGTTTTCTCCTATTTTTTGGATTGCAACTGTAATTGGTGTACTTGTTCTTCTTGCCACAATCTATATTTCTATTAAATATAGATCTACTGAGAAAAATAAATTTCCAAAACAAATTCATGGAAATACTTTTTTGGAAATTGGCTGGACAATACTTCCACTTGTAATATTGATCGGTGTTGCAGTTCCAACAGTAAAAACAATTTTTGAACTCGATAAACCTGGTGGTAATAATTCTATCCAAGTTGAAGTTGTTGGTAAACAATGGTGGTGGCAATTCGGAGTACAAACCGATCAGTACCCTATATATAATTCAGACGGTACTCCAAAACTAGATGCTAAAATGACGCCAGTAACTGCCAATGAAGTTATTACAGCAAACGAATTAGTGATACCAGTTAAAACTCGAATTGAGCTTAAACTAAAAGCTTGTACTGAAGATACACCAATTGCAGATAAAAGTACCGAAGACTTAAAGGCCACTAACCCATGTAATGTAATTCATTCATTTTGGATACCTTCATTGGGTGGTAAAAAAGATGTTGTCCCGGGACGAACTAACACTCTTGTATTAGAAGCTGATAAACCCGGACTATATACAGGCCAGTGTGCAGAATTTTGTGGACTGTCACATAGCCTTATGCGTATGCAAGTTCGAGCTGTAACTCAGGCAGACTATGATAAATGGCTCGATAATCTTAAAAAGCCGCCTGTAAATGTATGTTTCGATGCAGCTGGACAAGCAAATTCTTGTGATGTCAAAACAGTAGAAGCAAAGCGTTCAATTCTTAAATTTGGTTGTGCAAATTGTCATTCATTTGATGATCCGAGCTCGAAATCTTATGGTCCGAATCTAACTCACTTTGGAAGCGATTTTGATAATGAAGTAATGGGTGGTGGATCTATTGATAAAACACAAGAACACATTTGGAAATGGATTCATAATGCAACGGATTGGAAAAATCAAAATGGTATTCCAATGCAGGCAGACGATTGTCGTTTAGGTCCAGTCCCTGGTGAAGGAAAACGTTGTGTAGGTATGCCAAACTTTTCTGTTGTTTATAAATCAGTAGATGATACTGGAAAAGAAACTAATTTACCCGCAATGACCGAAGAAGAAGCAAAATCTATAGCTCAATATTTGAGCGCAAATAAATAAGAACTAAGGAATAGAATATTATGACAACTGCTACTCCGAGCAATATCAATACAAAAAGCAGTATTGAAACTAAAGCTGAAACGCGTATAGCCACGTTGATTAAACGTCCAACAAAAACAAGAGGTTTAGGATCTTGGTTTACTAGCGTTGATCACAAACGAATTGCCCTGCTTTATATTGCAACAGCTTTATTCTTCTTTTTATTTGGTGGTGTTGAGGCACTTCTAATTCGTATGCAATTGTTCTCACCAAATAGTTCGGTACTTACTGCAGCTCAATATAATCAAATGTTTACAATGCATGGTACAACCATGATTTTCTTAGTGGGAATGCCATTGGCTGCTGCATTTGGGAATTACTTAATACCACTTCAAATTGGTGCACGTGACGTTGCATTCCCAAGATTAAATGCGCTCGGATATTGGATACTACTTTTTGGTGGAATCTTTATGTATTCGAGTTTCTTTATGGGTGGTGCTCCAAACGGTGGGTGGTTCGGATATACACCACTAACTTCATCTCCTTATTCTTCTGGAATTTTGCCAGGAAGAGGAGCTGATTTCTGGGCAGTTGGACTAATCATGCTTGGTATTGGGTCAACAACTTCTGCAATCAACTTTATAGTAACAACAATTAATATGCGTGCGCCTGGTATGAAATTAATGCGTATGCCAATTGTGACTTGGATGATATTAGTAACATCATTTATGACAGCTTTTGCTCTACCCGTATTTACCGCAGCACTAATCATGGTATTTTTTGACAGGAATTTTGATACCAACTTTTTCTTTGCCGCAACAGGTGGAGATCCTCTTTTATATCAACATATGTTTTGGATATTTGGCCACCCTGAAGTATATATTTTGATACTTCCTGGGATGGGTATCGTTTCAGAAATATTGCCGGTGTTCGCGCGAAAACCATTATTTGGACATAGTGTTGTTGTATTCTCAGGTATAGCAATTGGTTTTGTTGGTTGGGGAGTATGGGCTCACCATATGTTTGCAACAGGATTAGGTCCGGTGACTATTTCCGCTTTCGGTGTTGCGACAATGATGGTAGGTGTTCCCACTGGTGTGAAAATATTTAACTGGCTAGGCACACTTTGGGGTGGTTCATTAAGGTTTAATTCTCCCATGTTGTACAGCATTGGTTTTATTGCGATGTTTACAATTGGCGGCTTATCAGGAGTGATGCATGCTGTTGTTCCAGCTGACACACAACAAACTGATACTTACTTTATTATTGCTCATTTTCATTATGTATTATTTGGTGGATTGGTGTTCGCTATCTTTGGTGGAATTCATTATTGGTTTCCAAAAATGTTCGGTAGAATGATGAACGATAAATTAGGGAAGTATACATTTTGGCTTGTATTAATTGGATTCAATTTAACTTTTGGTCCTATGCACCTTTTAGGTTTAGCTGGTCAAGCTCGTAGAACATGGAGATATCAAGAAGACTTACAACTTGAAACCTGGAATAAGGTTGCAACTATTGGTGCATTTACAATTGCAACTGCTACTTTAATGTTTGTTTATAATATTATTAGGTCAAAATTCAAAGGCGAGGTGGCTGGAGCTGACCCATGGGATGCTCGTACGCTTGAATGGTCGATACCTTCACCTGTTCCTGAATATAACTTTTTAGAAGTTCCTCATGTTGAAGCAGTTGACGATTTTTGGCACCGTAAATATACTGAGGATGCTGATGGTAGGTTAATGTTACGTGAAGGCGTAGATATAACTAAAGAGCCAATTCGTGTAACTACACAAGAGGCAATTGAAAAATATGGTGTCCATTTACCTTCACCGTCGTTTTGGCCTTTAATTTTAGGTCTAGCGCTTCCAATTGCTGGTTATGGACTTGTATTTCATAATTGGTTCCTTTGTGGATTAGGTGTATTTGTATTCGCATTTTCTTTGCTCGGATGGTCATTAGAACCAGATGCAGAACCACATGCACATCATAAAGATGAAGAATCACATGTAGGAGTTAAATAATGCGTGAAATAGAAAAGAATAAAATCTCAACAGATGAGGCTGATTATGCCAATGAATCAGATATTGTTGGAGATTTAGCTTTAGAACAAAATGATGTGACATCAACTAGGGTTAGACCAACTAATGGAAAATTGGCAATGTGGATATTCTTATCTTCTGACTTCTTGTTTTTCGGTGGTTTTATTTCTGCATATTTATTATATCGAGGTAGAAATTTAGAACTAGTAGATAGCGCTTTAAAGCTAACAGGAAATTCTGCAAAAGTGCTTTCTGATGTCGTAGATATTCCATTTACATCTGCAACTTCATTTATTTTGTTGATGAGTTCGTTAACGATGGTTTTATCTTTAGCAGCTATAAAAAGAGGGGACATTAGGAGATCTCGAGTTTGGTTAAGTTCAACAGTATTATTTGGTACTATATTCTTAGGTGGTCAAATTTATGAATTTACACAATTCGCTAGAGAAGGTTTTACCTTAACAACTAACCAATCTGGTTCTACATTCTTTGTTCTGACAGGTCTACATGGTGCTCACGTAGCATTAGGTATTTTCTGGTTATTGTCATTATTGAGTTTATCTTTTCAGGGTAAATTAAATAAAGAACAAGCTGAACGAGTAGAAATTGCTGGTCTATATTGGCACTTTGTTGATGTTATCTGGATTGTAATTTTTACTATTATCTACTTAACCCCAGTTAATTAAAAGGAAACTAATGTCTGAATCTCAAATTCAAAGTACAGTTCAAAAAGAGCACACATCCCCAGCTCAATATGTATTAGTTGGTGGAGTATTAGTAGGGCTTACTGCAATGGAAATCTCATTGTATTATATGGAAAGACATATAAATAGAGGTATATTGATGGTAGGACTATATGGAGTGGCAGCAATAAAGTTCTTTTTGGTCGCTGCATTCTTTATGCATCTTAAAGATGATGCAAAAGTATATAAAAGATGGTTTATTCTAGGTGGGCTTACAGCTCTTACATTATTTGCTGCTGTGCTCGTCTCATTATCAATACAAGATCATCGTTTTTTCTAAATTTATTTAGATGTATAACCTACCTCCTTTTGAGTCGCACATAGATGTATATTTAATCGCTGCCATTTGGTGTCTTGTATATGCAATTGCATTTATACGCTTAGCTCCTAAATTAGGAAGAGAAACACGTCCATCTAAATTCCAGTTAATAAACCATATATGCGCAATTGTAACTTTCGTTGTAGGCTCAACATGGCCAGTACATGATGTTAGCGAAAAATCTATGTACTTTATACATATGCTTCAACATTTAGCATTTATCAACTTAATGGCTATATTCATAATATTTTCTGTGCCTTCATGGTTAGCAAGATATATTTTTGTAAGAAAATATCTACTTGGAGTGATGAGGTATTGTGTTCGTTTTCTTCCTGCAACAATCATCTTTAATTTGCTAATCATCTTATTTCATTGGCCAGCCTTTGTAGATGCGACTTTGCAGTCGGGTTTGATTCATTTTCTTGCACATTTTGCGATGGTAATAGGATTTATAATCGTGTGGATGGTAATACTTTCACCAGTGCCAGAAATAGTACGACCTACACCTTTAGTGCAAATGATCTTTTTATTCTTACAGTCCATTGTCCCAACTATTCCAGCTTCATTCTTAACATTAGGCAATAAACCCTTGTATAAAATATATACTCAGCTTCCTAAATTATTCGGTATCTCCGCATTGGATGATCAGCGTATTGCTGGACTAATAATGAAGATAGGACAAGGTTTGCTAATTTGGGGAATGATAGCAGTCATCTGGTTTTCTTGGTCAAATGAGGAGAAGAACAGAGAATTACGATTTAGCAGTGAAAAAGAGAATAAACTATAGAGCGTCATCCTAAGCATCGCCTAGGATCTAGAAAAACAAAGGGTACAACAATGTCGGTCGAAATACAAGAAAATCCATCAGAGCAAGATGAAAATAAAAAGAATCTTCGAGAGCGTTTATATCTACCTTTTACTATTCCATTAATAAGTGCTGGCCTTGTTGCACTTTTAGGAATTAGTTTTTCAAGAATATTTTTAGCTGGTGCGCATGAAGAAGAAGGAGCTGTAGCAGTAGCTGGTGAAGCAAGCAAATCTTCAAATCCAGTTTTTTGGGCAACTATTGTTACAGTAGTCGTTTTAGTTGGTGCAGCATTAATCTCTTTAGCTAAGTCAATGCGACCTATGTCTTTTAAACTTATTTTAGCTGGAACGGTTTTGGCAGTGCTTATATCAGGAGCAATAATTTATGGATCTGGAGAAGAATCAACAGCGGGTCCAGCAGCGGGACAACCAACAGCAGAAGAAATAGCCTCGGCAGACCCTGCTAATGCGATTGAAGTCGACGCGCTTGGATCAAATCTATTTTCAACTAATGCATACACGGTAAAAGCAGGTGTTGTACATATCAAATATATTGGTAAAGGTGGATCACATCAATTGAAATTCAAGGGTAAATTTGATTGGTTCGATTTAGCTGTTAATGCTGGTACTGAAGCTGAAGGAGATGTCAATCTAGTTCCTGGCGAATATGTCATTTATTGTCCTATCCCTGGCCATGAAGCAATGACAGCAACCCTTGACGCAAAATAATAGTGATTGAATAGAAATTGAATAGTCCTCATATTGTAGAAAAATCGAATAAGGATCGTATAGATTCAAAAATCGATATTGAAGGATTGCCGAACCATATTGCAATAGTAATGGATGGAAATGGCCGTTGGGCAACGAGTCAAGGACTCTCGCGTACAAAAGGCCATGAGCAGGGCGAACAAGCCTTATATGATGTTATTTATGGCGCACGTGATCTAGGTATTAATTATATAACTGTATATGCTTTTTCTACTGAGAACTGGTCACGACCAAAAGCTGAAGTTGCTTATTTAATGGGTTTTAATGAAAGGCTATTAGTAGAACGCTTAGGAGAGTTACACGATCATAATATTCGTGTGATCTTTGTTGGTAGAAGAGAAAAACGGATTCCATCTAGATTGATAAAACGAATGGATGAAGCACAAGCTAAAACAAAAGATAATACTGGGATGACTTTATGTATTGCATTTAATTATGGTTCCAGGGCAGAAGTTGTAGATGCAACAAAAAAGATTGTGCAAAAAGTTATTGATGGCGAACTATCAATTGAAAAAATTGATGAAAATATTTTAAGTGATAATTTTTATTTTCCTAATATGCCAGATGTAGATTTTGTCCTTCGAACATCAGGTGAAAAACGTATATCTAATTTCTTATTATTTCAAGGTGCATATGCTGAACTAATCTTTACTGATACTTTATGGCCAGATATGCGCAGAGAGAATCTTTTTGAAGCAATTATTGAATTTCAAAACCGTACTCGCCGCTTCGGTTCTGTCTAATTTCCCCTCCTTTTCCGTGATGGCTGTCAGGGGTGTTAATAAGAACACGTATAGACGTAATCACGGAGTTAATCAAAGTAGAATATAACCCTATGACAGGTCAAACAAATCGTGATGTGGGCGTGGTATTACGCACGTATAAGCTTAAAGAAGCAGATCGCATTGTCGTATTTCTGACCACGAGTCATGGAAAAATTCGAGGTGTAGCTAAAGGAGCTAGGAAATCAGGATCTAAATATTCAGCGAGACTAGAACCTGGAAGTGTTGTAGATTTTCAATGGATTTGCGGAAATTCAGAATTAGTTCGAATCACTCAAGTTGAAACGGTAAATTCTAATAGGCATATTCGAGAAAATCTAGATTTATTTTCCAGTGCACAAAGAATGTTAGAAGCCGTAGATATATTATGTGAAGATAATACAGCTCATGAAGATTTAGCTTTAATGACTATTCGCGCTTTAAAAGCAATGAATGAGTCTAAATCGAGTGTTACATGCGGAGCATTTTTATTTAAGGTACTTTCACTAGAAGGCTTTGCTCCAAGTGTTACAACTTGTTTTAAATGTGGGTCACTAAATGAGCTAAATAGTTTTTCTATCCAAAAAGGAAGCTTTTTTTGTGATGATTGTGCAGACCCTGGATGTGTATTAGTACTTGAGCATACAAGGGAAACCATAAAAGCAATTTTTGATGGTCGTCTTTCAAGTGTTGTTCAAAGCCAAGTAAGCAATACCACTAAAGAAGTTGAGGCTTTAGCTATAGCAATGATTGAATATCATACCGGGAAGCATTTAAAGTCGCTAATGCTTGTTTAATATCAAGAATAGAGGCTTTTATTAGGCTAAACTATTGCTACTATGACGCAAAATACACAAGGCCCTAATAAAAATACAGGTGAAAGTGACCTGATGGAACAAATTGTTAATTTATGTAAAAGAAGAGGGTTGGTATTTGCGTCGTCTGATATTTATGGGGGTTTTCGCTCTACATGGGATTTTGGGCCAGTAGGTGTACTATTAAAACGTAATGTTAAAGAAGCATGGTTCAAATCAATGGTTCAAATGCGTGACAATGTTGTTGGAATTGATGCATCAATCCTTATGGCTCCCCAAGTTTGGGAAGCTTCGGGTCATTTAGCAGGATTTACAGATCCATTGGTAGAGTGTTCGATATGTCATCAACGATACCGTGAAGATCAACTTCCAGTGGAAGATGGAAATATAATAGCACCAATGTGTCCTCAACAAAAAAAGAAACAATGTGTCTTAGGTGAAGCAAAAAATTTCAATCTAATGTTTAAAACTTTTGTTGGACCTGTAGAAGATAGTGCAAACGTTGCATATTTTAGGCCAGAGACAGCACAAGGTATATTTGTTAATTTTGTGAACGTTTTAAATACAACACGTCAAAAACCACCATTTGGTATTGCTCAAGTTGGTAAGAGTTTTCGTAACGAAATTACTCCTGGGAATTTTATTTTTCGTACTCGAGAATTTGAACAAATGGAGATGGAATTTTTTGTGCCACCAGAACAAGGACCAGAGTGGTACGAATATTGGAAAAATGAGCGGATGGATTGGTTTTATAATCTTGGAATGAAAAAAGAAAATATTATGCTTCGACCGCATGACGAGGACGAACTCAGCCATTATTCTACTGGTACTAGTGATATTGAATATTTATTTCCTTGGGGTTGGGGTGAACTAGAAGGGATAGCACAGCGCACAGATTTCGATTTAAAAGCTCATTCTCAACATTCTGGCCAAGATCTCTCTTATTTTGATCCTCAGGCAAATCAACGCTACGTGCCATATGTTATTGAACCAGCTTTAGGAGTCGAGCGTGCGACTTTAGCATTTCTATTAAATGCATTTGAAATAGATGAGGTTAATGGTGAAGAACGAACAGTCTTAAAACTACATAAAGATTTGGCTCCGTATAAAGCAGCTGTACTACCTCTATCTAAAAAAGAAGAATTGATGCCCCTAACGAATAAAATCGCTGAAATTTTGCGTCCTCATATGCAAATAGATATTGATCTAACACAGTCAATCGGTAAACGTTATCGTCGTCAGGATGAAATAGGTACTCCAAAATGTATAACTATCGACTTTGATTCACTCGTTGACGGCTGTGTGACTATTCGCGATAGGGACACAACTAACCAAGAACGTATCAGCATAGATTCTGTTCTTAAATATTTAGTAGATTGAATTTTATATGGCACCAAAACGAATTAAATTAGATCTTTCAAAAGTAGAATATTCATCTTATCCTCAACGCATAGGTGCGAGAATTTGTGATTCAATATTAGTAGCAGCTTTATTTGTTGGATTTATATATGCTTCTGGAAATCATTTTATTATTGACCCAGATAATTTAGACCCTAAGTTGGGAATTGGTAATTTAATTTATTATATTCCTTTGTTCGCATTTGCTTATGAAGTACCTCTGATGGCAAGTCAAGGTCTGACAATAGGAAAAAGAATTTTTGGTATTTGTGTTGTACGTGCCGATGGTTTGATAGGTATTGGATTAGATCGAGCATTCACTAGATTTATAGTTCCTCAAGCAATAGGAGTGATACCATTAATTGGAGTATTCGCTCAAATCACAGCACAAGCATGGTTTCTTTTCGATCCTGAACGTCAAAATGTTGCAGATAAAGTGGCAAGAACATTTGTAATCCGCATTCCTCCTAAAGACCAATCAGCAATTGAACAGAATGTTCTCGAAGATAATTCAGATAATGATATAGAGAATATATAGGGCTGGCAAAGTTAAATGGGGAATTCTAAATCTAATAAAGATTCTAGACATAGAGAAAATACAAAGAGGCGCGAAGAACTGCGAACTCGATCTAGAATTATGGATCGCCGAAAAAGAGGATTAGGTAAAGACGAAGAAGAGGCCTTACTAGCTGGCCCTGTAAGACGCTATATTGCATACACTATAGATACTCTTACGCATATTTTCTTTTGGGGTGTTTGTGTCATAGCTCTGACGGGTTTGTCACAAAGCTCAAAATATATTGATGTAGCGTTTCCAGTATCCATCTTTGTTTTTGGGAGTGTGTATTCAATTCCAAAGCTAAAAATAGAGGGTAGAACCTTTGGCAGAGAGAAGGCAAAAATCGAAGTTATAAGAAGAGATGGTAATGGGTTATTAACTTGGCCAAGGGCAATAATTAGATGGTGGGTAGAAATTGGAATAGCCTTTGTAGTGATTCCAATACTTGCACTATTTAATAAAGAGATTCAATATGTTATTGGTCTTTATGGAATAGCCATTCTTATTGTTATTGCTATTCCAATATTCTTTACAGAACATCGACAAGGCTTACATGATATTGCAGGAGACTCAGTTGTTGTAAGGTTTTTTCCTCCTAAAAGGAAATTTTTCAAAAAGTAGTATTTCGTGGTTTATATCTCTAAAAATCGAACATTTAATATAAATGTCACACCTTAAGTGTACGATATAGCTATAAGGAGGTTTTATGAGTGCATTAGTTAAATTGAATAATGAAAATATTGAATTGTCTACGCTTTGGGTAGCAACAAGTGCAGGAAATGTCCAAGAGAATTTTATTCATGCACATAAAGAAGTCGTTAAATATGAACCATATGATGGACCTTCATCTCAAATTACTTCAACTGATGCAATTTTATCGATAGCTGCAAAAATTGAATTAGAAAAAGCTCTATTCTCTAAATCTGCTGCATTTTCTACATTGGAAGGTAATAGAACAAGAAAAGAAGTAAACAATAAATATGAAACAAGATTATGTTTCGAGCGCGATAGAGATAGAATTACTCATTCAGATGAATTTCGTAGGTTAAAAGACAAAACTCAAGTATTTTTAAATCCAGGTGATCATCAAAGAACTAGAGCAACACACAGTTTCGAAGTAGCACAGATAGCTAATGCCATCGCAACTTCACTAAGACTAAATTCCACACTTGTAAGTGCAATAGCTCTAGGCCATGATTGTGGTCACGGTCCTGGAGGGCACGCGGCAGAAGAAGCCTTCTCAAAATATCTACCAGAAGGTTTTAATCATGCTATTTTTGGTGCAGAACTACTAGAAAAAAAACATAATTTATGCAAATTAACTTTAGATGGTGTCAGAAATCATTCATGGTCATTAAATACACCGCAGTCTTGCGAAGGTGAAGTAGTTGCTTGGGCAGATCGAATCGCATATGTTTGTCATGACTATGAAGATGCTACAAGAAAAAAAATATTAACTAGTAAAAATAAACCAAACAATAAAGAGCTTGCTAGTTTTCTCGGACTAAATAAAGCAAAACAGATTTCAATATTTATTAAAGATCTTGTAAATTCCACAATCGAAAATGAAGCAGTTTCAATGTCTCATGAAATGGGCGAAGTATTATGTGAGTTTAGAAACTATAATCATGAGAACATTTATAATACGAAAGTATCGCAAGATCAAAATTTATATATAATCAATATGCTCGACTCTTTAGTTAATCATTATATGGAACACTTTAATGACATACCTAAAGATTTTGTCAATACAAACTCAAATTCTGATGAGGCTAAGTTAAAGATTATAATCACATATCTAGCAGGTATGACAGATAGCTATGCAATAAATACAGCAAATAATATCTAGACCAAATCAAAAATACTTGATTTGACTTTGTTCTTGCAAAATCCAGTTCCCTGAATTGTCTTTATATTGAATTTCAAGATATAGCCCTTCATCACCTAGGTCACTATATGTTGTAACAGCATTATAATTATCTACTTCGATATTTTCCTTAATTACTAAGGTTTGATCTTCATTTGTTATCAATCTGTTTGTTGATATTTTTATTAAATATCTATGTACAACATTTATTGGTTTTGTAGCCCAACTGTAAATTATAGAATTCACTTCCTGTCCATCAGTGTATATCGAATATGAAAAAGAATTAATAAGTCGGTTGCTTGCTAACAAAGTTGTAGTTGTAGTTGTTTTAGTTTCAGTATCATTCACATTTGGTTTTGAAGTTCTTGTTGATGTCGTTGAGTTAGATTCACCAATCTCATCTTTTACGATATTATTTTTTGATATTGGGAATCTTGAGAGACCAGCAGCATCCCCAATCCTTCTTTCTGTAGATGTTGAATTTACTTTAACTCTATTTATATCTACAAGGTCTGAAGTTGACAAAATTTTTGTTCCAATAGTAGTAGTCGCCACTAGAACTATTGAAGAAATAATTAGTAATAGACTTGTGATGGCTTGGGTCGAGGGTACCGAAAAAATATGCTTAAACTTCTTGGCTAGGGTTTTAATATATAGATATAGCATTCCACTCCTAGATATAATCCTTTAATATGATAGTGATATATCGACATATAATTAAATGAACTAGATAGTCCTAATGGCCCATTTACATTGTAAAAGATATGAGGAAATATCTAAGAAATTGGCAATAATGCTAATGCATAGCTATATTTGATTAATTAGTATTATTTAGAGAGTTTAAATGGGAATTTCAGATCAAGACATAAATAGAGTAAAAGAGAGTGTTGATATAGTCTCATTGATATCAGAACACGTACCTCTGAAACGTACTGGTAGAAGATATAGCGGTTGTTGTCCTTTTCATGATGAGAAAACGCCATCTTTTAGCGTTAATCCAGAATTAGGTTTCTTTTATTGTTTTGGTTGCCACAAAAAAGGGGATGCTATAACTTTTTTGAGAGAAATGTTACATATGGATTTCACTGAAGCCCTAGAAGCTTTAGCAAAACGAGCGAACATAACATTAACTTATGATAAAAGTCAGATTGAATCTAAAACAAAACTAACACCTTTATATGATGCTTTAAAAATGGCAACTCAGTATTATTCAAATATATTAATGTCAAGCGATGAAGCAAAATATGTTAGACAATATTTGAGATCACGTGGTATAGAAAAAGATGCAGTCTTGGATTTTGAGATAGGATATTCAACCGAGAGTTACGATGGATTAGTAAAGTATTTATCGGATAAATTTCTACCTTCACAATTAGTTGAAGCTAATCTTGCGTATAAAAATTCAAGAGGACAATATAGCGATGTTTTTCGCGGCCGACTCATGTTCCCAATAAAAAATACATCAGGAGCTGTAATAGGTTTTGGTGCAAGAACAATGAATGGCACCCCACCAAAATATAAAAATACTTCGGAGACTAAATTATATAGAAAATCTAATGTCTTATATAATATTGATAAAGCAAAATCCAGTGCAGTGGCATTGGGATATTTCGTAGTATGTGAAGGCTATACAGATGTCATAGCTTTTAATCAGGCAGGAATTGAAAGTTGTGTTGCCACCTGTGGAACTGCTGCAACCATCGAGCATGTAAAGACTATGTCTAAATATGCTAAAAAAATCATTTTATGTTTCGATTATGATTCAGCAGGACAAAAAGCTACTGAAAAATGGTTGGAATTTATTAATGAAACAGATGCTGATTTCTATGTCGCACGATTTAGTATAGATAAAGATCCGGCGGATATTTATCTTGAAGATCTAAATTTATTAACTGAAGGTATCGAAAAAGCAATACCATTTATGCAATTTCTATTAGATCGCACGATTGGAGAAATAAGAACTTCGGCATCAATCGAAGAAAGAGCACATGTTGCAGGCCGTGTCGCAAAGATAATATCGAGTCAAACAAGTAAGCTGATTCGAGAAGGGTATATTGTTCAATATGCATCCAGGCTAGGCTTTGAACCCAATTGGTTTTTTGAAGAATTATCGAAAATTGATAAAGCGCCAAAAGAAACAAGTAGCTATACATCAGATCATTCGGTAGACAAAGCTATTGCTCAAAGTAGTGTATTCGGTCATTCAGATTCAACAATTGAGATAGATCTTATTAATGATGAAACTACTCTGAAATTTGATGATCCACGACAACGAGAACTTTTACGGCTTTGCGTTCATGAGCCGGGTAGTGTAAGTGAATTTATCTCTGGTGAGATATTTTCTATAGAAACATATAGAGAAATATTTGACGCATTAATTGAACATGAAACTATCGATTCAGCAAGTAAATCGCTTGATGATTTTCCTAGGAATATTTTGAATCAAATATTGGTTGAAGATTTTGCGGATGTTGAAGATATTTCGTCATATTCGCTAGATGTCTACTCTAGGGTAGTAATTGATCAAATGAAAAATTATTTGTATCAACTAGTAGCGAAAGGTGACGAAGAATCATCATTAGTAAAAAAATACTTAGATGCCTTAAATGTCTCTATCGATAAAACTAATACTCGATCAATTATTGAGTCGGCCACAAAATTATTGGCCCTTCGTAATTCGAATGCCAAGTATTAGTCGAAAGTTGAGATAGATTAGGTATAGCAAATTAATCAGTTAGGTTATAAATGAGCGATACTAAAGATGTTAAAGACACCACAGAATCCATTGAGATAGATGAATCAATTTTGGTTTCACTTGATGCCATAGAAATCGATGGTGAACCAATTGTTGAAACCATAAAATCTCTAACTTCTTCAGTTAAAGAACGAGGATTTATAACTTCAGGAGAGATTTTTGCTGCATTAGCAAACCTTGAACCTTCAGTTGAAGTATTAGCTACGATATACGAAGGCTTGCGTAAAGAGGGTATTGAAGTAGTTGACGAAATACATGATGAGCTAAAACGAGAAGACGAAAGACGTTTACGTGATGTTCCTGTCGCTGTAGACAGACGAAAGTCAGCAAAAAAAGGTAAAAGAACAAGTAAAAATGACAATAATGAAGAAACCAAAAATGTTGAAAGCTCAGGTAAAGCTAATCCCTTATATCTAACAACATCGTCGGCTTCAGCAACTTTCGATCCAGTTCGAATGTATCTTAAAGAAATTGGAAAAGTGTCATTATTAACTGCTGATGAAGAAGTTCGATTAGCGAAACGTATCGAAGCTGGACTCACTGCTGGAAAAAAACTCGAAGAAAATGAAATTGATGATAGTACAAAAAAATCTAGTTTAAAAGCAATTATCCGTGATGGAGAAATGGCATCTAGAGAACTAGTTGAAGCGAATCTTAGGCTTGTTGTTTCTATTGCAAAACGATATGCAAACAGAGGTATGGCGCTTTTAGATCTTGTCCAAGAAGGAAATCTTGGTTTGATGCGAGCAGTAAATCGTTTTGATTACACAAAAGGATTTAAATTTTCAACCTATGCAACCTGGTGGATACGTCAAGCAATTACTAGAGCTATTGCTGATCAAGCACGAACAATTCGTATTCCAGTCCATATGGTAGAAACTATAAACCGTGTAATGAGAATACGTCGACAGATGTCACAAGAATTAGAAAGAGAACCAACACAAACAGAATTAGCAGAAAAAACCCAGTTAAGTATTGAAAAAATACGTGAAATTGAAAGAATCCAACAAGATCCTGTATCGTTAGAATCACGTGTTGGTGAAGAAGATGATTCTATGCTCAGTGATTTCGTAGTTGATCCTAACGATTTTTCTCCACAGCAAATCTCGGACCGTAAACTACTCATTGAAGCTCTAGAAAATGCTCTAGGCGACTTAAATGAGCGTGAACGAGATATTGTACGTATGCGATTTGGCCTTGATGATGGAGAGACTCATACTCTTGAAGAGGTCGGTCTTGAATTTGGTGTAACACGTGAACGTATAAGACAGATTGAATCAAAAACACTAAAGAAACTTCGCCATCCTGTGCGCTCTAAAGAACTACGAGAACATCTCGACGATGATAGTTAACTTAGATTAGTTTATTTTTTAACGGGTCCTCACCGTGTAAATGTGTTGCACAGACGTGACCTTTATTTCTGTTGCTGAATACTAAAATAATAAAAGTAGCGCTCAATTGTATAAAACCAAGTACGACGAAAACTATTGAACTGATTGATATAGCATTTATAAGTAGAAGTCCAGAAGATAATGTCCAAAGTCCATATGCTCTAGGACTAATACCAGCGCTGCATTGCTCTTTAATCAGATGGCGAATTTGTGGTAGATATGCGTAACCGCCAATAAATGCACCAAGAAGCCCAATAGCATTAAAAAAGTTCATAATTTATAATACCCTAAATGTTGTAAGATATCGGTGCTAGTTTTCTTAATCGTTTGGAGCATATTGATGAAAGAAGAAAAAGCTTTTAGCGCAATAAGAAAAGAAATAATCGCACATAAAAGCAATCAACAATTCACCAAGAATGACTACAAACCTCTGTATTTAGCATCTTCATCATCAAAGGTAGTAATTATTGGTCAAGCTCCAGGGTTTAAGGCACAAGAAAGTGGTATTCCCTGGGATGATGCTAGTGGTGAACGCTTAATAAGTTGGTTAGGAGTAAGCGAGAAGCAATTTCGTGACCCTGAAATCTTTGCTTTGATTCCTATGGATTTTTATTATCCAGGTAAATCCAAATCAGGCGATATGCCGCCACGAAAGGATTTCGCCCCACTTTGGCATCGAAGGCTTCTTGATCTAATGATTAATGTCAAACTTACTGTGCTCATAGGCTCATATGCTCAAAAGTACTATCTTGACGATAAAAAGAAAAACATCACACAAACAGTTCAAAATTATAAGGAATATCTTCCAAAATATTTCCCAATAGTTCATCCATCACCACTGAATTTTCGCTGGCATGCAAAAAATAGATGGTTCGAAAGTGAAGTTGTGCCAGATTTGCAAAAAACTATAGCTAAGATCCTTTAAATCTCAGCCTAAGTACTCTCAGTTTGTATTGTTCTGCTATAGTATTTCCGTCTTCCGAGGTAGCTCAGCTGGCAGAGCGCTTGACTGTTAATCAAGATGTCGTGGGTTCGAGCCCCACCCTCGGAGCAATTTTTATTATATTGTATAGTTACTTGACCTTATTTATTTTGATTTGATTTTGGTTTTTTATCTATTAATACATCTTGTTGCCATTTACTCGGTTTTTTGTCGGTTCGATGAATACAACCGACCCAACAGCAGGGACGTTTTTGGCCTTCTAGCAGTTCTTCGACGGTTCGAATTATTCGTCGTTCACGTGTCTTTTCTTGTTTTGCATCTTGTACCCAACAGATAAATTCGTTACGAGCAATAATCGTGATATCTTCCCACAGAGCAGTAATTTCTTTATTTTTACTAAGTACCTTGTTTAGATCTTTAGGTAGTTCGTGTACCAGACCTCCAGATAATTCAATTTTGTTCATGATCACACTTTAATACTTAAGTAGCAAAAATGAAAGCAATGATTTGTTAAGCTTATCTTATTGAAAAAACTGAATCTTCTATAATTATATATAGATCTTCGAAATCTGCATTTGAATATACTATAAACCCAATAATACGCCTAAAAGAGTTAAAGCTATTGTTGTAGAAACAATAAATGTAAATCCTATAAAATGGGTATTATATATAATAACAAGGGAATAAATGAACAATCCGCAGAGTTCAAAATAATGACACATGATTAAGACATTATCTTCAAGATGACTAAAAAAGACTACTATCATCATGTGAGATATGAATTCTTAAGTCTCAACGAAATTAAAAGAAGTGCCAGAAAAATGATTAATAATATCAAAGTATAGGATTGAAGATGGATTTAGTTTACGGCGATTTACAACTAAGAGATGTTCCAGAACTCAAATGGTCTGGCTCACAATCTCATTTAGATCATATTATAGAAGCAATAAAGCGAGTTGATAATGATGAAGTCGAGATGGTTTATGGGAAGTTAAATGGAGCTATTATCGTTAAAGGTGGCATCGACTATAAAAAAATAGAAGGTACTGGTTTCATTTGGATGGTTAATGTAAAAGATGAATTCCAAAGTAAAGGTATAGGGTCACAGTATTTTACAGAATTAGAAAGACGTATAAAAGTTAGAGGACTGAATAGAGTAACTATGGCGGTTGAAGAATCTAATCCACGGGCAAAAGCACTATATCTTCGAAATGGTTACTCTGAAAAAGAAAAGATAATTGAACGTTGGGATGAAATTGATTCGCAAGGAAATATAGTAAAAATAGTCGCACCGTGCGATCTGCTTGAAAAAGAACTTTAGATTATCAAACAACTAAGTTTAATAAACCACAGAGTTCTTTAATGTCTGCAGTCATAGAGATCTCATCTTTATTCAAAACCTTTTCAACTTCATTCGAGATTATTCTTAGTGCAGCTGGTGTATCTAAATCACAATTTAAATAATTCAATATCACGTCTCTGGCTTGTGTTGAAGAACTAATTCTTTCGACTTTTTGAATATCGATTGCAGCTTGAATTTTTTTATAAAAAGTAAAACTTCCGTGGATAAGTTTTTCGTGCCAACTGAAACTATCGAAATAATGATTATTTAATATCGCAATTTTTATTGCGGCGCTTGGGTATCTATCTAACAGGTCATCAATATATATCATATTTCCGAGAGACTTAGACATCTTCTCGCCAAAGAAATCTACCGTACCTGTATGCATCCATATTTTTGCGACTGAATCGTTCCCTAAGCCAAAATTCTGTGCCATTTCGCTTGTATGGTGAGGAAATTTCAAATCTTCGCCACCACCGTGTATATCTATTTCTCCACCAAATTCATCAAGTAACATTGAAGTACATTCGATATGCCAACCTGGACGTCCTATACCAAGTGGAGATTCAAATGAAGGTTCGCCTTCAAGTGATTTTTGCCAAACTATAAAGTCGAGTGGGTGTTCTTTTCCTTTTATCTTCGTATTACCCCCACGGTCATTAAATATTCGTTCCATTACGATTTCAGAAATTGGAAGTTCTGGCATCTTTGGTTTAGTTTTAGAATATTGAAAATACCAATCACCGTTTAGATCGTAGAGAAACCCGTTGTTTTTAAGTATTGTTACAGTCTCGATAATTTCTTGTATTTTTTCGCTAACCTTCGGCATTTTATTGGGCTTACGCAAACCTAATTGTTCCATAGAGTCGTTAAGTCTTTTTGTCTGAGATCTAGCCAAATCAAAAATATCTTCATTTATTGATTTTGCTTTTGCTATTATCGAATCGTCTATATCAGTAATATTTTGAATATAATTTACTTTTTTATTCAAGTTATGTTCTATATGATAAATCATTGTATCGAAATAAGTAAATGTCGCACCATGGCCAACATGAGCTGTATCATAAGGTGTTACACCACAAACATATAAATCATAAACTGGCTTATCATCTAAGGTAGTAAATTCATTAGAGTAACTATTCCAAATTTTCATTTCACAATTTTAACGTAAAATCACAGAATTTCTTTATCAGGCTATACTTATTGTCTAATGTGGATAGTAATTGTATTAAAAAATATTAATTTAGATTCATAAACTATTAATTTAGAAATCTTTCTTTCAACTCTGCGGTAGGTATCATGCATGTGTCTCGTTTACCAAACCATTTATACCTGTACTTAGAAATTATTCTATACACGAGGTCTCTGACTGCTTTTGGGATAAACAATAATAACGATGCTATTTTTATGAAATATCCTGTATCTATTAATGCATGAATCGCGGCACTCGACCGATCATATACTTTATTCTCTTTTATATAAATGACTGTTTTAAGATCATTACCATGTGATTTTATATTGTATTCTTTTAATAGTTTTATACCAGCACTAGATTGCAATGTA
>ERZ724508.347-NODE-347-length-33462-cov-6.345347_pt1 | contig 33462 bp, 47 predicted proteins | sample MGYA00376041_ERZ724508 | MGnify/ENA primary metagenome ERZ724508 (study PRJEB28724, sample SAMN07190887) | wastewater metagenome | isolation source: effluent of sewage treatment plant in Hong Hong | place: USA: Christiansburg, Virginia | collected 2016-03-01 ...
GAAGAAGAAGGAATAGTAGGTACCAGTAGTGGTGGAGGAGGTTGCACCTCCCAAGAAGACTCAACCGAAGGAAGTCAACGAAAAGAAGCCCGCCATGGTCGAGGAAGCTAGTAAACCGTTAAGTGATGATCGTAAGGACAGGAATTCAGGCTAGACAGTCAAGTACAGCGACAGGTTTAACCAACCCGGGAAGAAGGAGTCATCGAAGGACAGTAAATTGAAGAAGAGAAAATAGGCAGAGTAACTTGCCGACTTTGTAGTTCCTAACACCATTACCAGCGAGAAAAACGGGAAGACCGAAAAGGAGACGAAACCAGCTGACAAACTCAAGCCTCCGAACAGCTAACCATCACCGTTCCTGCTCCGAAAGGAAATCGAGGAGAAAGGCCATTAAATATAGCGGTTAAGAAATGAAAACTCCAACCTCATGGAAGTGATTGACCGACTTTCAAAGCAAAGCCTGCCAACCTTCGCGAAGACCTAGTCAATATCTCGCATGGAGAAACTTGAAGCTTAGAACAAATCACTGAAGGACAAGCTGGTTGAAAAATAAATTGCTTTGGGCGATTTTGAAGTGCGGCTGCGCAGCAGCAAAGAACGGGAAGAGCGGTTTGAGCAGTCCCTGAAACGGACCACAAAGGACTACGAATCCGTGCGAGAGCAGCTCGAGACCAGCAAAAACAAGATCGCTGAGCTGCTGCAGTCATGCTTTGAGTTGGGCGACAGTGATCTAATATCTTTCGTGTAAAGGCATCTTGAGTTGGAGTGATTCGTCAGGGGCGGATGTTGTACTTGCGGTTCACGATGTATTCTCGTATCATGCCCAGTACGCTCTTCGACAGTTTCTTGTTGGTGTCCGCCAGCAAGGCTCGTCTTGGGGATGAGGGTTCGGAGTCCTCCGAAAATGCACTGGCTTTCCGTCTGGCCTTGGATACCCGGAAGCACGGATAGAAGTGTGAGTAGTCCTCGCGGAACTCAAGTTAGCGTTCTTTGTAACTCAGATTGAAGTTGTTTCGAGAATTGTTGGAGAGGGAGTCCTTGAAGACCCGTTTGAAGAAGCGAAAGATCAATGAAGTTGGGAAGAGACAAATGACGAACATTGCGCACATGATGCCAAGAGAGACGTAGAAGTATGCTGGACTCTGTTGCGAGAATACTTGGTTGTCCTTATCTGCTCTGATAGGAACGTACATGAGCAGGGTGTTGCTAATCACCATCAACAGTGGATATATATCCAGCACTTCAAGCATTTTGCAGGGGAGGGTATAGCCAAGCTTGTATTGGCAGGTGTAGCGACGCAGCATCAGATACTTGTCGTTCCAGTACATGAGTATGAGAACTGCAATGGAAATCAGTAGAGAGTTTGGGATAATTGGGCTTGCAATGGCAGTGAATAGGACACATCGAAAGACATGCCCATAGCGCTGTGCCATATCCATTGGTTGCTACTCAAAGTACAGGTTGGCTTCGGCTTGGGTGGCAGGAAAGTGGTGTGTTATCCTCCATCGTTTAAACATTCTGTAGGCATAGCGGTAGTCGAAGAAGGTGAATATGCATCCCAGCAGTGGGTTGGTCGCTGAAATGAAGAAAAAATCGTTGACAAGGCCAGTGAAGTTCAGTGGTACGTTTGGATAGGTCTCAGAATTCTTTGAATTGAAGAAATAGAAACTGACGACGTTGGCGATGAGGGTTGTCAGCACCATGTTGATCAGATTAGCGGCTAGCAACCTTCTGGTCACCTGAAAGTAATATTTGGATTGGCGGGTGTAGAACTGGTCATCGGCAAAGTACCGAATGATTCTGCCCAGCACAGAATTGAACATGCCCACCACCACCGACATCACGAAGGAGTAGATCATAGGCATGCGGCTTTCCACCTTAATCTCGCTGAACACCTTCTTGCCAAGCGTCAGGATCAGGAAGGCCAGGATTAGCACCGAAGTAACGATCAAAGCACCAAACACCCTGGATCTCAGCTTGGTGATCTTCTCAGATCCCATGTTCGCATAGATGATGTCGCTAGGCTGTGGGGCCATTGTTACCTTAATGATGTGACCCTTATACACCTTCTTGTACTCGCTGTCCAGCTTCAAGAGTTCCTGCACCCAGTATATGATCTTTTCGTGGGCCGTGAGTTTATAATGCCTGACGAGTTTCTCTGCAGAGGCTCGACTGTTCAACGTAACAATACACTTGCCTGAAAAGCGAATTTATTTTTGAGGGGCACTCACATCGGCACCGGTGTGGCTATGCAGAAGATCCTGCACCATCAGTTGGAAGGCCATCTCGTACTGACTAATCTATGCTTCGATCTGCTCAATGGTATTCTCATCCTCTCCGATTTCTTCTAGAATTCCTTCACACTTCTTCATATATGCGACCCGCTTGTCAATGGCAACCATGCCTGCATTGAGCATCAGCTTCTTATGCATCTCCTCGAGGGCAAGTTTGTGGTCAACTACTTCCCTCTGCTTCTGGTACAGCTGAAGATACTGCTTCCCATCGTAAATCAGGTAAATCTTGACGACCGTGGAATCCACCCCGAGCGCCATAAGCTCTTCCTTCATGAACTCCTGAATCTCATACAGAGTGATATCCTTGGGCAGCCCCTTTAGCATGATCGAATAGTCAGCCGGTTCATCCTCGAACTCAATCAGTTTAAGCCGATTAAGCAGCAACCTGAACTTCATCGCTTGAATCACGATTACTGCTACGAAGGCGAACACCAGGTTCAGCACATTCTGGATCTGAATTGGTGCGAGTTGCTGCAGATCGAGCACATTCATAATGCTCAACTTGCATACGCCGTTGTTGTTATGAGCCTCGTAGCAGTGTGAACCCGTCAAGTTCAGTATGAACTGTGGCAGGCCAGCGCATACTAGGTGGAGCGTCAGCAGCACCACCAGCAGCTTTATCGTCTGGAAGTATAGTGGGTAGCATACTCCTACATGCACAAGATCCTTCATCGGTGAGCACAGGGGAATCTGTTCGTTGTCGATCGGGAGCAAACAGCACGGGCATACTGCCCCATCGTAGTCCTTAGGTGTGGGCTTGCAGACCCTTCGGGCCAGCCCGTGCCTCCTCGCAGCATCAATGTCTGCAGGATATTGGTAGGGATCGTAGTTTGACATCATCACAGTACGCCGAGCCTTCTTGAACTCTAGTTCCTCCCGCAAAAGAGGGATCTGCTGCTCCGACATAAAATTATATGTCGTGTAGGTGATCTCGTAACGTTATTGGACCGCTAATATTAGAGATATAATGAGTGTGTGTAGCGGCTGTCAGCATCCCGGCCAGCTCATCAGCCTCATCTGCGATCACGTTCTGTGCATGGGCTGTGCAGATAAGACTAAATCCGTGGAAGGTCAGAGGTAACTCACTTCGCTTAGTCAGCACCCTTGAGAACAAGTATCGAATAGTTTGTCCGGCCTGTCGAAGAGCAACCCTAACCTACGATCTGAACAACCTGTTGGTGAACAAGGAGAGCCCTAACCAGAGCAACTTCCTCTTCGAGCACCTAGAAAGTTCGGAGATCAATTAAAGCTCATTGGCGGAAGACCGTTAGGGACGCCAGTCAGGATGTACCCTAGTCTCTTACCAGTAGACGCAACGATCAAGTAGTTCAGCCACCGGGACCTGAAAGAAATGTCGTATAGCCAACGCTTCAACAACCTAACCACAACACGAAAGGAATCCAAAACTCCGGAGATACCTTTTGATCGCAAGGAGAACCGGAGTAAGCTGAGCCACGATTCGGGTCGGCAGAACAACAGTAAGGGAAAGCAGCGCGAGGACGACTATTCAACGAAGTGTCGTGACCACAACTAGAATCTAATGTTCTTTTGCGAGACCTAGAAGCGGCTGTTATGCATCGAATGCATGTACAAGCACACGCGGGAGTTCAAGTCGCATAAGGTTGTATCCATCAAGAACAGTATGGAAACCATTGTGAGGGAAAATGCATTCTACAAGGACGAAACTAAACAACGTTTGGACTTCCTGGAGGAGTGCTTGAAGGTGTGTCAGAGCAACAAAACACTGCTGGACCAGACCTTCTAGAGTTCCTACGAAATGCTCGGGGAGGAATTCGCCCAGCTGTACAACCTGCTGAAAGCGCGGGAAAACCACCTCAAATAGACGCTACGTGCACTGTACAGCGAGAAGGAGAAGTAGGTGAGCACCCACGTTGCCGACGTCAGCTACATCAAAAACTGCCTGAAACAGTACTACAACTTCACGTTCGATGGGGCGAGTTCGGAGATATACTTCTTCAACTCGTACACGTTGATGCGCGACGCTATGAGCAAGATGAACTTCAATTTCAAACCGCTCGACAAGTAGTCGATAACAGTGTTGGAGAAGGGTATTTCCGCGGAGGATCTCAAATTTGCTGTGGAGAAGTACTTGCATGTTCGAAAATAACGCAAAACGGAGTCGAGAGCTTCGGAGATGCAGCATGCCGATCGTGCCAAGGCTGCCCTCACCGACTAAATTCGTAATGCCAAGAAGAAACTTGAAAGACTGGAGAAGATGTAGAAGCAGGAGAAGTCAAATAACTATCTGAATAACTATATCATTAACCTCAAAAGGGAGGACAACAGTGAGGCACGCGACAGGAAGAACAGCGCAATAGAGCTGGACTCCCGCAAGACGACACATAAACCTGTGACCCCCACTCGTGTCAGCAGCAAGCTCAAATCAAAGAAGTGATCAACGTCCGAGCTACTTGTCAGGAGCAACTCCCTGCAGCTGCCCGATGATCTTTTCGATGTACAAATGCTGCTTGTCCAAGTGCTCCTGCTCCTGCTGCAGAATGCCGCGCTGCTTCAGCAGTGACTACTTGCACTTTGTCAGCACCGTGGTCTTAAAGCTGGTTCCGCCGTCCTGTTGGGCTTCCAGCTTATCTACTATGTTTTACCACAGGCCATCGAGGTACTCACGCTATTGCTTCTGAGCCTGCTCCTGCTTCTTCAGGCTTTCGGTCTAACATTAAAATGTAAGGTTACCTTACCCAGTAAGCTCTTCAAATGCTCGTTGAGCATCTTATCCTTAATCAGAACGGAGGTCTCGGTCTTTACGAGGGTGCGTTAGCGATCATTCAGGGTACGCTTGACTTACTTGATCTGTAAGTCCTTCTCCTTCAACATGCCCTCCAGAGTCTTGATCTTCACGTGAAGTTCGGCTATTTGGTTGCGTAGCAAAGCATTCTCCCGAGTTAGCTTGTTAGCTTCGGTTTCGTCACGACGGGCATTCACGAGTTTGTCCTTCTGCAGACGATGCTCGTTAATGAGCTGACTCACCACATCGTGCACGTCCCTGCTGCATTTTTATTCGATCTCGGCGAGGACCGACGATACGTCTGCTTGGGATAGCTGTCGTCTACGTACCCGAATATCGTCGCTGCTTTGGGTCGGTATCCGAGCTTTAGCGACACCAAACAGCTCCTTCTGGGTAGTTCGCCTGTTGTTCACACTTGCCTCAGTGAGCAATCGACCATGAGAAATCTCCAGTTCGTCAGTTTCGGACAGGAAGGATATTTGTCTTCCGCCAACCGACACCTTCTGCTTAACCGTCCGCAATAGTTCGTTCTGCTCACGTACAGCCAGCAGATCGTCCAGTGTATGCTCACCGGCCTTCGCAATGTACTCCTTGAGGATTGCCAGTTGGAGCTCCACCTGGTTATTGCTGGGTTATGCAAATGCCTGCCAATCGTGCTGGCAGCTTTGAACTTCCATAAAATTATTACAGGGCGTGTAGGTAATCAGCAGCTACCGGGGCGACTCACGAGATGCCTGCCTGTGAGAGCTTGGCAATCAGATTCTCAATCTTCTTGTCCTTGACCTTGAGCAGCTGGTCCATCTTCTTAACCTTCAATTCCAGAATTTCTATGGTCTATTTGAGCTCCTTAATGGTTTGGTCCTTCTAGCCAACCAAGTTCTTCACCTCCTTGTTGTTGGCGCTAAATTGTGTGCAACTGTACATCATCTTGAAGGACTACTCCTTCTCGCGGAGGATGTTGGATTGACTGGACTCCTCTTTCCTGCGGTTGAGGTGCTGGTTGACTTTCGTGTGTGCTACCTTGAGAACCCTTTCAATGACATCAGGCGATGCCGTGATGATATGCTCAATGTCGTTCTTGCTGACTTGCATGTTGAACTTTTTAAGCACTTTCTCTGCATAGTTCCCTGACTTACGGTTGAGGGTGTTCCAGTTGGCTAGTTTCTGGCTCGCCGAGCTGCTGGAGATGTAGTTGTGCAACTCCACGTACTTCGGGAAGTAGTGCGATACCAGTTCAGCCATCAATACTGTGTTATTGCAGGTTAGTACCTCCGTCGGCGAAGTCTCGGTTGATACTCTTCTTGGGTCTGGACAGAGGGACCTCGTCGACCCAGTTGTACACAAGCGTCATTTCCTATTCGTTCAGTGGAGGCGCATCCATTGGTGTTTAAATGCAAGATTGGTATTATACAACGTACTCATGACAATGAGGTAATTCGCACTTGCTTGTTATTATGTTCAGGTTGCCTGTTCAAGCCGCAAGTGGAAGGTTAAGCCCAAGTATTTCAAGCTTCATCTGCTCTTCAGTAAGATTCTGGAGTGTGCTGTTGCCATAGGGTATTGCCATAATAGATCGTTTATGAGGTTATTCAGAATGGTGCTATACAAAACAGACTGCCATTGTTGATTCAAGTAATATTCGGTAGTGGTTTGCCAAATTATCAGATTCTCCAGCTATTAATTATGTTACTCAGGCTATCTGCCATCGGCCGAATGTCAGTCTTGTTGCAGGTCAGGTGGATGTTTCACGGAGATCAAAAAGCTACAAGAAGCGAACTAGTGACCTACCTGGAAGTGATACCACCATCTGAGACCTATCGAATCATCGAAGGGAGGGAGAAGCAGACACAGTCATTGTTGTCGGAACTCCACGGTCAGACTACCATAACGAAACAGCAGGAATAGGCAGTGGAGAAGCACCTGATGAAGCATTCCCGATTCCTGACCGTGCCTCAGATCAAGGAAGTATGCAGGTTGGCGACAAATATTGAAAATGCCTCGCTGAGCAGACTATTCCGAAAGGTAATGAACAGGTTGGAGCGACATATTGACGTACTAGAGATACCAGATCTCGTCGATATCATTTACCAGCTAGCGAAACTCAACAGGAAGGAACCACGGCTTATGAAGGCTATTGAGGACCGTATTATTGAGGAACCGCTTAAAATACACTTCCCAACGCTCAGGAAGGCACTGTTTGCCTATGCTCACCTCAACATGGGCTGCACCACACTCTACTCCTCCATCGCGAGGACCATCAAGATAGGGCAGCACGAGCTTGAGCCTTTGGAGCTAGCGGAGCTTGCTAACTTGTTCAGCAGGGTACAGGAAAATGCTTAAGGAGGCTTCGGCACCTTCAGAATTGCCGAGGCTAGGCTGGAGGCTGTCATCACAACAATGCCATTCGATAAGCTCGTGGAAGCCAGCCGATACCTGCTCACCCAAAATCTCGGCTCCAACAATCTACAGGCCGGTCTCGAGTAATTTCTTTACAAAAAGTTTCCGCCAATTGACAAAGACTTCAGCATTAGCAAGCTCGTCAAACTGCTCAAAAGCGTATCGGGCTATCAGTTTAAGTATAATGATGGATGCCTACAGCAACTGCTGGAAAATGCTACACTCAAGGCAATCAGTCATATGACTGTTGAACAACTCGAAGAGACTCTTTGGAGCTGGGCGAGGGTATCTCGTGGGAGCAAGGAACTTTGGGAAAAACTGGAATTCCACATCATACAAAAGATTGGTTTACTCAATCCCAGAGGTATTTGCTTCGGCTACTGGGCGTTCACGCGAGCGCCTCACAGTATGGATGCTGCAATGGACTTATTGGAGACGCATTACCAGAAGATTAAGGACAACCATATGCATTACGACCTGAAGATGCTGCAAGGCATGCCAAAAAGGCATCCCGTCAACCAATAGTTGTTTGTTTCGAGCTGCAAGAAACTCATCGATAGGATCGGACAGCTCGGCAATCAAGATTTCATGACTCTGCTAGCCGTGATGAACGATAGCGATATTGACTACGAGCACCAATAGGCGAAGAGTATTGCTGAGGCCCTCCATGCAAGCGAACCAAAACTGCTGTAAATGCTGAAATTCTACAAACCCAGCCAGATTGTGGATATACTGTACCTGTGGGTCAAGCTGGATATAAAAAATTAACCGTTTCTACATCGCCTCCTCGACTAGCTTTCTGATCTGAACAGCATTCCCAAGAAGGCTTTCCTCAAAGCCTTATTTAGCTTCGTCATGCGTGACTAATACTAGAACGTCTTCGAGATGCTCAAGATCGTCTACTTGATGAGATAGTTCGGACCAGTGGGTTACTTCTTCCCACCTGGCGAATACCCGCTGCTCGCCTATTCCGTGTTTCACGTAGTCGTCAATGGCAGAAGCGAATCGGGAGAGCGACTACAGGTAGAACCATGGCTCACCAGCGAACTGATAGAATATATGAACAAGCTAGAACCGGGAATCCTCAACAATTTCGAACTCAAGGCCTATAACGAAGCCCGTAATTTGATTGTTAAGTGGCAACAGTGATTTGTGTGAATAAACTTCAAAGGCAATACCCATTTCACAACTAGTCCAGCTCGTGGTTCTTCCTTGCCTCCTGGATTTTCTTGTATTCTGAGTAATGTTCCGCTCGCTTCCTCAGGAACTATTCGTCTGGGTTAGCAAATGTCGTACGTTTGCGGTGTTACTCCTAGCTTTCCATCTCGCCGTTGGGCTCCTCACCGTTGAGCTCTCGCAGCCGTTCCTTCTCGTATTCCTTCATCAACTGTTCGTTCAGTTTGTTCAGGTCTGTCTTCGTTGTTTGGTTGCGAGCAGCGTTCAAGTGGGCCTCTTTTAGGTGCTCACTCAGCTCCTTCTCTTCAATTGGCGGAACTTCCACCTATTTCTCCTCGTCGCTCTTTGTTAGGTTATGATTGGTACGTTCTACGCAGCTTCATTGTAAGGAGTCTTCGGTTCGGGAATCTTTGGGCACTCGCCACGATGCTTGGCTTGCTCTTACAAGCTCTATTCATCCCACTTAATGTGATTAGGCTTGTGAGAATTGCTGCTACGCTTGAGCAATCCGCTTGGGTTCATTGTGATATAATTATAGAGTGGAGGGCGTTCTATTTAAATAATCGAAATTCAGAAGTGTATGCAGTTTCGGCAGCGTCAGCCTCTCAATCTGTCAGTATTTAATAGCACGGCAGGAGACACACCAAAGAGCCATAATAAAGCACCAGCAATCCGTAACTACAGCACCAAAGGATTCGAAGCAAGCATGAACGAAGTGGATTTGGTGTTGTAAAGGGAGAGGAAAGTAATGAAGGAGAATCAGCAGAAGGCATAAACTACTCTCGATAGGGAAAAGAAGCATAGGATTGAACTGGAGAGCAAATTGCTGCAGGCAAAAGAATAGGTCAGCAGAAGAGATCGGGATCTCGCAGAGGTCCGGTACAAGTTGGAGTCAATGCTACAGTAAAATCGCAACATAGCCCTGGAGAATGACCATTTGAGAAGAGATATGGATTCAGCACGGGAAGCCTACGAGTATAAGATGCAGGAACTTTAGGCTAGGGTTAGTGAAGGCGAGACCAACTACCGAAACGCAGCTGAAAGGTATACGGAGTAGTACTAGACCTTCCGTCAAGAGGGGCAGGATTACATCGACATATTAACCTTCCAGCACGAACGTCAGAGGAAGAGCCTTGAGGATTCTGTTCGCAGATTGGAACAACGAAATAGCGTATCGTTTGGATTCAACGTAGGATTTGACGGCTGAAGCCAAACGGCTTAACGATCAGCTTGCAGACCAACAACTTTCGTATGAAGAGCAGATCCGAAGCAATATTAACAGAGTGAGAGACGAATAGCAACGTAAATATAATGCCAGTCTGCTTGGCTTGGAGCAAAAGTTACGCACCAGTGAGGGTATTCGGGATTCACTGAGCAAGAAGAACCAATAGCTGTTACGACAGATACAGGACAAAGAGAACTCATTGTCATGTGTGGGAATCGATAGAACTGAGTAGTGTGCCAGCCTCCGTCAGGAAGTCACATCGCTCAAAGACAGGGTAACTCAGCTGAAGTTAGCGCTCGAACGGGCAAACTCCTAACTAGCTGATAAGGACCAGCAACTCTCCCGAAAGGCGTGCAGTTCCGAGTCAGAAGCTCTACAACTTCGCCAAAAAGTTGACCAGTACAAGAAGCAGGTCGAATAACTTACAGACACAATCCGCTCTGTGAAGCAGCAGGCAAGATAAGCAGCAGTGGCAAGTGAACGCCGTCAGCAATAGCTGTTGGAGAGATGCTCGTACCATGAGTCCGAGTGCCAACGCTACCGAAACGAAAGTGTCAATACCTGGCAGCATCTCAAAAGCAAGCTCAGCCAAACCATCGAGTCCATTCATCACTGACAGTACATAATCATTAGAACAACCTGATTGGACGAAAACAAATATGTGCTAAGATGCATTTAACTGTATTAATTCCAATCACGGCTCCTCGTGTGAACGGTCCTTGAGGATGGGCTCGAATTCGGAAATAAGCTTGATTGCCTCCTCCTGCGCGTTCTTCAGCTTCTGCTTGATCTTCAGATTGTCCTCCAGCAGGATCTTCATGTTGTGCTTCTTGTCGGCCAGCACGATCGATAGTCGCTCCTTCTAGTACAGCAGCTCCTTCAGCATCTGAATAGTACTATAAGTACGTTTGCGTATGCACCGCCTTCCATGCAGCTCTCTCGGAGAGTCAGATTTTGGTTCTGTAGCTACGTCACTTTCCGCAGAGTCTCTTATCGGCGTGCTAGCATGTCTTCGATGTATTTCCCGAGCGTATCAAACTTGTAGTTCTGCTCCAACTGGCGTATGTCCACGATCTTCTGCCGCCAACCTCTGAGGGTTCTCGACATTCCAGTGCGCACAAAATGGGACATGCTTCTAAGGGCAATAAACTTGGCGTTAGACAGAGTTTACTCATACTCATGGTTGATGCTCGCCAGTTACTGCGTTCTCGCGATGTTGGTCTTCACGTCCCTACGATACTCCTTTAGTAGCCTCACTAAGTCGTGGTATTTACCCACCATATTACCTCGTGATTCTTTCTTCAAGGTGTCCACGAACTTTTGGTCCTTCCCCCTCCAACGGTTCCAGTACTTGCCCTTGCCATCGCAGATGATAAACATCTTGGTCAATGCCTTCTTGATATTATGCTTCAAGTTCAGGTACTCTCTCCAGCTGTGCCAGGCTCGAAGCAATAATGGCTTTTCCCCGACTACTTTCAGCTTGCCGACAACGCTTCGGATAGTGTTGGTGTCCTTCGCATTCTTGTTTTTCATGAACCCCTTTATCTACTCAGGGTCGATATTTTCCTACAGCAGCAAGTTCATGTCGGCTTTGGTTTGTGTCTTGTTCTCATTCATAGCCTTTTCGGCGTGTTTGTTGATGTAGTAAGGGTTCCAAAAGGCATGCTCCCTGATACGGTAGAAGGGACTTAGCATCACAGACCTGCTAAGAGTGTCGAGGATTTGCACCATATAGTGATGCCGCGATGTTAAGAGGAAATGCCAACGGTACAAGAAAGTTTGCTTGTTGCTCATCTCATCCGCCACCTTCTTCTTGAGGATGTGGGTGAGAGCCCGACTGCGCTTTTGGTTCAGCACATCACGGTTGTAGAGTCCAAGGTTGCGAACTTTGAGAAATCCCACTTGTAGGTTTCTGTTACGGTCGCGTACGAAGCTGGAGGAGATACGATTGCAAGCCCACTTTATCCTATCGTGCCGCTACTTCCAAGCGAGGAACGAGTCGCGGAGCAGCTCGTGATCAAACCTGTTGAGTTGTGTCTGCACGTAGTCGCGGGAGGTCTGTTTGAAGTAACGCCGCCAGTTGAGTATCTTGAACATATCTGCTTTGATCCTGAGCTGCACCTTCTTGTTCATATCGGCGATTCGTTGGTGTTTCAGCTGTCGCTTCTTACTATACTTCTTGAATTTCATGTAGCTGTTTTTGAGAAGGGTGTAGGTACGGAATGTGCCTTTGGCCTTGGCTATGAGTGGAGCATAGCTTACTGTCACCTCCTTGTTGTGCTCAGCTGCCATCTCGGCCTCACGAATTTGAAAGTTCAGCTGAGAAATGGCGTTGGCTCTGATCTTGTAACGGAACATCTGGATGGCCAGTCGTTTGAGATCTTGGTTCTTTTTCTCCATGTACTTACCCAAGATGATCTCCCTTGCGTAGGTGTCATCCATCAGTTTAATGTATGCCTTGATTTCCTTAAGTCCTTTGCGCAGGCCATCCCAGTATTGATTTTTATCCAGCACCACGAACAACCTTTTGACAGCCATGTACTCTTGTTTCCAAGCATAGAAGAGGCCACCCATATACGTAATCTTCTCCCGGTGGATATTTCGAAGATGGATATGCTCCAGGAACTTGTCGTGCTTGTCGATGCGCTTCTCCATCTTGTGCTTGAGTTTCTCGTAAATCGCCGTTTCGGACTCCAATCTGCGAGTGACATCCATCCTGCTCTTGGCTGACTTTTCTTCAAAAGTCTTTCTCTTCTTGGCTAACTTGCTCATCTGTTCCTTGATGTCATAGTTTGTGGCACGATAGCGTTCGGCTTGTGCTTTGTCCATGAATATCTTCATCGATTTGCGCTCGAGTAGCCGGCCGAATAGCATCATAGTATTCGTCAAATGTCCCAACCTCTTGTTCTCTGATCTCCAGAGCTTGAGTGCATCGACAACACGCTTGCGCTTTCTCCTCGCTGTCTTGTTGTTTTGGGAGAGTGTTTCGAACCTGATGAAACGTATCATCAGATCCTTGAGCCCATGCTCCAGTCTTGACTGCTCCTTGGAATCTTTATCGAGCAGTGCCAGCCTTGTCTAGAGATTCTTCTGTAGGTTCTTACACTCGGTGGTGAGTAATCTGTTGGTGATGATATCCACCTTCTGCTTGATAAACCTCCAGCCGACAACAGTGCGATAGAAGAAGTACAAGGTTTCGTAGTTTTCTAGAATGTGCAGAGCCTTTTTGATCTTGTTTATGCGCTTACGCCATTCCTCGAACGACCTTCTCATCATGAACTGCTCGTTGTCGCGAATGAACTTGAGTTGCAGCTTCTTCAGCATCAGACTTCGCTCTTTTCGCTGCATAGGTCAACATCGTACGTGTGCTTTCATGCCGATCTTCGTGAAGGCTTCTCTCAGCAGAAACCGATGAGCTAACTCAAAAACATTTCGTTTTATTGTCGTGCGGTAGCCATGGGAAATCGCCTTTCTACGGAACCGTTCAAAGAAGGCTTTCATATTAGAAAGGGTATTTCGGTCGACTAGCGCATCGATTTTGTGTGCACCCAGCTCGCCCAGCTGGTGGATGCTTAGCTGCAGCTTTTCTCGATATTCAGTGCTCTTCTCGTTGATTGCTTCCATCTTCTTATTGAGGTCAGTCAGGACTGCGTGCATCTACTTCTTCTCAAAGTCTCGCTGGTTCTTCCGGAAGCGGTTCATCGCATTCAGCTTTTAGCTGGTATCGCGACGCTTCAGCAATGAGTACACCATGTATGCGCGTTTGCGAAGCATGACGGTGGCATTGTACCAATCCATGAATGCCAGACCCTTCTTTTTGTACATGAACTTGTAGACCGATCGGGTGAGTATTTCTGATTTTAGTCGTTAAAGTACGTTTACGGAACTGTAGGTAGGATTGCTGCTTGGTACGCAGTTGGGTTCTCAGGTCATCTCGCATCGTCTTCTCTTGGTCAATTTATCTACGCCTTTGCACTGTCTTCTCGCTGAAAACATTGCACCAGTAACGATAAAAGGCTGAACGGAGCTCATTACGGACTCCCTTGATATTCAGAATTGTGATGAGTTTGGCCTTGCGGCGTAGGTATCTCAGCCTCATGTTCACAAGCTACCTCATTTCGTTACGGCTGAGCAATGCCTGCCCCTTTTCGGAATCCTGTTTAAGCGTTGAGAATCGCCATCTCCTCATTGCTCTACCGAGTGACTTCAGTCGGTTAAATTCCTATTGGATAGTGTGATTTTGGATGTAACGATTAAAATTGTCCTTTTCGCACTTCCAATAGCGAAAGTATACTCGCTTTTCGTAACGATTCCAGAGTTTAGCCATACGCACTACGGACTGTTCCTTGTATGTATCGTGGCTGTTGGAGCTACGCCAACGGTTAAAAGCAAGGTGCAGTTCCTTACGACTAAGCTGGAGCCTGAGGGAGTTTAACATTCTCCCCTTTTCGTAGTCATTCAGGATTGTCAGTTGGCTGCGATTGAACTATTCATTCCATGTCGACATCGTCTTGATTCGTGACTTGAGATGGGTACGAGCTGCCAGAGCCTTTTCATTAAGGTTTACGACCCACCTGGAACGCCTTCCGGTACCACCCTGCAAAAAATGAACGGAGGTTGTGTTTACCAGCTTGCTGCCCAATTTTTGCGAGATTATCCAGGCACTTAATTGATTTGTCGCCTTCGACCACATAGATTCGGTATGTGAGTAACTTTCGATAGTAATTCTGCACCTTACTCTTGAGGAAACTGTAGAGTAAGAGGGTGGAGGCCTTTTGCCTTCGTTTAGCTGCCTCGACTGCATGTTTGGACTCTTCGCCGTTCAGCTTCCCCTTGATATTGTTGTACTCACGCTGCCGTTCTTCATAAGACTTATGTTCGTGAAGTTGCGTTTTGGTCGCCACATTCTTCTCCTCTTACAGCAGTCTTCGCATCTTTTCGTTATCGAAGTTCACTGCCTTGACCGCCTTCAGGTTGTTGATTTCACTAACTACACATGCCTCAGCATGCGTGAGCTGTTGTGATACTTCTCCCACCTTTAGCACGATCTCATCGTATCGTTTTACGTTAGCTTGGTACTCTAGCTCGATGTTCTCCAGCCTCATTGTCATTTGCTGAAGAGTAAGGTTGACCTGCCGCAACTACTCTTCTAACTCTAAGCATCGCTATCGTTCAAGCAGTCGTAGATTCGGTGTATTTTTGTCCAACCTTGAGTTCTCCAACGCCATCAGCAAACTCTGTATACGACTACAATGTACTTTTTTCATATGCAAGACATCTCTCGTTCTCTCGATCGCCCTTTGGATATCATTTTCAAGACGATCCCGTTCCTCTCTGAGAGCAAGATTCTTCTTCTTAAGCTTGCGCTTCTCCTCTAACAGTTGGTTAAGGTGCTCTTCAGCCCTGCAGGGCTTGAATGATCGGTGTAGGTTTTCCTCTTCGGCGCTACGCCGATCCCTATTCATTCAAATTTGAAGTATATTCACAAGGCTAACGGTCCCATCAGCAACAATCACCTTAAGATCTCCTCTAGCCTTTGCAGTTCGATCTTCAGGTCCTTATACTTCCTGTACTCTCCGTCGATGGGCTGAATGTCCCTCACGTACTTGATTCGACGGTTGTGAGTACGTTCAAAGTCGGCCTGATAAGCTTCAATCTTCTCACGTAACTCTCTCCGTTCGTTCTTGATGTTGCGGATTCGTGCCTCTATCTCCTCTCTGTTTTGACCTCCGGCCTTGTCGATGTACTACTTAACCTTTTTGTAGTAAGCGTAGAGGGGGCGGAAAGGTTCCTTCTCACCACGGTTGGGAGGACGGCTGAACAACGTTGTGAAGTCTCGATCGTAGATCTTGAGCTCGCTCTTTACCCTCTGCTTTTCGTTGACTAGTTCATCGAGGGTGAGCTTGTCCAAATAACTTTCCAATTCGTTCTTCAACCTTAGCTTGTCGTTATCGAGCCCTAGCTTTTCCATTGACTCCTTGAGCCGGCGAATGGACTCTGTGCTCATCCACTTCTCCACAGATTCGCAGGGCGGAATTCGTGGACGGTCACGCCCAGAATCTGGCCCACTCGTTCCAGAATAACCACTGAGGATGCTATCGTTGGCTGATTGGCGACCACTGGTTGGTTCGGGTTTCGAGAGCTTTTCGAGTTCCTTAACACGCCTCTTATCTGCATTACGATGTTGGTACTTTCGATCGACGATTCAGTAGTACGTTGTGAGAACAAGTTGTAGACGGTGGAAGTGAGCAATTCGTTGAGGATGTCAAACTACATTGAAGAAATCGATATAGTGTTATGGGAATTATACGGTGTATTCGTTTGACGACGTTATGAATTGAATCATATTCAGCGACGTACTGGTCTGGCGGGGCGGGCTCCACGTCCTCTGCCTCCTCGGCCTCGAGCAGCTCCTCGCTCGTTGGCAGGTGCAGGTTGATCGAATGGCAAGGGTGGCAACAATCGCTTGGCTTCTTCAATCTTCTTTTGCTTGCTTGTCTTCTTCAGGAAGATGAAGGTTCCAGTGCCAGCCTTGTAGACTCTGAACTTGATACCATTGAGTACAGTCCACTTACGACTGGCAGTGTGGAGCGCATGGGTGACACTAGTTGCATCAGCGAACTCCACCATTGCAAACAAGTTTTCAGTTTGAGTGCGGTTGGGGTATTTCTTTCCCTTGCGAATACGTACACCTACGACAACTCCGCATTTGTGGGTATTCTCGAAGAAGTTCTTGATTTGCTGAGCGTTGAAACCAGTAACTGGATGAATCCAGATGGTTCTCTCGAGCCTTTCAGGCTCAAGGTACTTGAGCTTTTCGAATATGTCAACGGAAGGCTTGAGCTTCATGTCCTGGTGCTTTTGGTTGAGACTGAAGTTCTCCACTTCGTCGATCAGGTTGTTCTTCAGGTAGATCTGCTCCAGTGGGCATTTCATCTTCGGGAGGCCATCGAACAGATCCAAAACACCGGCTTTTGTGAGGAAGTTGAACCTCAGTCCGATAATTCTCAGCTTGCTGTTTGGGTTCAGAACAAGGTTTTCGATGACTGCCTTGAGTCCCTTGTCGCGAATGCGATTGTGTCCCAACTCCAGGCATTCAAGGGTGGTGTTATTGAGTAGCACCTCGTGGGCAATGGCTTTGGCACCGTCGAAGCTGATTCTGTTATTAAAGAGATTCAGGAACTGCAGGGATTTATGGTTTTTAAGATTGACTGCGAGGGCTTGTGCGCCAGACACCCCAATGTAGTTTTTGCTTATATCCAATACCTCAAGGGTTTGGTTGGCTGCAACTGCCTCCGCAAGAATCTTAGCACCTTCCTTGCCGAGTGAGTTTTTGCTGAGGTTCAGAGTCTTGAGCTTACCAGCGAACCCTTCTCTCTTGGGATCGAGTGCCAACAGAAGAATTTCAGCCATGGGTTTGGCTTGGTTTGTCTGACACAACGAAAGGGTCTCCAATTTTTCGCTCCTTGCAATGAGCTTAACTAGGTCGGGATCAGACTTGTTTGTTAGCTTGTTGAACTGTGTAAGGTTGAATCCAGGGTTGATCGAACAGTTGTCCAGCTGCAGTGCTCGCAGATTGTTGAAGAAGCGTTTGGGATAGTTAGCACTAATCATCTTAGCAAGCTTGTTAGGATCACCATACCAGCTTTCCTCGTCGTATTCATTGATGGACATGTGGGAGTACAGACTGTTCAGGTTGGAGTTGTTGTTGATGCAGCCCACCATGTTCAAGTATTCGAGACTGCCCTTCTTCTTGCCGTTGTAGGCAATGGCGAAACCCATCATTGGGAGCACTCCGTCCAGAGAACCGCTGAGGGAGAGGTCGAGAACGCGGATACTTCGGCATTCACCCAAGGAAGCCCAGAATTCTTTGGTTAGTTTGGGGTTCAGTCCTGCGACACCACGAGCCTTAACGACCTCAATGCTTCCACTAATCTTGAGAAGTTTTTCGATAGAAACCACGAGTTCCTTGAGTTCATCGTTGCCTGGGTTCACATAAGACTAGGAGATATCCAGCATGGCAAGCTTGGGGCTGAAGGCAAGGTTGTAGATGATGGAAGCTAGACCCATACCCATAGAGCGGTTACCTTTAACCTCCACGACCCGCAGATTCTTGAGCCTCATGATGGAGTCAGCTAGAAGTTTGGCCTGTTGAACATTTAAGTCGCAGCGACTCAACCTCAACTCGCTGAGGGTGTTAAGCCCAACGAGGTGGTTGCTGAACACTTTAGCAGTATTGCCAATAGCTAAGAAGTTGGAGAGCTCGAATCTGATGGATTGCAGGCTGTCGATTTCTCCGAGGTGTCCCAACAGATAGTCACTAAGCTCTTTGAACATATTGAAGTTCTGGTAGCTGAATACCTCAAGCTGTCCCTTGTTGCTGCGGAAGTTTGTGAGACCCTTTTTGATGCTCTTGGCAGCCTTTTCGTCCATAACATTGTTTGCACTGCTTGGGCCACAGAAATCAACATACTTCAGGGTGGTCAACTTGCTCAGGACTGCAGTCAGGTAGTGGTAACCGCTCTTGAGGTTCTCAACGGGAGTAATCGGAATGACCAGGGTGCTCAATCCGACGAACTTACAGAGCTCCAGCTTGCGATATAAGGTTTCGAATTCAGGATTCATATCGATCTGCAACAGGAATTCCTCAAGATCCAGCCTCATGTACAGCGTTTTCCAGCTCATGGCGGGCAACTGAATTGACGGTTCGCTGTACTTCACATACTTTTGACGGTAATGAAGGTCGATAGTCTTGAACAACCTGTCTTCAGGCTTGGCCATACCCTCTTTGAAGTAGTGGGTGGCCCTTACTGACATGTAGTCGGCATCGCTACGAGGAGTGATCATGAGTTCCTCCTTGATCCAAGCCCATCTTTGAGAGCACATCACTTTCCAATCATCTTCGGAAGCCTTCCCCTTTTCAGCCACTTTATAGCGGTACTCGATCTCCTTCTTGCCATCCTTCTTGATTTCGTGCTTATCGACACCGACCTCGAACATTTGCTCGACATTGGTGAACTTAGAAAGAAGCCTCTTGAGCTGGAGCGTGCGTTCGGGAAGTGCATGCCTTTCCTCGAAGTCGCCGTGGTACTTCTTCCTGGCGGAGTTGCTGATGGCATTCTTGAGCATTTCGTTGAGCTCTTCGTTGGTACGTCGCTTCAGCCCTACGAACGCAAAGAAGCTGTCGAAGTCCTTAACCTGCTTGAGGGTACCGAACAGCTTGCGTTGGAACTCCTCCTCCTCCCGGTTAGTGAGCTTGCACAGGTTACTCTCGTAGTGCTGGAGCAACTCCTTACGTGTCTTGAAACGTTCGCAAATATCCGTCACAAACAGCTTGTAGAAGCAGAAGATTTGGAAGCTAGTGGTCTGGGTCTTGAACACGAGCTCAGCGCGCACCTGCTCCAAATTCTTTTTTTCCGCCTCGTCTTTCGGCTCATCGACCAGCTCGGGTACACTCTTCAGAATCCAGAGCACTTGGCGATCAAGTTGCTCACTGAAGTAGCTCTCGACGATATCGCTGAACTTGCGCTTGTCAGTGCCGCTGAGCAGTGCGAGGATGCAGCCGAGGTTAGGTTGATTGTCCTTGATACGGTACTCCTCCTTGGAGATGAAATTGTCGATACTTCGAGTGATGCCTGCCTCGAGTTCGGGGTGCTTCTCGAGTAGGAATAGGAAGCAAGAGTGCACGTGGCAAAGAATTCGTAGGATGCGGATACTGGCGTGCTTCTTTTCGTCCATGATGTAGTAGATCAGCGTGATGATGATCTTCGGGAACACCTCCAAAATTTGCTCGGGCTTGAAGTTGTCGGTACTATTAGTGATGATCATAGACAGTGCCTTTTTGGCAAATTTGAAGTATCGATCGGCATTGTCCGTCTTTCCGAAGTACAATGGTAACCAATGTGTAAACCTTTCGTTGGTTGCCGACCAGTTGATAGATTCCTTCAGGAATGCTTTGATGCTGATGTAGTCGAAAAGTGCCTCAGCCTCTCGGATGGCACCTGTTCGCGGTAGCTTGGAAATCTTCAGACCAATACCCAGCTGATTCTGAGTAAAGTGAAGTTTAGTGTGGTAGCACGTTAGCTACTTGTTTACCAGGTCGTTTTACTCTTCAAGAGTTAGGAAATCTTCGGCTATGGTTTCGTGGGTGGAAAATGGAGGCCAGCAAGAAAGTTTTCCTCCATGTTTGCAGTTTCGCTCGCTGCACTTGTACTCGTTCGCTTGCTTGACAGCCTTCTTGATGTTCAGGAGCTGCTGGTTCTTCTCTTGGTTCAAGTCCTCCTCGAACAGGAAACTTTGGAGTTGCATCAGCACTGACTGAATGCTGTAAGCCGAGCTCCAACCTTGACCCTCCTTGCGGTTGATTTGCAAGATATCCAGGCAGATATAGTTACCGAAGACGTTGGGATGAGGTACCGGAGTAAACAGCTTCACGTTGGGTGGATGGTGTGGATAGCTCAACGGAATTTGAAGCTCAAGATGGAACACACCTCCCTCATATGGGGTTCCCTAGGGACCCCGGATATTAGCATGCCACAGGAAGAGATCGTGCTCAAGCGGACGGGCAGTGACTCCCACCGTCGGCACTTTCTCCTTATCAATCTCCTCCAAGTCTTTGATCAGTCGCTTGGTAGCGAAAGTCTGAGCCTTCTTGCTTGCAACTGTCCTCAAAAGAGCCTGATCCTTGTTCCTGCCTTTACCCTTCATTTTATAATAGTTGAGAAAGATTGGTGGATTGCGCATTAGACATGGATACGCGCATACGGATGAAACCCGACGAAAATACTTTTACTATGACAGCTGGAAAGGGCAGTGCCTTTACGCAAAGCCGTACGGTGCGTTTCGATGGGGAAATAAGCAAGATGAATTCATGTCGCAAAGATAAAACTGTTGGATTTTCGTGAATCAACCAGTCCAAATGTTCTGTTGGTGTTCCTATCGATAGAAGTTATCAAGTTTGGCAAGGTTAGTTTGATTCAAAACCAAAGCCCTTCGAGCTTGACCTCTTAAGGACTATGTTCTTAATCGCTTAAAATATTCTCCATTGAAGGTGCTTAACTGCCATTCCCAATTTGCATTACCCCTCCCCATGAGTCTGACTTACTAACCCCTGACCGATTGTCCAATAAGCCTGAATTGTAATTTATTAGCAAGGATGTTCCAGATCGATGATCAGATAAACAACGAGAAGCTCGAAAGATTTCAATAGGCCTTCAGCATATTCGACAAGAATGGTGACGGCGTTATTACCTTCTCTGTACACTGTCGTTTTGAAGTAGGATCTCAAACTAGCAATGAGCGAGAACAATCAGAAGTGCACTGACACTGAAATCCAGGACTGGATCAATGAATTCGATATTGACGGAGACGGCGCTATCAACTTTCCAGAGTTCATGTCAATGATGGCTAAGTACTTCAATCCACTACTGTAGAAAAAAGACTGAGAGTCTTTCGGAGGAGGATAAGAAGTCAGCGTTCAAGGTGTTCGACCGTGACGGCAACTGGCTGATTTCAGTGGTGGAGCTAAAGCATGTGATGATGAACCTCGGCGAGAAGCTCTCGTAGGAGGAGGTTGAAGAAATGCTCAGATAGGCAGACTTTGATGGCAACGGTCACATCAACTACGAGTAGTTCTAGAGGCTGATGATGTTCAAGTGATATGCTTCGAATACTGGTTGAATGCTTGCCTGTGATGTCAATGCAAAGTTCATGGGCAATGGTTTTGAGCAGAGGCTAAGGGCGTTTTTAATTGGGACATCCGGCGAGTGTTCAGGTATGGAGCATGACAAAAAATATGGTGGTGCCGTTTCCATAGACTCTCAAATCTTTTATAAATAGTTTCCACCAATTGCCTAACTGCTGAATTCCGGGATGTTGCCTTACCATACCCTTGAACAATCTTACAGCTGACACAGCTCTGCATCTACGGGGGCTTGATAGCCGTCTGGTTGCGCCATCCCCGGCATCACTCATTCTAGAATGGAAGCAGTGCATTAAAAGCGGGTGCGACCGTGGAATATAATAATCAATTTAATATTTTCCAATGGCAGACCAGCTAACTGAATAACAAATCGCCGAGTTCAAGGAGGCCTTCGCACTGTTCGACAAGGATGGCGATGGAAGCATCACCACTAAGGTTCGCATCAACGACTATCGTAGGAATTGGGAACTGTTATGAGAAGCTTAGGTCAGAACCCGACTGAAGCTGAGCTGCAGGACATGATCAACGAGGTTGATGCTGACGGCAGCGGAACAATTGACTTCCCTGAGTTCCTTTCGCTGATGGCCAGGTATGTTCAAATCTCAAACTTAGGAAAATGAAGGACACTGACACTGAAGAGGAGCTTGTCGAGGCCTTCAAGGTGTTCGACCGTGACGGTAACGGACTGATCTCTGCTGCCGAGCTTCGCCATGTCATGACCAACTTGGGAGAGAAGCTCACTGACGACGAGGTGGATGAAATGATCAGAGAAGCCGACATCGACGGAGATGGACACATCAACTACGAGGAGTTCGTCAGGATGATGATGGCTAAGTGACCGACTATTTGAATATGCTGCTGGAGCATCTATACCTTCGAACGGAGTTTCATATCATTACGGTAGAGGTAGAATAAGGCGAACAATAGACTGCATCTCGGGAGGAATAGGTCAGAAAGTATGGGGGGTAAAAGGAGGCTAAGGCACTGATCGAGCAATTTAAAAGTTCGTTTTTCTTCTGAACCGCTTTTGCCGGTAGAAATGATAGAAGGTGCGCTCTAATGAGCAACTTAATCTCATGGTCTCAGCAGCCTCTATAGACATATCAACTCTTGACGGTTGATAGGAACCGCTCGAACTCTTCGTCCGTCATGTTGTTCACTTTTTCGAGTTCTTCCGACAAATCCATTGCCTTCTTTTGCTGGCCCAAAGTCTCGTAGTACTTCACGAACTTCGGTCGTAAGTTATCACCGTACTTCTTTGCTACTCGATTCTTAAACTCTATGCCGATCTCCTCGAACGATAGTTCCTTGGCTTGGACTTACTCTTCGAAGACCTTATCCAGAGCCTCGCGACCGAACAGTAGGTTGGGCATGAGTTGACCTTAATTATCTTTAGTGGTACCTGCAGCTTCTGGGATCACGTATTCCCCACTTGTGGGTTCCTCAAACAAAAACTCACGAAGCATGATCTTCTTATCGTACTTCTTCAGCATGCTGGCTATTGGCAGACCACGCTTCTTCTATGCGACCCTTCTTTCGAAGTCAGAGTCAAGTTTGTAGCTATGCACTGTTCGTTGGATTTCGCTATTTTCGTACTTGAGCAGTCCCTCAAGTAGGTGGTTCCTGGAGCCAGTGACATAGGAGAACCGAAGGCCAAGCCGGCTTGCAGCACCTCCAAGTATTATCATATGGATAAAGTTATAAGGAAGGCACTTCAACTGCAAAAGCTTGGTAAGGTTCAAGGACTGACCAAGACAACAGAGTGGAGTGAATTACTGGGATGCTTTCCTCTTAGGTTTCAGGTTGAAGAGCTGCTCAAAGACTTCCCAACCAGCATTGCAGTAAGAACACTCTACTCGCAGAACGACCTTCGTCTATCGGTGTACTGCCTACCGAAAGGGATAACAATGCCAATCCACGACCACCCTAGCATGTTTGTGTTGAGCTACCTCCTCCTTGGTGAGATGTTCGTGCGAACTTACACTCGCCTAGGGAAGGACACCTACAAAAAAGAATCTCGCAATGTCAAAAAGGAAGAGTACATGGTGATAGAAGGTTAACGGCATAACCTCCATGAAATGACGGGAGTCGAGCATTCCCTCTTTCTCGACGTCCTCTTCCCGGACTACAACTATACAAGCAGGTTATGCACCCACTACAAGGAGGTTCCATCGGCAGAACCATCTTCTTCCGTTGTAAGGTTGGAGGTGGATGAGGAACCTGAATACGAAATGATCGAGTTTTGAACAACTGCTATGATATGATTTTGACTGACTTATACCATTGATCAATTGCGGTACGGGGCAAGGCTTGACCTCCTTACCTCGTCCACTTCCTTCTCCTTCTCCTTGACCCTCTTCCTCAGGGACTCAATTTCGGCGAAGAGCACCACGAATAGTGCAAGGTGCTCGTTAATGCGCTTGGTGAGCGCAGCTTCGTCAGAGAAGCGAATGCGTAGTTCAGATAGCTCCTCCTCCCTCTCGGCAAGCAGCTTGTTGAGCCTGTCGATTTCAGTGTTGAGGATACGGTTCTGAATAAGAATGAATGTTACCTTCTCATCGAATTGGCTGAAGTTCTTCATGCGTACTTCCATATCGTAGTTCTGTTGCTTGAGCGTGGCGTTCTCCTTCCTAAGGTCTTGAATGATGGTGCCGAGACGCTCGAATTCAGCAGTCAACTGCTTGAGTCTAAATAACATTAAACTTTACTTTTGTTCGTACTCAAGTAGTTTCCTCTTATTGGCTTCGGATTCTTTGCCAACGTTTCCATAGAGGTTGTTAACACGCTCAATTTCTGTTGAAAGAGCAATGACTTTTTGCTCGAAGTTGCGGACCTTCCCTTCAGATTCAAGCTTCTCGCGCTCGAGGGATTGGTTACGGAATTCGAAGTCCCGACCACGTCGCTCGAGTTCAGATACCTTCATGTTGACATCACCAGCCTCCTGTAGCTTCTTCCTTAATTGTTCATTTTCGGAAGTGAATTGGGTAATCTTGAACTTGAAGTCGTTCAGCTGGCTGGCCAAATTGGACATCTGGCTTGTAGAAAGCCTAAGCTTCTCCTGTCCTTCCCGAACTTCACTGACAAGACCTTCGTTTTCACCAGCCAAGCGAGATACTCGGTCATTCAGACCATGAATGGTTTTGTTCATCACTTCGGTTTCACCAAGTCTTTCGTGGAGGACACGAATCTCCTTGATCTTAATCTCAAGTTCCTTGCCAACACCGTTAATTCTTGAGTCAGCCTCAACAAGCTTCTGACCGAGACCCATATTTTCCTTTGTACGGCCCTCAAGAAGAGTATTAAGGCGTTCAATCTAGGCGGATAGTTCAGTAAGACGTCCCTGATAATCCTGGCCACGAGCCTTAAAGGCATCGTTTTCACGAGTAAGTTGGTCAATTCTTCCCTTGACTTCGTTGAACTCGTTCATGAGCTTGCTGGTCTGGCTGGTCGAAATCCTCAGTTTCTCCTGACCTTCACGAACGTCGTCGGAAAGCATCTTGTTCTCCTGGCTCAACTTGTTGATGCGTTGACCATAGGCAGAGTCGTTCTCAGTGAGCTTGTCATGCATGACGTGCATCTCCTGCAGCACCTTCTGTCGCTCAGCCTTGAGCACCTCATTCTCGCGGGTCAGTTGGTCGATTCTCGACTTGACCTCGTTGAACTCGTTCATAAGTTTGGAAGTCTGACTGGTGGAAATTCGGAGCTTCTCCTGGCCCTCCCTGACATCATCAGACAGGAGCTTGTTCTCGGAGCTCAATTTGTTGATCTTGTCTCCATAGGCTCGGTCGTTCTCGGAGAGCTTCTGATGCATGCCACCCATCTCCTGTAGAACCTTCTGCCTCTCGGCCTTCAAGACCTCGTTCTCCCGGGTGAGTTGGTCGATCCTGTTCTTCACCTCATTGAACTCGTTCATGATCTTGCTGGTCTGGCTGGTCGAAATCCTTAGCTTCTCCTGACCGTCCCTCAAGTCCTCAGAAAGAAGCTTATTCTCAGAGCTCAACTTACTGATCTTGTCACCATAAGCCCTATCAGTCTCGGAGAATTTGGAGTGGAACGCCTGGAGCTCCTGCAGCACCTTTTGTCTCTCGGCTTTCAGAACCTCGTTCTCGCGGGTCAACTGGTCAATCCTTGATTTTACCTCGTTGAACTCGTTCATTAACTTAGAAGTCTGACTTGTGGAGATCCTTAGTTTCTCCTGTCCTTCCCTTACATCATCAGACAAGAGTTTATTCTCGGAGCTTAGCTTACCAATCTTTTCTCCATAGGCTCGGTCATTCTCAGAGAGTTTCTGATGCATACCACCCATTTCTTGCAGCACCTTCTGCCTCTCGGCCTTCAGAACTTCGTTCTCGCGAGTAAGTTGGTCGATCCTAGCCTTAACTTCGTTGAATTCATTCATAATCTTGCTAGTCTGGCTCGTCGAAATCCTAAGCTTTTCCTGGCCCTCTCGTACATCGTCCGAAAGCATCTTATTTTCAGAGCTAAGTTTGGTTATCTTCTCTCCATAAGTCCTATCGTTTTCGGAGAGCTTGGCATGGAAAGAGTGGAGTTCTTGGAGGACCTTTTGCCTCTCAGACTTAAGGACCTCGTTTTCACGAGTAAGTTGGTCAATTCTTCCCTTGACTTCGTTGAACTCGTTCATGAGCTTGCTGGTCTGGCTGGTCGAAATCCTCAGTTTCTCCTGACCTTCACGAACGTCGTCGGAAAGCATCTTGTTCTCCTGGCTCAACTTGTTGATGCGTTGACCATAGGCAGAGTCGTTCTCAGTGAGCTTGTCATGCATGACGTGCATCTCCTGCAGCACCTTCTGTCGCTCAGCCTTGAGCACCTCATTCTCGCGGGTCAGTTGGTCGATTCTCGACTTGACCTCGTTGAACTCGTTCATAAGTTTGGAAGTCTGACTGGTGGAAATTCGGAGCTTCTCCTGGCCCTCCCTGACATCATCAGACAGGAGCTTGTTCTCGGAGCTCAATTTGTTGATCTTGTCTCCATAGGCTCGGTCGTTCTCGGAGAGCTTCTGATGCATGCCACCCATCTCCTGTAGAACCTTCTGCCTCTCGGCCTTCAAGACCTCGTTCTCCCGGGTGAGTTGGTCGATCCTGTTCTTCACCTCATTGAACTCGTTCATGATCTTGCTGGTCTGGCTGGTCGAAATCCTTAGCTTCTCCTGACCGTCCCTCAAGTCCTCAGAAAGAAGCTTATTCTCAGAGCTCAACTTACTGATCTTGTCACCATAAGCCCTATCAGTCTCGGAGAATTTGGAGTGGAACGCCTGGAGCTCCTGCAGCACCTTTTGTCTCTCGGCTTTCAGAACCTCGTTCTCGCGGGTCAACTGGTCAATCCTTGATTTTACCTCGTTGAACTCGTTCATTAACTTAGAAGTCTGACTTGTGGAGATCCTTAGTTTCTCCTGTCCTTCCCTTACATCATCAGAAAGCATCTTGTTTTCTTGACTGAGCTTATTGATTCGTTGGCCGTAAGCGCTATCGTTTTCAGTCAGTTTCTCATGCATGCCACTCATTTCTTGAAGTACTCTTTGCCTCTCTGCTTTAAGCACCTCATTTTATCGACTTGCCTGCTCGAACCTCGCCTCAAGTTCTCTCAAGTGGTTGCGCAACTTTCCGGTCTCGCTAGTTGACACCCTGAGACTCTCCTGGGCCCTTACGTTATCCTGAGTGAGCATCTCGTTCTCCTTAGCAAGTGCAATGACCTGCTTCTGAAGGTCTCCCATGATTCTGGTCTGTTTCTCAATCTCTTGGAATCGTTGTTGATGGTTATTATTCTCTCTCTTCGCTCGCTCAATCTCTTCATCAGCCCTCCTGAGCTTGTTTTCGTAGTCAGTAATCTTATCCTTCAAATTTTGCAGTTCAGCAGCGATCCTGGACATATTACTGGCAGACAGCCTGAGACTTTCTTGACTTGCAAGATAGTCAGTGTTGAGTGCTTGGTTCTCCTTGGTAAGTCGAAGAATATTCTGCTGCAGGTTATTCAATTCTTGGCTTAATCGATCAATTTCGATCAGCCTTTGAGAGAGAGTGGAATTCTCACGAGTCATTTGCTCCTTCTTGGTAGACTCGCTCCTTACCTCACCAGTAAGCTGCTCGATCTTCCTCTCGTATTCAGCAAGCCTTCTGTTTAAGTCACCGGCCTCCTGGAGCTTTTTCCTCAATTGTTCGTTTTCAGTGGTGAATTGAGTGAGCTTGTACTTGAAGTCGTTAAGGTCGGTCATCAGCTTCTGGGTTTGGTTGGTAGACAGTCGTAGCTTCTCCTGGCCTTCGCGAACTTCACCCACCAAGCTATCCTTCTCGCTGGTTAATCGTGAGATCTTGTCGTTCATACCGTGGACCGTTCGATTGAGTTCTTCAGTTTCTCCGAGGCGTTCCTGGTAAGTACGGACCTCGCGGGTTCTTGTTTCGACAATAGAAGCAAGCTTTTCTCGTTCCTGTGACAAAGCCATATTCTCCTTGGTGCGACCTTCAAGTGTCACATTGAGCCGTTCGATCTCCTGAGAAAGAGCTCCAATTTTGTGCTCATAATCGGCAACTCGACGGGAGAGCTCTCCAGCGTCTTGAAGTCGTCGCTTGTACTGCTCGTTCTCAACTGTAATTTGATCGATCCTCAACTTCACCTCGTTAAATTCGTTCATAATCTTGCTGGTCTGACTGGTGGAAATTCGGAGCTTCTCCTGGCTTTCCCTCACGTCCTCGGTCAGAATCTTGTTTTCAGAGCTTAGTCGGTTGATTCGGTCAGCGTAGTTGCGATCGTTATCGCTAAACTTGTCGTGGAAGGCCTGGAGTTCGTGAAGTACCTTCTGCCTCTCTGCCTTCAGTACCTCATTCTCGCGGGTCAGCTGGTCAATCCTAACCTTGACTTCGTTAAACTCATTCATCAGTTTTGAAGTCTGGCTGGTGGATATTCTGAGCTTCTCTTGTCCTTCCCTCAGGTCATCTGACAACATTTTGTTCTCTTGGCTGAGTTTATTGATTCGCTGGCCATAAGCACTGTCGTTTTCAGTAAGTTTGCTGTGAACTCCACTCATTTCCTGTAAGACCCTCTGCCTCTCTGCCTTAAGAACTTCGTTTTCGCGAGTGAGCTGTTCAATTCTCACCTTAACTTCGTTGAATTCATTCATAAGCTTCGAGGTTTGACTGGTGGAAATCCTAAGCTTCTCCTGTCCCTCTCTGAGATCGTCAGACAATAACTTGTTTTCTTGGCTGAGCTTATTAATACGTTGACCATAGGCACCATCGTTTTCTGTGAGTTGGCTGTGCATGTTGTTCATTTCCTGCAGAACCTTTTGTCTTTCCGCCTTCAGAACTTCGTTTTCGCGAGTGAGCTGTTCAATTCTCACCTTAACTTCGTTAAACTCATTCATAAGCTTCGAGGTTTGACTGGTGGAAATCCTTAGCTTTTCTTGACCCTCCCTCAGATCGTCAGACAAAGTCTTGTTTTCTATACTCAACTGCCTTAGCCTCTGACCATAAGAACTGTCGTTTTCGGTCAGTTTGCTGTGCATGCCAGTCATCTCTTGCAGCACCCTTTGCCTCTCAGCCTTCAGCACTTCATTCTCCCTGTTGGCGAGTTCGAATCTCGACTCAAGTTCCCTGAGAGTGTTACGGAGCTTGCCGGTCTAGCTTGTGGAAACGCGCAGACTCTCTTGTGCCCTTGCGTTGTCCTGGGTCAACATTTCGTTCTCCTTAGCAAGAGCGATAACCTGTTTCTGGAGGTCACCCATAATTCTGGTTTGCTTTTCAATCTCCTGGAATCGCTGTTGGTGATTGCTGTTCTCTTGCTTATACCTAAGAAGTTCGTCGTCTGCCCTCTTGATCCTGACTTCGTATTCGGCAACTCTACTCCTTAACTCAGTTAGCTCAGCAGCAAGCTTAGCAGTCTGGCTAGTCGAAACCCTCAGGTTCTCCTGCGTTGAGAGGTATTCAGTGTTGAGTGCCTGATTTTCCTTCGTCAACTTAATGATGTTTTGCTGGAGCTGTCCAATGTCCTTGCCCAGGCGGTCAATCTCGATCATTCTTTGTGACAAAGTCATATTTTCCCTCTTGATCTGCTCCTTTGTTCCTTCAGTCTCACCGAGTCTATCATTGAGGCTTCTGATTTCTCGATTCTTAGATTCGAGTTCGCTGGTAAGAACATGAACTCGGTTCTTCAAATCGTTCAGCTCAGAAGTTACCTTTGAAGCCTGACTGGTGGAAAGCCTTAGACTGTCTTGAGCATTTTTCATATCCTCGCCAAGTGAGAAGTTCTCTCCTGTCAGGCGAGATATCTTCTCCTGGAGAACTTGGATGGTGCGATTCATACCCTCAAGATCGTGCAATTTCATGTTAAGAGTGTTATTCTCAGTGTTCTTCGAGTTGATGATATTGGTGAGTCTTTCGATTTCCTGAGAAAGCATGGCTAACTTGTTCTCAGCTTCGAAGAGTTTCTGATTGGCAGCACCGGTCTCTTGAAGCCTCCTCTTCAAGTTGTCGTTTTCGTGTTTGAGATCATTAATGTCATTCATGAGCTTGGAGACCTGGTTTGTGGACATACGAAGGCCCTCCTGAGCACGCATATTCTCTTCAGCGAGGAACTTGTTCTCAGTAGAAACCTTCGATAAGGTTAGCTGAATGTCGCGAGAGCTTGAAGTTTCAGTTTGGAGCTGTTGGATAACTCGGCGGCTCTCCTCGATTTCTCTCTTGGAAGTACTTCGATAGCTTTCGAACTCGAACTCAACCTTTCCAGCTCTGGTCCTCGCTTCTTCGGTCTCAGAGACCTTGGACTTGAGGATATAATTAAGTCTTTCAATTTCTTGGCCGAGCATACCGATTTTGTTCTCATATTCTCCGATACGGCTGCTTTGGGCACCAGCTTCAGCGAGTCTCCTCTCGAGAGTAACCTTTTCTCTGTTGAGCCTCTCCACTTCCTAAGTTGTGGAGGTAAGCCTGCGTGTGACCTAGCGGATTTCAACAGTATAGCGCCCAGATTCAGATTCAAATGATCGGAGCCTGTTGGCGAGTTCACTTGATTCGTTGGTCTTGTCACGAAGAACACGGTTGAGCCTCTCAACCTCTTGAGTGAAGGTGACAATCTTAGCCTCGTAGTCATTGACTTTTCGCTCCAGATCAATCTTGTTTTCGCTACGGATGGTAAGTTCCTGAAGCTTTCCTGTAAGGTTGTTGATCTTGTTGCGAAGGTCCTCGTTCTCGCGCCCTCGGCCCTCAAGGTTGTCTCTCAGTCTACGGATCTCTAAATCCATCTGGCTACGTTCGGACTGGAAGCGCGAAGAAACTTCTCGAATTTCCCTCTCGACCAAAGTCCTCTTCTGCCCTTCAATTTGGTCCCTCATTTCTTCGAGTTCTCGACTCTTGGACTTTTCCAGTGCCTCAAACTTGGATCGGAAATGGGTGAGTTCCCCCTTGAGGCCATTATTTTCGTTCTTCAGTGCAATATTATCCTGAAGCATGGTGTCGATTTGCTTAAGGGCGTTTTCGTACTTCCTCTGGAGGTTAACGTCAACGTCCGACAGTCGCTTCTTCCACTCTTCAAGCTCAGCGGCCTGCTTGCGGATGAAATCCTTGAGTTTCTGATTTTCATTTTTGGGGCCTTCCGACTCCGAAATCTGCTGGGCTAGCTCCTTGATTTGCACTTCGTAGGAATGCCTATCCAGGTGAGTTCGCTCGACTTCCTTGTACCTACATCACATTGTGCATTACTTGAGCTTGTACACGTCGAGATTTTCAATAAGACGCTCAATTTCAGCAGCTTGGAACAAGCATACGACCTCGAGATTCTCGCCCATGAAGTAGCGGTTGCTATTGGGCAGCTTGGCTATCATCGATCTGCATTGACGAATGATTGTACTTGCGGATGTCATAGGGATCTCCCGGCTCGAGAGTGTTCCATAGTGCATCGCGTCCCGGTGCGGCCAGCGAACTGGCAGTAGGAGATTGGATCTTCCTGTACCCTTCAAAACTCATATCTTCAAATAATTTATAAATGAGCCGTGTATCCTTGCCCACTTAAAGCCAGCGCCTACCGATTCGATGGGGATAGTTCGGTGGTGGTTGGGACCCATCAACCAACCGCACGGAACCAGTAAACATGCGGGTGATTGGGTGTTGAAGATTGTACACATGGACCAGAACTCACCTGCAAAGCGATCAACCATGGATTGTGGACGGTAGCGAATTCAACTAACCCTGCAACTACGTTGATGCTGCAACCTTCAGTTGATTAGCAGCAGCAAAGCCTGTTTTTATTCTAAGTGACAACCCCAACCCCAACTTATGTGTGTTAATGTTATTAAGCTCATGCAACAATCAGCAGCACTTAAAAAAGCTTTGGTTGCTCTCGGTTTGAACTTCCAATGGTTCCTTCTTAAAGTTGTCGGTCGTGTCTTTTTTCTGGACGACAGGGGTCTGTAGCTTTAGAGGTGTGCTGGTGCCGTAAGTGATGATCTCCGGGTTATCGTGGCGGCGGCTGAGAATACGAACAAGCTCGTCCTTAGAAATCGGCTTGCCCTCATTAACTTGTTCCTCCACCACAACGTATTTCCTTGCAGAGCCTTCTCGAGGTGGTTGGTGGGTAACTGGCTTGAGCCTACTCTTATCGTGTTCGGCATGGATGAGCTATATAACTCACGTTCTTACTGGATGGTCCTCGAAGAATTCATGAACAACCTTCTGGGGAAGACTCTTCCTTTCAGAGGCAAGGTAGGCGCTGGTGCGGCCATCGAAGGGCACGCGAGAATGTCTGCTGGTCTGGAGCGTACTGTCTGCTTGCATTTGTGATTCGCAATAAATTTATTTCGGTTTGCTTGTTCCAGCTAACTAATAAAGCTGTGCTGGATGGGAGTCAGTGCCATGATCGGTTGTAGCCACCACTCAATTGCAATATCAATTTAATGCACCAATAACACTTCTAACAGCACATCGATCCCTCGTTAAACCCCGGCCTCTCTAAGAAAATTAAGAACTTCGTGTTCAACCAGAAGGATCAGATTGGCCGGGGCTACAGTTCGGTTGTGTATCGAGGGCAGGACTAAATCACAAAGGATGACATAGCTGTCAAGGTGGTGGAACTCACGAAGATAAAGAACGAGGTGCAGCGTCACCTCCTCAACAATGAAATGCGAGCATTGCGCAAGCTCGAACATCCATACATTATCCGCTGTCTGGACATCCTCATGACTAAGAACAACATTTACATCGTTACGGAGTTTTGTCGGGGTGGCGATATGGTCGGGCTGCTTCGGCAGCAAGGACGCCTCTCGGAGAATCAAGCACTTACATACCTTCGGGAAATCGCTGAGGGATACGTGTTCATCGAATAAAACGGAATTCTGCACCGTGATCTCAAGACTGCGAATATCTTCCTGAACGGTGGTACCACAAGGATTGCCGATTTTGGATTCTGCGAGTTCGTTGGTGAACCGAGGCCTTCCATTGCCTACAACGTGGGATCACCAGCCTACATGAGCCCGGAATCCTATAGGGAAAGCTACTATTCGAACAAAAGCGATGTCTGGTCGATTGGCATTATCTTCTACGAGATGTTAACGGGAGAAGTTCCATTCAAGAAGTCAGAGTACGCATAGTTAGCCTACAACCTGACCAATGGTAATCTAGGACTGCCACAGGGGGTGGTGATCTCCGAAGCTTCCAGACAGATCCTCGTTGGATGCTTCCGATAGAAGATAACAGATAGGTTGGAACCAAAGAAGCTATTGGAAATGGTCAACGCAGAAGTCAAGAAGAGACACACTCAGAAGCTGACTCTGGTGCAGACCCAGACTCTACGCACAAGCTTTGAACTGAGCAACATGCAGCAACCACCGCAGCACGACCCAACCCAACGAGTACAACAACCACCGAAATTCTACACTGAACAGTTGATTCTCGCCTCCAGTGGA
>ERZ724508.348-NODE-348-length-33397-cov-6.588747_pt1 | contig 33397 bp, 56 predicted proteins | sample MGYA00376041_ERZ724508 | MGnify/ENA primary metagenome ERZ724508 (study PRJEB28724, sample SAMN07190887) | wastewater metagenome | isolation source: effluent of sewage treatment plant in Hong Hong | place: USA: Christiansburg, Virginia | collected 2016-03-01 ...
CTATGCTCCATGCATGGAGACCTTTACCTTGTACGCTCCTTGTCTGCTTCAGGTATGCCATTAAGATAGTTTAGCTGGAGCTCACAAGAACCGTTACGAAGGAGGACTCTGCTATGCTGCATGCATGGAGACCTTTACCTTGTACGCTCCGAATAATTCAGCTACAACCCATCGATTGCGTGTTGCTGGAAGGGTTGCGATTATGCCACGGGCCGCGTCAACGATCCCGTTCTACGAAAGGAAGCAGAGGATATGTGCAAGCGCTATACTACAGAGGCCATGTGGACTGAACAAGGAGAGTTGGAGAGCCTGAAGGACTTGAGGGTGCACGCAGAAATGTTCCCCATGCAGCCAACCAACATCTACAAAGCATGCCTGGCGGGCATTCGTCGTCAAAAATATTGATGAACAGGAATTTACAACCAGTAGATAGCAGCACAGCCTACTTGTCTGTGGTGTATTCAATGTCGACAATCTTTTTTAGGTGCATTCACAAGCGTAATAATCAGGCTATTCTCAATCTTAAGTCAGCCAGAATGGCGTCGAGAGCAGAGCTCTGGCGACTGCAGTCTGCTTTATCGAACGGCCCTGCGAAGTGCAAACCAAACTGAAGCGAGTCAGATGTAGAGTGGCTGTTTTGGCTCAGTATTATGGCGGCTTGACTTGCGGCAAAGGCTTTATACTTCGCAGCGCTTGCTTTGTTGGACTCGCAGAAGTATGACAGGTACCGCATAAAGATTCCCTTGAACTGTGAACCGTCCGCTCCACAATCTTTCTGCTTTCCCTGTGCGTCCACCTCGCACTTGTCCAAAAGTACTGCTCCCTTAGAAGTGTTCTGAATCAGATGTTGGATGGTTGCATCGATAATCTTTTCTCCGATAGCAATCATCGCGCTGTTCTTTTGGATTACAGCAAGGTCGGCAAGTCCGCCGAGAATGACTCCTTGGTTGTAAGTCCATGTTGTGTCCTTGTTGTTGGTGCAACTTTGTGGATTTGTGGAATTAAGCCCATCATTGACCAACCAATCTGCGTTGATCATTCCGGTGTGATAGAACCAGGTGTATTACTTGACTGCCCAGTCATAGAATACAGTCTCGTTTGTCCTCAGGTAGAGCCTAGTTGCGAGAGAAAGCAGCAGTTCGTTGGGGATTGCGTTCTTGTAGGAATTTTTCTTATCCCACCAGATGCCTCCGCTGCAAACCTTATCGTTCCATCCCCGGATCATGTCTTGGAAAATGACGCGGGATAGTTGCAGGTAAGTTGCGTTTTTGTATACGTCAGAAGCCTTCAGCCAAGCGATGGCCCACCATCCTTCATCATCGTAGTAGGAATTGAGGAACGATGTATTAATGTGCTTCTTGTATGTAGTCTCAAGCTGCTTCTTCACGAGGGTCTCCCAGTCTACCTTGGTGACTGACTTGGACTTGCGGATGTACTCCACAAAATCGAGGAACCCCTCCTGAACGTTTGCGGAGTTCCACCAACCCGTCGTATCGAATGCCCCTGTGGAGTTGTTGTAGTTGTTATGGAGGTAGGTGAACGCAACCTCAAGGTTATCGAGCTAAGTTGCTCCTGGGTTCCCTTGAATCTGGAAAGTACTGATGATAGTCGCCAGCAATAACCAGCAAAGGATAACTTTCATTCTTATTATTAATGATATGGTCGCAAGCACGGGCGCATGCTCTTCCGTCAATATTAGATTATAGTCATGAAGCTCAAATCGAATAGCGTGAATCTACGCAACGCAGATACGCGAGCGGGAGGTAGATTGCAGTTGGATGACCAACCAGCTCGGAGGGAGCTTGGTAAAATGCTTGCAAGCAAACTCAATGTTACTGATGTACAGAAATTTACCAACCCCAATCACGGCAAAATTAGCTCAGCAAACGTCGGTCGGTTGCAGTCGAGAAGCAATATTGTCTCACAGTCACGAATCGTTGTGAGAGATCCAGCGAAGAGCTTCGAAACCAGTCGGCAATCCCGTTCAGAAAGCCTCAAGGTCCTGGTCTAATCGGCTGCATCCACGAAAGAAATCAAACCAATCGACAAGTTGGAGGTACTGGAGATGCAACCTATCCAAGCCTTGTTGTCGCCTCCGAAGCCAGCTACAGGTTCAGTTCAAGATTTGGTTCTCCAATTCGGGATCGACGAATCAAGAGTATCTAAAAAGCCACAGGGAGCAGTTAAGGCTTATGGTGCAAACACCCATAGAGGCATCTTTCGGAACTACAACGAAGACAGGGTCAGCATCATCACCAACTTCGGACAGGATCGTAATCTGTTGTTTGCTGCTGTGTACGATGGGCATGGTGGTGATGTTTGTGCAGACTACCTGAAAGATAATCTGCATGTCCACCTCTCTGGGCAGCTAAGCCAGACAAAGAATATGGAGGAGGCCCTTAGCAAGTCCATTTATGTCGCTGAGTACAATGTATTGAGGAATTCAGAGCTCCGGAGTGAATTCTCTGGGTCGTGCGCCTTAATGGCTGTTGTTTCTGGTACTGCTTATCGTGAATGTAGATAGCACTCTTCATGTTGCTAACGTTGGAGACTGTAGGGCCATCGTCAGCTAAAGTCGAGGACGAAAAGTTATACAGCTGACTAACGATCACAAGCCAAGCGAAGCCAGCGAACGCGAACGGATAACAAAAGCGGGAGGATTAGTGTACCAAAACAAACCCACAGCATATGGTAATATCAATCCCTGTAGGGTGCTTCCCGGACGGCTTTCGGTTTCCCGGACCATCGGCGATCTGGAAGCGAAAGTGGAGAAGTACGGTGGAAAGAGGAATGTGGTGGTTGCAGAACCAGAAGTATTCGAATACAAACTCCAAGAGAGCACAGACTTTCTCTTGCTAGCAAGTGAGCATTTCATATATTGGCTTAGGTGATGGAGTATTTGACAAGCTCAGCAATCAGGAAATCGCCGACATTGCCCACAAAAATAGCTCATTATGCAGGGGTGATGTGCATGGTTCTATGGGAAAGTGTATTCAAGCCATCATGGCATAAGTGTTCGTCAGGCAGGTTACTGACAACGTCAGCATTGTTATGGTGGGCTTCAATAATTTCTGCGCTGAAACGATACTCCCTTCACAGAGTACTGATAGAATCAGCTTACCAAGGGAGCCCAGACAGATCTATGATGCTGGCTCTTCCCCAAAAAAACCATCACCAAAGCTGTCGAGAGAGAAGATCAGCAGCAACTTGGCATCATACAAGCGACTGCAGACAGTCAAGGAGGTACTTAGGAGAAACCTCTCTTCGCGGAAGTGAGATAATATATTCCGAACTTTAATATACTAAATGCCAAGGATGGTCATGTACTTCAACGAGATACTCCGAGAGCGGTTTGTGGCAAACGTTGATCAGTTCAAACGAGAGCTTCGTAGGTTCGAAGATTACATCAACTAGCGAACACAATAGAAGATAGTTCATGGGCAAACGCCATCCGTACCAAAAACAAAATTCATTAGCTTGGTGGAGGTACGCAAGTCTATTGAGACACACTGCAAACTAGTGTTTGGGGATGATCTCGTCGAGTCACTGCACACCCTGCTCAGTAGCCATGATAATACCATCTACATGCATCTTTGTCTTGTCGAAGATGCCTCTGGCGGCAACATCCTCAAGCGGATATACTAATGCAACCAGGGATAGGTCTAATAGGCAATTTCAAGAGGAGAATCTGTCTTGGACTCCGTCGACAGAGATGCAATCGTATAATCTTAGCAAAACAAAAAATCCCTTTCATCTCAATAGGTACACAACCCCAGACCATGATGGCGATTTGTATCTGTTGATTAATGAACTAACATCATCGAAAGTTCAGCTCGCGCGAACTTATTCTTCTTAGACTGCAATTGGAGGGTCTACGGCGCTGTCTGCTTTAGACTCGATGCTTTCGTTGAATGTTTGGATTCCCTATCTTGCCGGAGTCTCTTCTGTCAGCACTGTCTCGTTATGAGCTTCTACATGAACATGTTCAGGTTCCTAAATCAGAGATTTTTCTATGGCAGTGAACGGCCTACGCCAGACAAGTATGGCTAAGTACCCGAGGCAGACCAAAAGGACAAATCCAGCAACAATAAGAATGATAATCTCGAGAGTAATATCTTTGTCTGCGTCAGGATCCGGAGGAGGGATGGGACTTCCATTGATAATCTCCACTTCGAAAGACAGTGAGTTAAAGTCGTTGTAGGGAGTAAGCTTGATCTTTTGATCTTTGATGGCAGGATCAAGGACTTCTATTGTTAGGTTTCTAGATAGTTTCAGTTCTGAGAGTGTTCCGTCGCGACGATCAATGACGACCAAGCCCAGACGCGAGTTGTTACTCGCAGGATCAAAGGTAGTATTGAATCCGAAGGTAGATTGGTGGGAGTGGTTGATGTGATGTGCTCCCAGTATATATCGCTCGCTGTAGCCCTTCGCAGAATCCGCAGGATAGTCTTTGGCATCGTAGACAACGATGAGCTGGCGAGTAAAGTCGGTCCATGAGAACATTTCAGGGAGGGAGTAGCTGATGGCTAGGTAGTCTCCAGCACTCCTGACAAAGTTATTGCATTCATAGAAAGCATAGCGATAGTAGATGCGGTGAAGCGCACTGCTCAGAAGCCTGGCTCCATCGTAGATCAAGGTGATCTCGAAGTTGTGGAATCCAGCAGTAGTGACTACAATATTCTCAACTTCAAAATGCGGGTTGTAGATGGTGTTGGTCAGAGTTACAGCAGCGAAAATCGAGTCCTTGGGCATGTGAAGGTTATTGTCTTTGAGCAGAACATTCAAATCGAGGAAGTTGGTGGTTAACACTTGAATCTATCCGCTTCCGAGGCTATGCTTGAAATCAATAATGAACAACCCGTGGGTAACCTCCGTGAGGTAGAGTCGGTAAGTGTCATCCATTATATCGTACACGAGATGAGCGTTGCCTATGAATGCAGTGTCGTACTCCCAACCATGAGCGTCCTGGAAGTCGTTGCTATCGATGTAGTCCAGTTCTACCAGCTACTCATCGTTGAGTTTGTTCATCTCAGTTGCGTAGAGGTAGACTCCTCCTGGACGGAAACGTCTGGACGGGGTCGTGTCGACATCCACCACGGCGATAATGTTCTGCGCTAAGTGCAGACCTCTTATATATATTGCCTCGCTTCGGTATGGTCCCCATGTAAACGGTTTCGATCCTGCTCGAGAAGTGACATACAGGTTGACCCCATATCCAAAGCCTTCGCATCCCGTTACGAACAGCGAATCGTCTGCTCTTGATACAGTATGCAAACATTCTTCGTTTTGTCGCTGGCTGGGCACTGGGATGACCTCTCGAATCGAGCCGTTAATTCCCAGCCTGAAGATATCTTCTCGAAGAACTAAACCTCCCAAGAATGTTTCAGTATAATCAGCGCCATTTAGCTTAAGCCTGCCGAAATAGCTTATGTGGTTCTGAACTCTGACCTTTCCATTTTAACAGTCAGGGCAGCTGGAATTGTACCTGATAATATTCCCGTCGAACCACTTTCTCGTGTCAACTGAAAAGAAGGAGTTATTCTGTATCTTAAGCGAACCCTCCTTCTTCTTGAACTCCTCCGTTGGTTTGAAGCCTTCAGGGTAGTTGGCGATTCTTACAGTGACATCAGTGAGGTTGTCTTGGGTAGCTCCGTTCCCGTAGTTAATCCGGAAGTGGAAGTCATTGAAAGTGTCGATAAAGATAACGTGAGGTTGCTCGTACTGCCGATATAGATAAAATGAGCCAGTAGCGATGATGCTCACATAGTCAATATCAAATCCACTCACTTCAATTTCGAGATTTTTGTGGCTAAACAGGCCGGGAAGATTGATAACGTCGTATAATGCGGCGACTGCATATGAAGCAGTGCGATAGACCAGCACACTAGTCCTTCCCCGGACAGTATCAAGGGCATTGACGTAGAATAAGTCGCCGACATCACTGAATTCCAAGTCGAAGTCTTATAATAGCTTGTACCGATACAGACTGTACGATTTAACCTGTACAACGGAGCGGTCATAGAGTTGTCGAAGATCGTAGTGCTCGATAGTGTCAGGTGGGCTGACAACCACCATGGAGTTGAGGTTGACAGCCAACTTATACAGAGGATTGCTGAGTGCAGCCGAAAACATTTCTGCCAGTACAATCAGATTGAGGTGGTTATCTACGTCAAGCACAAGCAGAGAGCCTCTGCACTTAATGAACAAGACTTCCGGATGTTACCGGCTTGTAACCACTTGTAAGGGCGAGAAATAAGTGACTCCCAGTGGGTTAAGTGTTTTGGCGTCAACTGTAAAAGCCAAAGGACATACAAAATCGTTGCATTTTGATAGCTTGTAGGCGTATATGGTCTTGATGGCCGGCACTGTTGCAAAGAGGATTCCATTAGTGATTGCTAGATTTTCGACCTGTCCTTCGTACCCCTCAGGAAGCTCGATAACAGCCAGCCTAGTGTGAGAGATGTAGTCAATTATAGTGATCACGTTCTTGGCTCCTTCTAGAGTAAAGGTGTAGTAGTATTCACTGAAGCCTCGAGAATCTGCGAATACGCCGCTTGCAAATGAGTGTATCCTCGAGCGATGACCATACTCTCTCGTGACAGTGCAGTACAAAGTACGATCTTCGCTAAGATGAGTGCAGCTGGCAGAATGGGTCAGATTCTGTATATCTTGGTAGTAGTAGATAACAGTGTCGTTTCCGTAATGAGGCACCACGTCCGAATGGAAGAAGTTGATTTCTCCGATAATTGGTGGCTGGTCGATCTTGACATCGGATTGGTTTTTCTTGTTGATCCAGTATTGTGGGAGTCCTTCCTTGGGGTTGGGCTCAGTTATTTAGTACGTGATGTTGGGACCTATGACATAGTCGTGGAAGAACACTTCCAATTAGCCGGGGTAATTTGCATAGTACTCTTCTGGAACGGTCACTCCGCTTTTCCAAATTGTCATGTTGTCCTTTTCGACGAGATGTACAGTCGTGCGAGAGGAACAGATTGACTGCGCAGGGCTGTTCGGGTCAGTGGAGTTGACTTCGATGAGAACAGACGAAGATGTTCCCATTTTGGAGGAGTCAGTCTGCATGATGGTGAGGATTGGATCATTGATCTGATAGTTGGAAAGCCCGTCACTCCCCGTTATGAGCAAAGTATGGGTTTGCCTGTTTAAGTCGAGAAAGACATCTGCTTTGGGATGAGCAATAACTTTGAACGCATTCGTATACGTGCGTGCATTCTTTGTGAAGATCCATGTATAGTGAATCGTAAAGTTCCCAATATCACTGGTACCGTTAGAGGTAGCTTGCACCAGCAGATACTTCGCATCAACCGAGATGTCGTTTATATGGCTGTTTTCCATCAAGCTGTATTTACTCACTAACAACGGTCTTGACACTTCTACCCAGTTGATTTCGTGGACTGCATGACTGTTGGCTAACACCACCAACAACTGTTCATCTAAGTCGTCGCTGTAAACTGAAAAGCGTCGAAATCCTTCTGCTCGAAGATGTCCCAAGACGGTTAAGTGTTGGCCGCTCGTTACATCTATCCGAAAGAGTCCACTGGCGTAGTCAAGCAAGAAGATATCTCCTAAGTATACCTTAAAGTCAGCAATCGAAAGAGTCTTTAGCCCCAGGTAGCTTCTATCGACGACCTTTAGGACCTGAAGTTCCGAAGGATCAGATGCTTCAAAAAATTCCATATATGTGTTGCCAATGTTGCTAGTGTCCACCCCTCCTGCGATATAGGTCCTGAGCATGTATGAGTAACCAGTTTGAGGGTCTTGGAATCGAGTCATTCTCCTCGAGGTGATGTTAGAGAAAGCCACATACATTTCATTGTCCACCTGCTTTGTTGGCTGGCGAGTCGCGAGGTCGATATAGATGAATTTGTTCCTCAAGCCTAAGAAGCCCAGGCTATTTGTGCTTGAAACCACACAATCTACGATTGCTACACCGTGATCGGGAAATTGCACTGCGTCGAAGCATTTCGTATTGTTGGAGAATTCCACAATAATAGGGTCGTCCAGTACTGGCACACTTTGCTGAGATTTGATTGTGCCTGTGAACAAGTATGTAGCACTGCCGTCCTCAACTACGAAATGATAATGGCTTCCCCATGCATTGCCTTTCTGCTCGATGTGATGGCTGACGACTCGAGCAAATGGATGGTTCATACGATCATTTAGCACAAGCTTCTCCTTCACTGAGGCAATATCAGCACCAGTCTTGACCTTGAAGTCTGTGTTGTATCCCGTGGAGAATCCAGTCAGATCTCCAGTTAAAATCTCTTGAAGATTGAGAGGGAGGTTGGAGTATAGTGGCCTAAATTTACAGTGTGGAGTCGGCATCGGTCCCTGGCCCAACGTAGTGATGCAAAGAACTGCGAGCAGAATTCCTCCAATAGCAGGATATCCCATTGAATTATAAGTTAGCATAGAACATGCAGCATCACTCAAGCAGCTACCGGATCTCATTGAGATGGAGCTCCCCACTTGCCTCCTGCTCGATGTCAGAGTCTGAAGGGTCGTTGTACTTTGTGAGAAAGGGATGTGCGAGTACATCATCCAAGGTCATGCGTTCCTCTGGAGATTTCTTTAGTAGCCCTTGTATCAACTCACGGGCGTCTGCTCCGATCTACTCGGAGTACACGATTGAGTTGGTATCGCATTCAAGTATTTTTTTCATTTGCAGCTGTTTGTCAGCGTCTTTGAATGGAACCTTTCCACAAAGAAGCTAGAAGGTGAGTACTCCGACTGACCACACATCGACACTGCAATCGTAAGGCAACTTCGCAGCAACTTCGGGTGAGAGGTAGTCAAGAGTGCCACAAAATGTTGTGCTTTTTTCTTGCTTGAAGGAAGTGGCCCAACCGAAGTCGCAGAGCTTGACAACTCCATACTCATACAGGATATTTTCGGGTTTCAAATCGCGGTGCATGATTCCCTTGCCGTGCAGGTACTTCAAAGCAGTGGCTACCTGGAAGACAATGCGACTGACAGTCTTTTAGTCGGACTTGAGATGCTTGATGAGCCCAAAGCCATCGACGTACTCAAGCACCATGAATACGTGGTACTCATCGGTGAAGCAGGCATACTGTTTAATGATGTTCGGGTGGTCGAGAGTGTGCAGTATGGTGAGCTATTCTATCAGGTGCTGTTGAATTTTGTACTATGCGACCGTTGATTTGAAGATCTTTTTGATTGCATAGAGAGTTCCGGTGCTAATGTGTCTGAGTCGAACAACAATTACCTGCATTGGCACACTTCGCCGAATTTGCCGCTACCTACCGTCTTTCCAAGCTGAAACAAACTCATATTCAGCGTATCGTCCCTAGGTTTCGTTCGGGCTTCTGTCACTCCCAGTCCGATTGGTAAAACCTGAGGTAGCACCAGTACTGGCGATTGCTCAATAAAATTATCTGGAGCTTTGCAGGGCTCCGAAACAGCATGCTTTTTGAGTTACAGCTACACCGAAACGGGTTCCACCTGCAATGACTCCTTGTGTTCGAATTTTGGTTCGACCATCACTTCCTCCGCGAGCCTATTGATCTTGGCGAAGAGATCGTCAAGGTTCGAATCGAGATATTCATACTTCTGGGCATCCTCTTCGGCCTGCAGCTTCAGATCCTCTTCACTAATCTTGGGCATCATGAACAACTCCTTCATCTTCTCCTCAATGTTAAGTGCTGATTCGGGGTTCGACTCTTCCGCCTCCTTTGCTTCGCTAAGCTGTTTTGGAGTCTCTTCGGGGACTATGCCTTGTTCCTGCTCGATGCTGCTCGAGCTTGGAAGGTGCTCTGCTTCCATGAATTTTGAAAACGAACTGTTATAAATACAGCTCTTCCGATGATCCTGTATAGCTTGCACGGGGATCCTTCCAGAACGGTCGAGTATTATTCATTTATTAAAAATGGAGGAACACTGTGTGCGACTCACCAACTTAGAGCAACCTTCGGTGCTTCGGCACGACCTCTTCGAGAAGTTCGTCGTCAACTCTAATGAATACAAGAATCCGATAGCCGAGGCAGTCAAAAATGCAGAGTTAACAACAACAGGGATGAGATTTTGGGTTTGGGGCATGTTCCTAGGCATCATCGATATCGAGGCAAGCTGGGAGCAAAAGGTAGAACAACGAAAAAAGTCGCGCTCAGAATACGCAGATCTCTGGAAAAAGCATATGGGGACTCCTGTTCCAGGCAGTACGACAGAAGTGCCTCAGAAGCGCAACCCTCTCAACCTGCTGATGAAAACAACTGCAAGTCGTAGCCAAGTACTGCTTCGCTAAATTAGGTGAATGCATAACAGGAACGCCGAACCCAAGAGGAGATAACGAAGGGCCTTCAAAGCATAGAGATCACTGTGGACACCTACACTCCTGAAAGGATACGGAGTACAATGAACAATGTACTCCTGGTTTGGTGCAAAGACAACCCAGACGTCGATGCCAAACAATGGAAGTTCGAGATACTGGCGTGTGTGAGCTATGCATACTATGCTGGATGCCTCGATAAGAAGCGAGACGAGAAGAAATTCGAAGGAGTCACCGAATAGTACCAACTCGTTTAATAAGACTGCGGGCAAAAATTGAATCAGTTAGTTCTGACGAATTCGCTGAGGCAGATATCTTCGCTGTGTTTAGCCGCATTATGAACAAGCACAAAGACATGTACAGCCAGGAGGCAGACCTCAAAAAGCATAACGTAAATCCGAACTCCCGAAATAATACTCCTCTGCTGCAACGGGTGAGCCATATCTGGGATGTCATTCTGAAGGCTGTTGACCTTGAGCTGTTCCGACACATGCAGTTAAGGCAGGTCAACCCTCGTTCATTCCTCTGCAGGTGGGTTCGCCCGTTGCTCTTCGGTCAGTTTGGAATCGCAGAGACACTCGCGGTGTGGGACAATATATTCCTCCAGTTCTTCATCAAAAAGGAAGGTCATTTTGACCACCTCGACTTTTTATGTGCAGCAATGCTCATTTACCTCCGAGAAATAACACTCAACAAAGAGAGCAGTCTCCAAATTATGCAGATCTACGAAAAGTTCCCAACTGTCAACGGGACATACTTCCAGGAGCTGATCAGCTTGAGTTGGACACTTCGAGAACTCTACGATGAGATATTGACGACTGGAGCTGGAAGCCCTTCTCTGTAACCACAGCCAACAGATCTCCACTTCATCAGCAAGGAGTATCTGGATCAAGCCATTTACGAGGAGCCTGAAGAGATTCCAAAGCCGGCACTGGAAGCATAAGCGAATCGTAAATCAAGTACAAGTGAAGGACCAACGAAGACAGTAGTACCCAATCAACCTCCTCTTGTTTCTGAAAAGCAAGTTGCTATTGTTCAGCAAAGCGTTCCCGAGTCCAGTAAGACTGCCAAACCTCCGCTAAAAGGCGATCCTTTACAGCTTGGCATGAAACTAAAAACATAAAGTGGCGGTAACAAACCACAACAACAATCGTCTTCAAGGAAGACCTCAGTTGAGGATAAAGTCATACTTTCCGAAAAGATAGTTATCAATGAGCCCGGAGACGATCACAGGTCAGTAACCATGACGGTGGCCCAATGGAACACCGTCAAGACGTTGCTGAACTACTCCATCGTGGACAACCCGTAATAACCCTCTGCTAATGTAGAAACCAAGTCTCATCGGACAGATGCAAAGAGGCTCTTATTATCCTTCAGTCGCTAATACCAAACAAGACATAGTAGCCTCCAGCAAACGAACCCAGCAAGCAGCAGCCAGTATCCAGCAAATCAGAAGTCTTAAATACCGAGGAGAAGTGATCATCGACTGTGTGAATTCATGATGAAGAGTTTACCACTCTGTAGCTTGTCTCCAACATATCGTAGAGCTTCATTGTCAGCATAGACTGGAGCATATAATGCACCATTCTTACCTTCCATCCGCTATAGAATAATTGTGCCCCGTGCTCTTTGTAGAGGCTCTTTGCGAGGACAGTCAGCTCCCGCACTTTTTGCCCATCTTGAGATCCATCCTTCTGAATTCTAGTCTTGAGGAAGTCCAATGGCATCACGAACAAGGTATTGATCAGCCCAACGGTAAGACTCACAGAAAACAGTTCCCAGAACGGCAGCATATCAGTATTAGCAAGGTGCCGTTCCTTTCGGATAAAATTTTTCATGAACTCGTCAGTCCCCAGGAAGGTAACCCACGACACATTTTGCTTCCAAAACACAAGCTCAAGTCCTCTGAAGAGCTGGTGAGAATGCCGAAAGAAGTATCGAATATTTTTTACCGAAGAATCTTTCGTCATTAGCCACACTTTGAGCCGTTCCATTGGGGTAATTATTAACACCTCAAACCCTGCAATGACTACACCAGTAATTGTCTTGGAGGCAGTGCTGCTGATTTTCTTGTCGAACAGCTGATTGGAGAAACGCGTGATCATCAGGGGTAGTTCTAGCATCATCGGAAGCCGATAGGCCGTCTTCAGAACAATCCGTGTAAAGTTTGGGATGAATCCAGCATAGAAGCCCTTGATGCCCCGATTACGATATATTAGTTGAACAGCATCTGTAAAGGACATGTCTGTCTTTTGATGACTCTGCATGACTGTCTTTATGGTATCGAGAGGGTGTTCGTAGGGCATTCCGATGGCTGCCCTTACGATAGACAGAAAGGCTGACTTCAGAAGGAACTAATTCTTTGCTCTCTCTTGGGGCATATACTTAAATCTTTAATTGTGATTCTGTGTGCCGTTGAATGCCATTGGAACATGGTTGCTGATGGCTAGCTCATTCAAGGACATTCACCTCCGCAATTAATCTCGCGGAGATGAAGCAGGTTGTAATCCCAGCCAGCTTTAACGGATGAGTGCACTGCTATCCGAGAACGGCAAGTGAGGGCTGCCAAATTAATCGTGATGTGAATTGGCCGTAAGAATTGATTTAAATCTCAAGTCGAATAGGAATGAGCGTGGACGACGGTGACGAAGACTGCACAGTTTTCATCGAATAGCTGAAGAGCGACAATCCAAGTCTCAAGCTTAATGCAGCCTCCAAGATTACAGCCATCGCCGCTGTTTTGGGTACAGTTTGAATTAGATTCAGGACATAACCGTATGCGCGACGAACTCATTCCTTACCTCATCGAAATCATCGAGGAAATGGACAACGATAACGAGTTCCTCATCAAAGTCGCAGACCAGTTGCTCGAAATGAAGCCCCTATGCAAAGACATCTCTGAATCACATATACTGATTCCACCACTCAGAATCCTCGCTGCGCTTGATCAACCAGTTGTGAGAGAACGAGCAGTCACCTCCCTACAAAAGCTCTGCGAAGGACAGAGCAAGCTGTTCTACAAAAAACACTACTACCCACTCATTCGGGAAATGGCCTCTGAGGAAGCCTACCCCAGCCGAGTGTCAGTATGCGGCTTGATTCCGATTTGCTACCCAAACGTCTAGGCCGACCTCCAAAGCGATCTGAGGAATATCTTCAATAAGCTGGCCCTGAACGAAGACATTCCAATGGTGAGGAGATGCCTGGCCGAGAATATAGAACCCTATGTGAAGGTGATCAGCAAGAACATGGTCAGGACTGAGATTTTGGAGATCTGGCAGAAGTTCATTCAGGACGGAATCGACATAGTCAGGATCAAAGCACTCGAAATTTTGCCGATCGTAGCTAAGTTCTTCAAAAAGGATGAGATGTACGAAAAGTTTGTGAAGTATGTCAAGATCGTTGACAAGGATAAAAATGCTTGGAGAATCAGGTATTCCCTGGTGGAGGCTTGGGCTTCCGTTCTGGATGACCTTGAAAAGGAGACCCTGAAAAAGGACGTTGTAGAATCGTTTGAAGAGCTTCTAAAAGATGCTGAACATGAAGTTCGGTCGATTGCTATCTTGAAACTGCCAACTTTGGCGCAAAAACTCTCACCTGCTCAAAACACGACAGTCTTCCTCCCGCATTTTGAAAAGCTTTCGAAGGATGCATCTCAGCATGTGAGACAGGCAGTTGTGGAGGCATTACTGCCGTTCCTTACAACCATTTAGAAGGATAAGCTTCTGAGCATTGGAATCGGTATTATAGACCAGCTCCTCAAAGACGAAAATGTAACTGTGAGGATAGGGCTCATTGAGCGACTGAAGTCTCTTCACGAGATTCTTGGTACCGAGAATGTCAAGAAGCATGTGATTCCGATTATTGTGAGTTGCCAACAGGACAAAAAATGGCGTTTTCGGCTGAGCGTTGTGGAGAATCTCCCGATCCTCTTCAAGAACTTGGGCTACGAAAGCTTCAAGGATTCACTTGACCAGATCATCAAGGGATTCCTTAAGGACCATTACTATGCAGTCCGTTAACAGACATTCCTGACTTTTTCCAAACTCAAGGAAGCCTTCGGTGGAGAGAAGACCAAGGAACTCATTGTGCAGTCCTTGACTGAACTATCAAAGGACCCAAACTTCGTGTTTAGAGTCGCTGCCTGCCAAGGACTTGCTAAATGCGGGAACGCTCTCGAGAAGAAGGATCTCTCCGAACTGTTCTTGGACTTCAGTACATAATGGTTTAACTCTAGTGAAACGACTGGAACAAGACAAGGTGCCGAACGTGACAATAAACCTGATAAAGTGCTACACGTCGCTGAAGAGTTCACTGAGTCCGCAGGTGAAGAAAGAGTGGCAAGCACTGGCAAAGAAGTTCAAGTAAAGCAAGGACGAAGATGTGGTATACTTCTCGAGCAAGAGCGAAGAATGATCGTTCATAATGAGACAGCATACGAATATTTATATTTTAACTTGAGCTACTGTGCTGAGTTGGCAGACTTTTTACTATTAATACCGACATGCATACTTGCTTAGTAAGGAGGCGAGCATTCGTAATTGTTTTAACAATAATCACTTAAAGCGATATACTTGGTCCATGAAGTGGTGCATGAATTACTCCACTAAAACTTCGTCGGGAATCGATGCCATCATGCCATACATTGCCTTCGTACCCGATGAATATCGGTCTGGTTCTCGCTTTACGACCTCCACGGACTCATTAATAGCCTTTACCAACTCGTCTACGATCGGGCTGTGTTGTGGCATTATCGACAGATGAATGCAGTCTGGATCAGACTGCTTCTCCACTTTGAATCCCTTCTCATCCAAGCAATCAGCAACATTGAAAATGTTGACAGTTTTGGAATTAAAGGCAATGATTGTTGAGTCTGGTTCAGCAACGAGGGAGAGATCGGGATTACTTACAACAGCAGCTTTGACTTTGTCAAGAGTATCCAGCATTCTTTGAGTGGTGTTGACGAAGCCTTCCATTCCCAGACCAAGAAGGGAGCCCCACGCTGACACTATGCATCCACCGTTTCGGCTTCCAAGGCTTGTTGGCGAAATGTAAATTCCTCCTGGCCACGTTGCGAAGGAGTAGAATTGCTTTCTGCGAATCTCAGCAGACGAATAGATCAACACCGATGCTCCTTTTGGGCAGTAACCGTATTTGTGAATATCGGCGTTGATACTTGTGACTCCGGGTACACGGAAATCCCAAGGACCAAACCGATTCTTACCTAACTTCTCAATGAACGGCAGAACGAAACCTCCTATCGCAGAATCAACATGCAAGGGCACACCATACTTGAGGCAGATCTTGGCAATTTCAGCAACATTGTCAACAACACCGTGAGGATATTGTGGGGCTGAGCAAACAACAACCACAGTCTTGGAGGAAATCTTTTTCTTCAGGTCCTTGAGGCACATTCTACCGTCCTTTCCCTTGCTCACTTGAACTACATCGAGTCCGACATAAGAGCATCCCTTGTTGATGCCAGGGTGCCCTGTGACGCACATCAGCACTTCTCCCTTACCTCTATAGTCTCTATAAGTCTTCATGGCAAGTAACAAGCTTTCGGTACCACAGCTTGTGATGCTCCCAACACAATCGTCGTTTCCGTTGAATAGACTAGCACACATCTTAACCACCTCCACTTCGAAGACCCTCAAGGAATTGAACACAACAGGATTGAGTGCATTCGAATGAATGTACTTATTAAAACAGTCGGCGGTGAGTTTGCTGTGGCTTTTCGACTGTTCGTAGACGTAAGCAAAAGTTCGTCCAACAGTTGGGTCAATATCTGCTGACTTTCTGTTGTCAATCAGACTTAAGATTTTGTCGTGTTCCACTCCTTTATCTGGTATGTTGGCATATGATGGTTTCACTGTCTTGCCATCGAGCAGCTTTCCGACAGTCTTCTTAGCTTCTGCTGAAAGTTGCTGGTCAATCTTGCGCTGCACAAACCCCAATTTCTTGAACAAGCGAATGGCGCTCTTGATGATAGTAGAGATTAGACCGGTGCGACCTCTCTTTTCGAGCATCAACGCTGCCAACAGTTTCCACACAACAATGAGCACTATGAGATGCTCAACCATCCGGAAAATCCCTTCGCTTTGGACAAAGAGGAGAACCTTATGCCAATAGGTCTCCAAAAGCGGTACCACCCAACTGAGTTGAGAGCTGGATGCACTGCTGCTCATCCTAATAAATATCCTTGATTTAATATACACAGTTGTCTGCCATCAGAAGAGAGAAGCAGTTCCCAGATTCCTGTTGGAGACATGAAATATTATGGCCGTATAGCTTGATAGTCAATTAGGTTGATGCTTCAATTAACAATTCCAGACAATACCGGGTTACGGTGCGCATGCAACCAATGTCAATGATATTAAGTTGATAAACCACGGCTATTCCTAATTCATTTAATCAACAATAACCCATGCGCCCATTCGTTTTAAGAGGACACGAACGTCCGATCAACGCTGTTCGATTCAACTACGACGGAGATCTCTTCTTCACGGCTTCTGCAGACAACAAGGTGAACATGTGGGAGGCATACACAGGCGAAAGAATCGGTTCCTTCGCCACAAAAGCAGCAGTCAAGACAATCGACATTGACGACAACACCACGTACCTGCTCACAGGAGGAATGGATGGTACTGTCCAAATATTCAAGGCTGAGAACGGCTAACTTCTCAAGTGGTTTAAGTTCAACAACAAGGTGAGGTATTTGGAGTACTCCATCGGAGACAAGATGGTCCTGGCGCTTGAAGAGAGCTACACCTATGATGAACCAAGCAGGATTTCGGTGTATGCCACAAGCACTTTGCTGAATGCTCCAAGCCCGAAGGAGGATAAGGGCATTGAGAGTTCCGTGATGAAACCTGAGTATCAATTCGATACCAGGGATAAGGATAGAAGGAGAAAGATCCTCACCAAGGCTGCCTGGTACCTCAACAACACTGCCATATTTGCCTGTACAACTGATGGTTGTCTGCTCAAATACGACTTAAAAGGAGAGCTGCTCGGGATGGTTCAAGCTCATGAGTCAAATGTAGAGATCAAGTCATTCACCTTCAGCAAGGACTACAGTATCGTGGCAACGGCTGCTGTTAATGGATGCAAAGTATTTGATCCCGAGACCTTCCAACTACTCAAAGTGTTCAAGCAGGAACTGCCAATGAACTCTGTGTCAATCAGCCCCCTCTTCTGTTCGGAGAGCAACCCCAAGTACCATCTGATCATTGCGGGTGGTATTCCAGCCAGAGAGTCAGCTCTAACAGGAGGTAGCGCAGGCTTCGACATCATTCTTTGCAATGTCATGTACGAGAAGGAGCTCGGCTCAATTCCTGGGCATTTCAGTCCCATCAACAGCATTGAATTCTTCCCGGATGGACGTGGATTCATCACGGGCAGCTAAGAGGGCATTACAAAGGTCTTTAGATTCGACGACACATACTGGGATGACCCAAAGTTCGAATGATTCTTCATATGTCGATAGCTATGCATCACCTCCAAAGGCATCCAACATCCAACCATGACGAAATGAAGGTCAGTGGATAATAATATTTATAAAAGCAATACATCATCGCCCATGTCTCGAAAGAAAACAAACAATGGCGTCGTCTCAAATTAAGCAGGGAAGATGCCGCCACTCGGTGGAGAAGGTAATGGACAAAAACTCTCCGAACAAACCTGAACATCTTCGTGAAGGCCGAAAGCAATAGATTAAAAACAATGGGTCGAGACGAACTGAAAATTAAGGACCAACGAAGGCACCAGAGTGGACACAGGAAGTCTTTGAGGACGAAAAGGCACCTGTTCGGCAAGGAAAGTGAAACACAAGCAAAACCTAAAGTTTTGTGGGGAAAGAGGAATTAAAGTAATTGAGCGTTGAATCCGGTCAAATCCGGACAGAGACTCGACTTGGGTTGAAAGCCTGCAGAGCAGGGCTGGTGGTTTATAATATTTTTTTTGTCAAACTGATGCTCGACGAACTGGATTTATTCGACTTTACGAATCTTCTTCATGGAAACGGAATGTTCGATTCTGAAGAAAGTTTCTATGGAACGCCTGAGGGAAAGCGACCTGAGAGCCCAACCTACCCCGTACAGGAGTCAGAGGAAAGTATCAACCGATATGCCCAGAGTTTTAAAGGAGAATTTGCGACTCCGTTAACAACCGGTCTTGCTCTTGAGGAGAGCATCTTAAGTCGTCAACCGAAGTCGTTTACCGACCCAATAGTCGAGGAAAAGCTGAAGGGCAGTGTAGAACCGAAATGGTCACTCGAAATGGCTTTTGAAGAGTGCGACATATTCGACTGCCTTGAACTTGACAACAAACTCAGAAAAGGTCAGCAAACTCTTTCACCCTCAACCCTTCACCCTTGCAAGCCGCAAACCGATTGCTCTCGCACAGCTTGCCCCAAGCCAGATCCTCGCGACTAAACTACAATTGCGAAGGTTATCTACACGGTATACAAGAAATACTTGGTAACTTCTTGCCCCATCAACCTAAAACCGTACTTTCGCATCTGCCCTTACTCCAAGAACCATCGAACCCTCATGGACTTCGAGGTGCCGTATCTTTATGCTGAGCATATGGATGACTCTATCCCCGGATCCCTTTCAGCATTCCAGTAGTTTCTGAAGAAGATCAAACCTTTGATCCAAGAACATGCAGAGGAAATATACCGAGATAACCAAGTTCGGCTCAGCACCTTTTTGGCATATCTCGACAGAATCTACGAAGCCTACAATTCCGGCCTGGACAGCAGCGGAAGGATGCGCATACTCTATCGTACTCCGTCCAAACTACCAGGCGCTATGGCAAAGTTGCAGCAAATCCAAGCCCGTTTCCCATGAGTTTATATCAGTCAATGTTATTCTTAGACGTTTCTGAATTTATCAAAAGAGGCTGTTACTAGTAAACACCGTTTCTATGGCCTTGCTGACATTCAGCTGAACTGTCTATGCAAGTGATACGTATTCCTGCCTCAGTCGAGTGTTTTCAATTTGTGAGGCCCGTAGAATCTTTTCGAGCTCAGTCAGTTTGTTCATCTGAGCTTACCTATCTGAATTGCTCTTGCTCTTTTCGTATGCCTGCTAATTCAGCACCTTGTCGACTTGCTCCTTATTGAACCTCTTCTTGAGCTCAATTTGTTCGTTAAGGCTGTTGATTTCGCCTTCGAGCTTTTCGAAGGACATCTCTTTGAGTCGGATGTCGCTGGTCAGCCTCTCGTTTACTGCGATGAAGTCCTTGTTTTTTCTCATGAATAGTTCTTGCTTTTCCTGCATTTCTTCCAGTTGAGCTTCCAAATTCGTTATCTCCTCTTGATTTTTCTGCTCAGTCTTCTCCAGCTCGTAGACAATATCGTTGTTTCGCTTCAGGTACATCTCCCTTGCCTCTTCAATCTCTGCTAGTTTACTCTCCAACGAGGTCAGCTTGATATTGTATCGTTGAGCCTCTTATTATTCCACACGCTGGGTTATCTGACGTTCTTCATCCACGAGTTATATCCTTGACCTCTCCCGCTTCTCCAGTGATTTCTTAATGTCAGTCTCAATTTCATTATGCTCGATCTCTGCCATCCGAATTCGCTATTCAAGCCCTCGAAGCTTGGATTCCCACTCGCGACTTATTTACTTCATTCTTGCAGCATGCTCTCGAGACATTTTTTCAGAGATGTCCTGGTATTTGCCCTGCAGGTCACTCAACTATCGGTTCGCCTCGCGCAGCCGTTCATCGTGGGTTCTCATCTGTAATTCATGGTCACGCTGCTGTTGGGAGTGGTCATTTGCCACTCTGTCCAGCTCGAACTTCAAATTTCGATTGAGCATGACCATTTCGTTGCATTTATTTTACAGATCTGTGAGCTATCTGGCATCTGCTTTCTCCCTCCGTATCAGCTCTTCAAGCTCTCTTTCCATTCTTACTTTCATCTCTGCCGTCTCTCGACGGTTCTGCTCTAAGATATTTTCCATGTGCCTTAGTATGTTCTCCCTTCCGACTTCGTCGACTTGATGAATTGTGCTAGATCGGTTAAAACTATTCGGGCCTGTATTTCCCATGTTGGCTCCAGTTTGTCCCATAGTGGATTGTCCTCCAGTCAGATCCCTTACGGTTATGGTTGAGAGTTTATCTCGAGTGGTCGGGTTTGATTTCCTATTTGTCTTGAGAATCTCCTCAAGTTGCTCATGAGTCTGCTTTTCGATTTTATTCCCAGCGGTATCGGCAAACAATAGAACAGTATTGTGATTCCTCTTGAGTTCCCCGATAAGATGCTGTATTCCCTTGGAAGTGATATTATTGAATTTGATCTCAAGCAGTTTCAGCGACTTGCTCATCGAGATGGCTGTACTTAGAGTCTCGAGAGCCATATCCTCAAGCTTGTTATTCGAAATGCACAGGTACTCAAGCCGATTGAGAACTGACACAAGCGAGCTCAGCTGCTCTACGCCCTCGTAAGACTCACCGAGGTTGTTGTACTCCAACACAAGATATCGGAGGTTGGGATTTTATGCGAGCGCTCTGAAGATCATTTGGAATCCAGCTGGCCCAATGTCATTGCTTTTAATTTCCAACGATTCGATTCTCCTGTGGGAAGCAATGAATTCTGCGAGTTTGGAGCATCCCTGGTCTCCGATAAATTTGTCGTTGAGCGTAACTCTTGCTGAGTCCTTGAACTGGTCGTACATTATTTGAATTTATTGACAATCATCGGCAGGTCAACTGTAAAGGTGAGAGGCTGGGGTTGTTCCAGTCGTCCATCCCTGCTCCCCGTCGAGGGTTTTGTTCTCAACCACGAACTCTCCCGAACTGTTACGAACTATCTTTGCGATGAAGGTCTTTCTGATACTCTCCTCTTTGATGCAGTGGGTACCGTTCCATTTGCTTTCGTGTGGACACATTAAGCATTTGCCATTAAACAGGAAATAATCCTTGTTGCAGCTCAGTTCTTCCTTCTCGTCGACAGCAGGAACGGTTTCATCAATCTTTGTATCTGTTTGTTTTGTTTGTGAGCTCGCTCCTTTGGTGGTTCCAAGCTTAGAAAATAGAGTAGTTGAGTAGCCAAGGGCCAATAAAATAGAAAGGATAAGCAGAATGGCCAGCAAGAGGCAGAACCACCAAGGGCATCCGCAGCATCTGGGTAAGCACAAACTGCATCTTTCACAGCAGCTAACAGGTGGAGCCGGAGTGGCATCAATGGCATGCTTATGAGTATCCGAAGGTACCAACGCAGGTTCCCAATGATCCTAGTTCTGCTACTCAAAATGGCCGGTGTAGTCAACCCGTGGGCTTTCCTCCACTGTTTCTATTGTTGTCTTAATGATGGGTGACGGAGCTGTAATGGATGTTGTCACTGGAGCCACAGTTGTGAGGAATGTGAGAGGTGCCTGCACTCGAACGTTGTTCACGTTGTTCTGCGGTAATGCAACTCTCGTCACAGGCCTAGGCTTGACCACTTTTTTAGTGATGGTTGTCACCGCATTTGGAGGCGGATGAGCAGCAGGCGGAAACAAATCACTTGGGATAACAAACATTCCGTTGGTGTTTGTGTTGGATCTGTACTAACGAGCAGCACGTGGGGAAGTGTCGTTTGATGCGTACTTGGTATTCATATACTCTATTCGACTTGTGGTGTTATTCATGAAAAAGGATTACGCACAAGCTGTGGATTCTTCGCCGACTCGACCGCTACGCGACTAATAAGCTTGCGCTTTCGCACAGTTACATAAATAAATATAACATGATTGCCAACTTCCCAAGAGGCTCCGTGGAGCATACCGAGCAGTGCATCGATAGCATACTCCAGCGAGGAGCAGAGGTGCTTTATGAACACTACCTTATGGAGAAGCTGCCGGAACACGCAACGGAGAATAATGTAGCAGTTGTGCAGATCATAACAGATGCCGAAACTAAGTTTGCGAGAAAGACGCAGCCAATCAGAGGCGATTCACAACCCTGTAAGATTACCAAGGACAACCTTGCTATTAAGTGCTCCTAAATTCGCCGGATGCCGATCTCAGCCAAACTATAACCCCATCATTCGTAAACGCCCAACAATAAGGCACCCATCCGAAAGAAGTTTTCATCAGTGAGCAACCGTCTGATCAATCTCAGCCAACCCAAGAAACAAGAAACAGCCTCAACGCAGCTCATTCGCCTGGAGACTCCAGTGTTGGACGAGCGTGCGATAAACCAACTGCACACCGAAGAGGGGATGAGAAAGCGCAAGCAGGAATAGATTGCGCAATCCCAAATTGAAAGGCAGAGGGAGAAGGGACTCTAAAAGCAACATGATTAGAGACTTAAAATGCTCACCCATTAGTTCGAGGAGATCGAAAAGAAGCATCATCGCTACACCTACGATTTTGAAGGGAAAATTCTTAATTGCGGGCCTGTCAATGCCAAGACTCAGCTGTTTAGCCGTTCTCTATATCCAGAGATCAGGTATCGTTGAAGTTATTCAGAGTAAAGTTTGACGAGGACGGCAGGTACAAGGAGGCAGCAAAGCCTCATAAGAAGCAGCGATAGCCTGCAATTAGCCAAAGAAATCCAACCAGCAAAAGCGAGACATTCAATTCAGTTGCCTTGAACTCCGTTCACGCCAGCAAACTGACAAAGCCTCTGCGAGGAAATTGTACGAATTGGTTGAATCAGACCTTGGAAGTGACTTCTTGCGGAACTAAACGTTCAACAACAACAACAAGCGGCAGATGAGCAATATGAATCTTATCGAGATATGCGAAGGCAGCAAGCTGACCGAGGTGGATAATCACGTTGTCATTGCATCTGAGCGGCCTGAGCCAGTTACCCGCAACCAATTTATCGAGGCAATCTCCAAAATTCGCTTCAAGTCGTTCTTCGAAAACAACCAACAAGGCATTGAAATTGAGTTAGACAATGACCGACTTCACTCACCTGACTAAGACTCTTCCAGAAAGATGGGAAGCAAGGTGGGTACCACCCAACTTCCGAGCAGTATGAGCGGTCGAACAAAACGCTATACCCTACGATAGAAAGATATTAGCATTCCCGTAACGGGAGACCGCAAACCAATGACTGCAACTGAGCCTGTAAGGCGAAAAAGCGAGTCGATCCGACCAAAGACCTCTCATAAGGCAGCACAAGGACGAGTTGTTGCCAACGAGCATATGCTGGAGCTGCTATTAGAGTGAGCATGGATCACTCATCGAGGTTGATACTGTTTCCAAACTTTCCATAGAGAGTTGCTTTTAGTTTATTCATACGCTTGATGGTGTCTTCGCGCGCTTCCTCCATTTCCTTGATTTCAGTCTTCAGTTTAGCCTGGTCGCTTTCCAGGAAGTCTGTCGCGTGTTTGGCTAGAAGTTAGTCAGCTTTGTACTGGAGATGTTGATGAAGCACACTCCGAAGCGAGTTGGCACCACCTCGTCATCACCATTCATTTCGATCTCGGTAATGGCATCTTCGTTCTGCACGCTCAGCTCCCTCTTCAGTTTGATGAGACCGTCAAGCTACTGCTTCTTCAGATAAAGTTTCGAGAAGGAGTTGATGTTGACCTGGTCGTCCTTGGTTACCTCCAACTCTGAGCTCTTAATCTTTGCCATTATTTGATTATCAAACTCCACTATGTACGCACCCAATTGTGTATCGGCATTGGAAGCAAACTGCTGGATCCTCAAACTCTTGTCGAAGATAAAAATATGCAGGTCACGAAGATTCTTTCATTTCAAAAGTAATTGCGCCATTTTCCTCTTCAAGTTCCATCTTGGCTGGATGTTGTCCTCCCATCTCTTTGTCCTTGTCGAATGAGAAATCTACATTAGTTTGCATTGTTACCGTAGTAAGGTCGTCCTTCTTCATGAGAGCTTTTCAGGGTCTAAGAGTAGGACTACACGTCGCACTCAGTAAACTCTGGGTCGAAGCTGGACACATCCACATCAGATTTGAGTTGTGGCACGAAAGGAGCTTTGATTTACTTGTGCAAGAGTGACTCCCAATTGATCTTTTCGAACCAAGGATGTTTCTTGACTTCCTCAGCACCCTTAGAGCCTAACCTCTCCTGGGGGTTCTTGTTGAAGAGGCTTTCCAGTAGATTGCGCAACTTGTTTGATGCATAACTGGGGATAGTGGGTTTGCTATGTTTGATCTTGTCGAAGAGTTCATTGCGATTCTTGCTATAGAACGGAGGAAGGCCAGTGATCATTTCAAAGATGATCGATCCCAAGCACCACCAGTCGACAGCCTTACCGTGCCCCTCTTTTAAGATAATTTCTGGGGCAAGGTATTCCGGAGTCCCACAGATGGACATTGCGTCGTTGTTCTGTACTTTCATTTTGGATAGCCCGAAATCTGTCAGCCTAAGGTAGCCAGTCTCATCGATGAGAACGTTCTCGGGTTTGAGGCTGAATTACAGACAATTGTACTCTCGATAGATGATGTCCTTGTTGTGGAGGTATTCAAGGGCGAGAACGATCTGAGCTGCATAGAACTTGGTTTGCTCTTCGGAGAGCTTGGTCTTCTTGGAGAGCAGTCCAAACAGTTCGCCGCCAGGACAGTATTCCAACACGAAAAACAGCTTCTTCTCGTTTTGGAAGGCGTTGTACATCGTAATGATGAAGGGGTGGTTCACCTCGACTAGCACATCGCGTTCGGTTTTGATGTGAGCCTCCTGCTTCTTCTTCTCGATGTATTTCTTCTTGAGAATTTTCATGGCGTATATCTTATCGTTGCCCTTGCGCTTGACTAGCACAACCTTCGCATAAGAACCTTTGCCGATGACGGTGAGTAGGCTGAAGTCATCCAACGTCACTGGGGTCGTGTCGCGCGAGGCGGTCATAATGTTGACGTCTTCGGTCTACATAATTTTATCTGCAAAAGGAATTACGTACCACCCATTTATACTCCCTTGTTGAAAGAGTTGTCGGTATTACGCTATTTGATGCATGCAAAGATTGACGGTACTTGTGCAACGCAATTTCAGTGTTGTAGGCTCGAGCTGGATCTATGCCAATCGCTACGAACAAATTGCCAGTACCATCGGCAAGGGCAAGCTGAGGCTGGTTCCCTAGGCATTCGACATCAAGGATGTCACCATCAGGATGCATAATGCCCTCATGGAAGCTGATGTCGTTCTTTGCGAAGATTACGATAGAACTGTGAACCTGCTCTACTCTCTTCATAACAAGCTGAGGCACATTGAACCCCTAGCCAAACCCACCCAGATTGTGGTATCGGATTCTTTGGGGAGCGGCAACAGTGACGAGCTGATTCAACTCTCAGAACATTTGAAATTCAAAAAGGAGTACGCCAAGACTGCTGGAGAGCAACTGGACATCGATCGAATACTCCGATAGCAGAACTACATTCGACAGCACAACCTGAAGCAAGCTTTCCGGGAAAGGGTCAATATTAACAAAGAGAGGAATGGCTTCGGGTATGTCGTCAGTTTGGAGCATTAGCCTGAGCTCCGCCTGACGGACTACATTCACGAGGGGTTCAACATCAGTTTTATGTATGATGAAGCTGGCAAGCATCTGCACAACATTATGCTTCAAGCAGAGGAGGCCCGCATCCCGTACGAAATACTGCCTGGCCCGTGTGAGCTGATCTCAACACTTTCTGCCAGCGGTTTTCCAGCAGATAGGTTTGGAATCGAGTATTTTGCTTGCCAACAGGGAACTGAAAAACTCGACAACCTTCTCAAAGAAAGGAAAAACCAAAATTTTAGTCTGGCAATGATGGAAAAAAGATCTAACCTCGAGAGATTATTGCATAGAGCATCAGTTGTGTTTGGAGAAAAGCAGCTCGCATACATAGTCACCAACCTCCACACAGTCCGCAAGGAGTTGAGAATGCCAATAGCAGAGTGTATTGAGCAGCTTGAGAAGCAGCCTATTCCCAGCAAACAGGAACTCGCACAGAATTGCATTGTGATCATTGCACCGTACGCAATGGATTACAACGAGGAGCTCAAGGAGCGCAAGTTCCAAAGAAGTCAGGCTGTCGATGAGATCAACGAGGACGAGGAAGTCGCAACCCACAAGCTCAAGAAGTTGGAGCAAAAGATTAAAAGCTTGACTGATCCAAAATCTTACAAAGTCGATGGTGTTGAGGCAATAAAATACCTCCTGACTGTTGTACCTGAGGAGAGCCAGGTCATCCAGCTGGTCAAGCAGTTACTGCGAATAGGCGATCGGGATGCTGAACGGCTGGTTGCGACTGCAAGACTCCAAGGAACGGATATCCTGCATATCGAACATGAACAGCTGAAGCGGAGGAAATGATTCACTAGGGTTAGACTATTTACAACTTGTCTATCAAATGAGCTTGCCGACCGCATGCTTCTCGATGAGATACCTGATGGAGGTATGTACCATCTGGTCTACGATTGCGGAGACTGTAAAGATGCCTCCGATAATGGCAACGATCTCTATGAGAAACTCGCTCCAGGGTGTGTAATCACCTATCTCCACCTCCGTCAGCGGGTTGGTGCTGTACTGGAACATCATTGTCGGCACCGATGGGATCATGATTTCGTTTATGCGTACAGTGTAGAAAAACGACTCCTTGATGTAGCCTGCCTTAGCCAAATTGTACCGTTGGAATACACTTGATTCTTCTCAACTATCTCCAGGAAGTAAATGTAGCTAATACCCAGCAGCTGCTCCTGAATCTCCTTCTCCGAGATGAAGTGCTTCATGGTGTTTTCTATCTTCGTTTCAGGAGTAGCCTCCCCGAAGTAAAGGTAGTTCACTTTATGACTTAAGTCGAGATTGCGGTAGCCTCTCTGAATAATGTTGGTGACTTAAGCAGGGTATCCATGGCTGCTGAAGTGGAAGTTGCCCGGAACGCGGTCAATCCAGAAGAAGCCAGTTATTCGACAGCCTCTCTTGGAGTCGAGTTGCTCCACAGTCTTGTTGAGTCTCTGCTCGAACGTCAGATTCCTATCCTCGTAGAGCTCATGGCCTGGTAGTTCAAACTTCTGAAGACTCTCTCTAACGTTGACTTCGTGCACTCGCAATACATTCTCAATGTCCATGGACAGTATTCCACAAGGGAAGCTTGCAAATTCGATGTCGATGTTCACCTTGAGTTTGTCCTGGCTATGCTTTTGGTCGACCAAAATGTCTGTGTAGGTCCGCGGACTGATGAAACTACTGATAGCGCTGAGGCATAGTACAAAGAGCGTCACGATGGCGACGACAGATATGCAGGCACCAGACACGGTGCCTTCGGTGTACTCGCCTGGTGCATTTCGGTAAAAATCCACTCCCTTTAGCTTGTTCGCGAAATTGAAGCCAAACATTCTGAAGCAATTAATATAGGCATCGACGGTTCAAAGCAAACTTTGTCAAGCCTTTCTCTTGCTCGAGGGGCGCTTCCTCGCTGATCCTGGCTTCTTGGGCTTTAGGTTCTTCTTCTTCTCGTTCGGATTGAGGTCCATCTCTCGGGCGATACCGTCCTCTGTGTATGCAAAGTACATGTTCGGGTGATTTTCCAACTCGTTGCGAGTCAGTTCTTCCAGCTCGTTCTTCTCTCGCTCGGGCTGCTTGTACTGACCGCTCAACCTGAGAGAGTTCCCACTGAACTGCAAATTGGGTAGCATCCATTCGTCCCTTTCGTCTGACCAAAAGGCCTTGTCTTGAAGGCTGTCGAGTTCCTTGCTTGGAATGAAGTATTCCAATATCAAATTCTTGAGCTTAAGTTATTTCTGGAGAATGCGTCTCCGGTCTTGTAGCTCGTCAATTTCTGCAACGTACATCTCATCCAGCTCCTTGTTCTCTGATTCGATTTGCTGAGTTATATTGTAACAACCTTATATTTCGAGAAGAGATGTTTAATCCTCTTTCCCTTATCTTCGTTCTCTTCGACGAGGCTTGAATAGATCTTTTGCTCGTTCATAATTGCCTCCTCCTTTTCCTTGAGCTTCTCTTTTATTCGCTCCTCCTCCTTGATCTTATCCTCTAGCTACCTCTGCTTGCGGTGGAACTACTATTCCTTGACCCTAGCTTTTTCTGCCTATTCGTGACCGCTCAGCAACTTCACTTCCATTTTCTTTAGCTTCTTCAATAACTGTTCCTTGTTGTTCTTGAAGAGCTGCTGTTATTCCTCCTTCTTCTGAATCTATTTCAGAAGTTTGTCACGTTCTTCATCATTGAAGTTCTTGTTCAGATAAATCTTCTTTTTCTCGTCTTCAAATTGCTTGGTCAGACGTAACTGTTCCTTCTGAAATTTCTATTCAATTTCTTGGATGTCCTCCCCTTCCTCAATTCGAACGATCTTCTCCACAACAACTGTACCGCCCTCCACGACAGCCCCTCCCATCCCTTCAGCCAACTGCTTCCTAAGATGCTCGATCTCATCTTTGAATTGCCTCAACAGTGCGTCCTTGGGGTCTTCGTTGATTCGAACTTCATTTTTGATGCTCTTGGCACGGTGTGCGTACTTGAGTGTGGACATTGTTTCCTCATAGTTGTACTCTGCAGGACCAACGTTTGCGATCATAACAGTCTTTGTATTACCGCCCAGACTGTCCTGCAGCAGCCGAGTCAGCTGAGAGTCACGATAGGGAATGTGCATAGAAGCCGGGTTGACAAGATTTTGAATGACCATACCCAGAGTGGTCAGAGATAAGTTGATCTTGATAGCTTGAACACTTTCGATACCGGACACACCTGTTTTGCTCTGCCTTTCACTACCGGCCAGATCGACCAGATTAAGCTTTCCAAGTCTGGTGTGAACCTTGTCATCAATAGTTTCTTGGTTTTCCACAATAATGCTAAAAATGGAATGCGAACGGGAAGACTCAGCATTCATCTCAGTATGAGCAACCTTTCGATGTCCTTTTCCGTAGTCATATTTGTGGCTCAGTTCATTTCTATCTTCGATCATGAACTCCGAGAGGCCCATAACTTTGATGCCCTCGTTGGGTCGTTAGTGAATCTCAAGCTTCTTCTTCTTTTCTCCTTGCTTGAGCTTTTCTGGCTTCGCGAATAAATCGATCAGCTCTTCATTGTACAGCTCCAGGAAGCTTGCTCTCACGAGATACTGCTTGTTCTTTGAGGCTTCATCGATGGCTTTGAATATGAAGTCGATTGCTCGTGGAACAATTCCTCGTAAGTGTTCAGGAGACTATTCACCTTCGTCATGCTTATTGTTACCTTCCATGGTGAAAGTCTTTCCAGTTCCTGTCTGACCATAAGCAAATATGGTTCCGTTGTATCCCTCCAGCACACTCATCACAATCTGTTGGGCACTTTGCTCGAATATCACATCCTGCTTGGAGGTCTGACCGTAAGTGTGATCAAACGTGAACTCTCTGACTGGATTCTGGCTGCCTATGTCAGCTGACGGTAGTACTTTTCTCTGGGCGAGGATTCTTGACTGAAATCATACCTCTGGACTCGTCGACAAAGACAACGTTGTACTTGCCCGTCTCGACTTCCTTTGAGCTCAAAGGACGACACCGTACCACCACTTTTACGGTCTCGCTTTTAGCTGTCATTTAAACATTATGGAATCGGTCGACAGGACAACGAAAATCTGTGCTTTCTGAAGGTCGGATCAATCCCGATGACCATCCCCAAGATTTACGCAGAGCCAATCGTTAGTTTTATACCAAATCCAACCAACGCTTCATTCAAAGTTTAGTGTTCGTTACATTTTTCATATACAACACCGAAATAACGTCGTGCTTGATGCCATCAGTCCGAGTTGTTGAGACCTGAACGATGCTGGATATAGCTGTTGATTGGTACTGTACCAAGGTACACCTCTGACTGTTTGATGGACTCCTCAAAGACCTTTCGGTTTTTCTAAACATTCTGAGTGTCCCTGTTGGTGTAGGATTGCAGCGACTTATAGGCAAATACGGCCAGAAGCAATACACTTACCTTGGCGAGTCTGTCGATCATTTCTAGATTATGGGGAGGTGTACTATAGGAGGCTTATTCGGTGGAGTGCGAGTAGTGATAGTAGTCATCTCGCAGGTTTGAATACATCGGTTTCTTGTTTTGATACCATTTGTTGTTGTAGTAGTCCTGCTTCACGGTGTTGCTCTGGGAGTGTTCTGCATCCATACTTGTCTCGCTGAAACTGGAGTTGATGAGACTCAGATCGTACAGCCTTCGTTTGTTAGTGTCCTTGAGAGTTTCGTATGCGATGTTGATTTGCTTAAACATTTCCTGAGTTTGTCTGGTGGGTACCTCTGATTCCTTGGTTTTGCCGATATCAGGGTGGTGTTGCTTGGCGAGCTTGCGGTAGGCTACTTTGATGTCGTGGTGGGTGGCGCTTCTCCCCACCTTGAGAGTCTCGTAGTGGCAGAGGCTGGAAAACCTACAAAGCTTACGAAATAACATTAATTGTCAAGGGAAGGGTTCGTACTTCTTGTTGTTGAGCTGCTTGTAGAAGTCGGCGAACATTTAGTTCATGGTTCTTTGCTGCTCGGCAAGCCGACGGTTAGCAGCCTTGTATTCTAACTTCCGCTTGACCCAGTCGATTATCCAACTCTCAATCTTATCGAATACTTCGCGTTTGAGGTTGTCGAAGTTGACGTCCAGCTCTCCCCCCTGCACCATCTTCATGATGATGTGACTCAGCCCGATGTTGAAGTGGCCGTTATCTGTGGTCATGGCAGCCAGATCCTCCTTACTGATTCGTTAGGTGAACTCTCGAAGTCGTCGTGCTTTTGAAAAGATATACGTTCGATACTTCTCGAAGTCACTGAGGATCTGCATTTAGGAATTGCCTTGAATGTAAGACCCAATGACCTCAGTTATGGTTATGCGGGTTGAATTTCGATGGGCTGGGCTAGTGCTCCTGGCTCTGAGATTTGGTACGCTCCTGCGAAACCTCAGCTGTGTTCTTGATCTATGGAGCTGCTGTGCTGTGTTAGTAGGCGCAGTTTGGGGTTATAGTGGAGGATCAATCGATAGCTCCAATGACATGACAGAAATATACAACAGCTGATCACAACACACGAATTCTGTCGAAGCGAAGCCCCACTTCGATGAATCTGTCAGTCGTCTTCTTCTCGAACTTATCAGCGAGGCGTCGGATGGATTGCACTGTGTTACAAATACTGTTACTTTGGGTGTTCTTAAAAGAAAGCAGGTCTTCCGCCAAGAGTGAGAAATACTTGTTGCGGAATCTCAGTTGCAGCTGCAGGTAGATCTCGGCTAGCTCCACAGACCAAAAGGCGAAATAGGCGATTTTTTCCAACATTTCTGACTTTGTTTCAAAGGGGCACATCGAGGCGAGGTAGCCATTACCAGCAAACACCTCCACGGAATGTTCGCATTCTTGGTGAAGGTTTAAGATGTTCTCGAATTAGCCTTCACTCATCCACTTGTGTGCGGTATACTCTAGATACTGTTGGAGAAGCGGAATCCAACGGTTGAGTTAAGACCAGAATCGGGTCTGGTAGGTGTTTCCCAGTTGACGGTCTATCGGCTCGTCGAAGTACTTTTCAACGAATAGGCTGTGTGGGTATCCATTTGCTAGAATCGAGAAGAAGGACCCAGCGCAATCTAAATACTTTCGTTCGACTGCAAATACGAACATGTTTGGACGATAGGTGCCAGTGTGTGCTGTATTGCGGGCTCCAATGGTATAGTTGATTTGTTAGGGCTCATAGGTTTATTTGGTCGATAGCGTAGTCTCTTGAAGTTTCCTCTAGCAGTTCGAGGTGGCTAAGAACATCTGGTTCATCGAGTATTGAGGTGTAAACAGGTCGATGGTCTTATGAGAAAGGAAGTAGAGCACGTTTTCGAAGAACTATCGATGGCTGAAGATCCAGAATTCAGGCTGGTAGTAGAGGACCTGCAGCAGGCTGAGTGTCGAAGCCAGCTCATCTATAAAGGCGTATGAAAGGTTATTGACATGCTTGGTGATTAAGAGTGCAGGCAACGACAGTATCGTGTAGATTCTGGTTCGGAAGAACTACACAAGTTTGAGTACCTCAGTCACCACGTAGCCTTTGTTGTCGCTGTAAAGCAATAGGCATTTCATGACTTCGAGTGTCCATACCCAGCACATTTGCTCGGGACTTCGTTCTTTATCGAATGTGTAAAGAGTTAGCCTTTCCATTCTATTGCTCCCTATGAGGCTGGGGTACTTCATGTAAGCATCTACCAGACCTGCTTGGCACAGTTCCACTGCGTATCTGCGAGTGTACTCTGCGACCACTCTCGAGCTGGTGAAGAATACTATCGGATCTGGAAAACCCAGCGAAAGCACCAGTATTTTGATAATATTCATGGGCTGGTCGACCAGACTCAGAAGTATGTTGAGAATAACACTGGCTTGCGACGGGTCCAGTTTGCTGTTGTTGAGTGTCTGTTGGATGACCTTGGACAATGGGGCAAGCTCATCAGAAGACAGCTTCAGTTGATGATGTAGGTTCAAGAGGGAGACGACAAGCTGGGCAGTTGAGAAACTCGCTATGACTATCTCCTCAGCCATAACAGGCTCCTAGCTAATCCAGGCTAGGTTGCAAAGCATATCTCTGACGAGTTACCTTATGCCATTGTTAGAAACTTGGGTCCCTTTGATCGCTTGCAAGCAGGATACCAGCAACGAAGTCATCTTATCGTGGTCAACTATCCACTTCTCATTGTTGTTCAGTACTTTCAAGATTCCGAAGGCTAGATCTTTGATGTTGTCAACAGTATTCTCCAAATTCTTTCCGAGGAGGGCGGTGAAGCCAGATTGCAGTTTGGGTTGGTGGCTGTAGCACAGAAGCGGTTGGCATGCTTGAGTTTTGAACGACATTTGGAGAGTTTCCATGATATACCCGCGGCTGCCTGTAGACAACACAACAGTCAGCATGTTGTGGATTGAATGTGACTGCATCACCTTCACCTTTTTGTAGTAAGCGACGGTGCTCTGCTTCATACACTCCATATATGTCAGCATGCGGCTTGACGCAAAGGTTCCTTTTCCTTGAGAAGTTACTTCATCGATGAAGTACATCTCCTGAGCATCTTTCAGGTAGTTTCGCATTCCAAACACCAAGCTAGAGTGCATCGAGACCAGCTCAACTTCGAAACGAGAGCGTGCCTGTTCCTGCTTAGACTCAGTATCAAGCACTTACAGTGAGTTATTAATCTTATACTTTGT
>ERZ724508.349-NODE-349-length-33305-cov-5.525805_pt1 | contig 33305 bp, 26 predicted proteins | sample MGYA00376041_ERZ724508 | MGnify/ENA primary metagenome ERZ724508 (study PRJEB28724, sample SAMN07190887) | wastewater metagenome | isolation source: effluent of sewage treatment plant in Hong Hong | place: USA: Christiansburg, Virginia | collected 2016-03-01 ...
ATGTTATCTTAACAAAGGCTCTCTTTTATGAATTATTTTTAATCGGACAACAATGTAATAAAATATACTATTTCTATGGTCAATTGAACAAGACACGCACTAGAAGTATATATGCAAGAGAGGTAACATTGGATGGACTACTTTTGGACCCTATATTCTTATTAGAAACGAAAGGAGAAACTAGATTGGTTAACGTAGAAGTTTCTAAAAATCAATCTAACGTATTTATTAGTTACAAAAGATTAAATAAACAAAAGATAGATAAGTTTAGTTATGATATTTTTGGCTTTTATTCTGTTGATACAGATTTGAAAAATCTCACAGGCGGTGACGTTGTAATGCCATACACAGAAGCGAAAATGAATAATGGTGGCTTTACAATAGGGAGTGATGGTACAGTATATATGTTAGCATTTATAAATGGCTCCGAAAATACAGAGTTGTTTGTTATTAAAGATGAAACAATAAAGAAAAAGGTAAAGTTAGATATCTCGGGAGTTCTTTTTCTAGATGAAATTAAAATGTCTATCAATACAGATGGCGTGATTGTCTGCACGGGATACTACGCAAATGGCATTGAATATAGTCCAGATCTATTTAATGGCGTTATGAATGCTCGTCCAAATATTAACGGTCTAATGCGCTTTAAATTATCACTCGACGGAGATGTAATTGAAAAAAAACAATATGAGTTTCCAATTGAATTAATTAATCAATATAACAAAGGTTTAAAAAAGTCTGTAAATAATTATCGCGAGAATAACGGAAAGGGAGGTATAGAAAATCTTAAACTTGTAGATTTAATAGAGAATGAGGATGGTACAACTTTAGTTATTGGCGAAGAAAGATATTTAGAAAGTATGGTAGCAACCGCCAATAATATAATTATGACTAAACTTGATAAAAATGGAAATTTATTATGGATGATAAAACTTCCCAAAAAGCAATCTGCAATTATGGATTTTACATTTAGTAATATTAGTTATAAGTACATTCAAATTGGAAGCTATTACTATTTGATTTTTTTGGATTCTAATAAGAATATTGATGTGCCTTTTGAAAAAACGGAATACTATAATGGGGAACTTGATAGCAACTTGAGTTATTTCAGAGTTGATTTAACGACAGGTGAATTTTCGAAACATAAAATAATAAATATCAGAGATTTAAATATTGAAAGTGCAAGTTTAATTAGACCTTCGGATTTGGTTACGGTTTCTGAAAAATTGTATATGCTTGAAATTTTAAATTTAAGATTAAAGGAATGTGAAATGCTTAAGATACAATTTGATAAATAATTCTTTTGGATTGTTTTAATCTAGTTTATAATATAATTCCTTAAAGCGCTATTTCAATACTTGTCTAGCTCTACAAGAAGGTGGTTTATTCTTACGAATAATGGCTAATGTTATTCTCTTGTATCTTAAAAGCCTCCTGTATTAATCCAGGAATAAATTCATAGCCAGCATTCAGAATGTCTAAATCAATACCTGAGTCTAAGAAGTAATGAATAAACACACCTAATTGCCAGTCAAAAGGGAGTGATTCGAAAGGAATGGATGATAAATTTGTACTATTATGAATAGTATGATGAAAATCAGTAAAGTCTTTCCATGTTTTGGGAAATTCTTTTTGCAGGTTTTTAATATTTACCGTAACATTGTTCATATGATTCAGTGGTTAAGATCCGTTCGAGATTTCTATAGGAAATACGAAGTATACATGAAAACAGACTTGATAATGTATGGGACATTTATTCTCGTATTTATTGTTTTGTTAATCTGTATTAATGTGTTTGATTTATAGTAAGTATATATTCTAATTCTATTTATTTGAAATACTTTAATTGCATACATAAATATATCATTATACAGAATGTATTGACATGTTTAATTGATCAACACGATGCACATTTTTTTCATAACCATATTGTCGTTTATTAATTTCACCTCATGCTACAGTCAGGGAAATAATGAATTGAAAGACGCTGTAAATTCGAAACAACCTATGGAAGACACATCGAACACAGAATATGTAATACCCAAAACGGACTTTATACTATTTAATTTAGAAAATAAAAAAGGTCTATACACTGGAAAAATTAATTTTTTAAAATTACAGAAAGCGTGTCAATATGCGCGTTTTATGGGGAGGATACCGCCAATTGGTATTGTTTACTTTGATAAAGGGTATCAATCAAGTTTTTTTCAAGTGTTTACTACCGATTTCGCGACAGAAATTAAATATGTAACATTAAAATCTGAAACATTTAATAATTTAGGTGACTATGAAAATAAAAGAGATCAACTATTATCTCTTAAAAATAATTACATCGTTGAACAAGAAACAATCGGGTACAATAAGTACATATATGTTTTGATTCAAGATGTCGATAAATGTTCGGGTTTAGATGAGGCTAATGAAGAACGACTTTATTCAAAACTTACAGATTTGACAAAAAAAGTTTATAAAGGAGATGCCTTAGACTATTACTTTCAAGGATTTGAACGCTTTGATGATAAAGAAACGTTTTCTACCTATGTTGATGTGAATGGCCATTCGTTTTATAGGCTTAAATTTTACTATTATGATTTAGGTAAAGATATTGAACTTAAAGATGTATTTACAAAGAACGATTGTAAAAGGATATTAGGTCGAGATTATATATTAAAATCCTATTCTGCTATCAGAAACGAAGAATATCTATTAACTTGGTATGAATTCTAATTAAATAATACATATTATAATGAATTAACTATTTACAACTATGAAAAAACTGATTTTAATTACACTACTGGCGCTATCTATAACGGCATGTACGACTAAACCAAATACACATGCAGAGTTTTATGTACGTGGTAATTGCGGAATGTGTCAAGAACGTATTGATAAAGCTGCTCTAGCAATTTCAGGAGTAAGTGAGGCGGAGTGGAGTGAAGAAACAAGTATGTTGAAAGTTGGTTACGATTCAACACAGGTTTCAAGTTTAGAAATAGAAAAAGTAATTGCTGCAACAGGACATTCCACAGAACATATTTTGATGGACTCTACAGCACATAAAGCATTGCCAGAATGTTGTCAAGAACACGCAAAGCCAATGGAAAAATAATTATTTGCTTTATAAAATAGAAAAACCCGCTAATACGAGCGGGTTTTTCTATTTTATTTCTTAGACTTTTTAGATTTGTCTTTCTTCTTTTTATCCTTGTCTTTCTTTTTCTTCTTATCTTTTTTAGGTTTCTCTGTTTGGAATCCCATAGAGACACGCATTTCATCTCCATAATCAACCAACAATTCTTCACCTATTTTAATTTTCTTTTTAGCGGTAATCTCAATTACACCTTCATTGTCTAAATATTCCACATTGGCCTTTTTACCTGAACCAGTGAAATCACAAACATAGCGGCCCAAACCCGAAGAAGTTTTGCGTGCATCAATCACATGCTTTTTACCTAAGGTCATACCGTATTCGCCATGTCCAGATTCATCATAACGTTCGTTGTATTCTTCAACCGTTAATTTTTCTCCTTCGTACAATAATACAACTTCACCTTTCTTGATTTTCTTTAAGGTAAATAAACCTAATCCTGCAAAAGGTACGGTAGATTGTGCTACTCGCAACAATAATTCTGTTTCTGTATGTTCTTCGCAATAGGGGTGCGTCAAGGTGCAAATTACCTTGCAACGCTTGCCTTTATCATCTTTGTACGCACATTGTTTTTTTACAACGATTGAGTGATTGATTGCAGTCATAAATTGAATTAATTAAATCGAAGTAAATAATAATTTTTTTTACCCTTTTGAACGAGTAAATAAGTTTCAAGTAGTAAAGGGTAATTTACAACTTCTTCAGGAGTATTTATTTTTATTTTATTAATACTTACTGCACCTGCTTGAATCATTTTCCGTGCTTCGCCTTTAGAAGGGAATATTTCCAAATTGGTAAACGTGCTTAATAGTTCCAAAGCACTTGCTTGTTCGTCTAATACTGTTTTTGAAACCTCTATCATTGGGATGCCTTCAAAAACAGAAAGCAAGGTGGATTCATTTAAGGCCTGCAAATCTTCCGTTACACTTTTTCCGAATAATATTTCAGAAGCTTTAATAGCCATTTCATATTCTTCCTCAGAATGTACACGAATGGTGATATCTTTTGCTAAGGTCTTTTGTAACAAACGTTCATGAGGTGCTTTTGCATGTTCTACTTCTAATTGTTCAATCTCATCCTTCGTAAATAACGTAAAGATTCGAATAAATCGACTTACATCTTCATCTGCGCTGTTCAACCAAAATTGGTAAAACTTGTAGGGCGACGTCAAATTAGGATCCAACCAAATGTTGCCACCTGCCGACTTACCAAATTTCGTTCCATCGGCTTTGGTAAGTAGAGGAGTAGTTAAGGCAAATGCAGTGCCTTCCGCCATTTTTTTAATGAGCGTAGTTCCTGAGGTAATATTTCCCCATTGATCCGAGCCACCCATCTGTAAACGTACGTTTTTAGTTTTATATAAATGGCAGTAATCGTACCCTTGAAGCAATTGGTAGGAGAATTCAGTATAGGAAATACCTGTTTCCATACGTGTCTTTACAGAATCTTTCGCCATCATATAATTTACGGTAAGATGCTTTCCAGCATCTCTCAAAAATTCTAGAAAGCCAATTCCCTTAAACCAATCGTAATTATTGACAAGTGTTGCTGAATTTGAACCGCAATCAAAATTTAAGAACTTCGTCAATTGATTTCGAATTCCTTCTTGATTTAAACGCAATGTCTCTTCTGAAAGGAAGTTTCGCTCTTCGGATTTTCCTGAAGGATCGCCAATCATACCTGTCGCTCCACCTACTAAGGCCATAGGAACATGCCCTGAATGCTGAAAATGTACCAACATCATGATGGTCACTAAGTTTCCAATGGTTAAGGATGAGGCAGTTGGGTCAAAACCTACATAAGCTGTGGTTTGGTTTTTTAATAAATATTCCTCAGTTCCAGGCATGATATCATGCAACATGCCACGCCATTTCAGCTCTTCAACAAAATTTTTCACGTAATAGTATTTTTTATACCTACAAATATACGTTATATCTGCAAAAGCAGAAATTTCAAGTAGTTATTCACAAAGGTTTAGTTTCCCCTTAAAGGTTAGTAATTTTGCTATTATGGCTGAATCTAGTGTAACCCCAGATAAAGTACTTAAAGACCTAAAAGATGGTAAATACGCTCCTGTATATTTTTTACAAGGAGAAGAACCCTATTATATAGATTTGATTTCTGGGTATATTGAAAATAATTGTTTGCCTGAATCTGAAAGAGGTTTCAATCAAACAATCTTATATGGTAAAGATACCAACGTGTCTACTATACTTCAAAATGCGCGCAAATACCCGATGTTCTCGGACAGGCAGGTGGTGATGATTAAGGAAGCACAAGATATTTCGGATCTGACAAAAGATACAACCGAAAAATTCTTGATTGCCTATCTTGAAAATCCATTACCTACAACTATTTTAGTTTTTTGTCATAAATACAAAAAATTAGATGCGCGTAAAAAAATCACCAAGCATTTTACCAAGCACGCAGTTTTTGTTGAGTCTTCAAAAATTTACGACAACAAACTTCCAGATTGGATCAACAATTATGTTCGAGATAAAGGATATAAAATAGAGCCTAAAGCTGTTGTACTGTTAGCTGAATCTATTGGGGTAGATCTTTCGCGCATGGCCAATGAAATTGACAAGCTACTTATAAATGTAAAGGATGCGTCTACAGTTATTACTGAAGATTTAATAGAAAAATTTGTCGGAGTTAGTAAGGAATACAATGTTTTTGAATTACAGAAAGCGATAGGCATTCGTGACATTATCAAAGCGAATAAAATTGTCAATCACTTTGAAGCAAATACCAAAGCAAATCCAATCGTTATGATACTAACGAGTTTGTTTTCATACTATTTGAAAATACTGGCGATACATGCAGCAACGGATAAAAGCGAAGCAAGTTTGGCAAAAGTAGTTGGTGTGCATCCTTTTTTTGTAAAAGAATACATAAATTCATCAAAAATTAATGATATTAATAAATGCATCGCTTGTGTACGTGCAATCCGCGACGCCGATAAAATGGTTAAAGGATACACGGTAGTAAACGTAAGCGATGGATTTATACTTAAAGAATTGATATTTAAATTGCTTCATTAATTTATACACCATATAAGAATTCGCTCATTCATTCGTTATTGTTGGTATAAATCAACACAATCAGATACAGATTTATGATTAAAAAATCACTTTTATTATTCTATGGCTTGATGCATCTTTTATTTGCTCAAGCACAGAATACAGCAGCACATAATTCTCCAGATCGGAAGTATTATGATGGTATGGAATTGTATGATAAACAAAAATACGTTGCAGCAAAGCAAATTTTCCAACAATATATTCAGGAATTTCCAATGGAAACAAAAGCCATTGAATCGGAATATTATGTGGCTTTATGTGCATTGAATTTGTTTAACGACGATGCAGAGTATTTGTTTAACAACTTTGTAGCTAAGTACCCCAATCATATTAAATCAGGCAGAGCAGGATTTGATTTAGGGAATTTTTTTTATAATAATAAAAAATACGACAAAGCTATTCAATATTATTCAACCATTGATGAAACGAAATTAAGTTCAGATGAAAAGAATGAATATAATTTCAAATCTGGGTATTCTAGTTTTACTAAAAGAGACTTTGCAACTGCCTTAGAAAAATTTAACAAGTGCAAAAACCAAAGACATAAATATACTCCTGCAGCAAATTATTATGCAGGTTATATGGAATTTAAAAACGGAGATTATGACGATGCCTTGACAGATCTAAATAGAGCTTCTGAAAGTAATGAATATAAGCCCTTAGTAGCTGTTCTTATTGCAAATGTATATTATAGACAAGGCAAATACGATGAACTTATTCCATATGCCGAGAAAGTAATTAAAGACAAATCTGCAGGTCCGAATACAAATGATGTAAAATTAATTTTAGCTGATGCATACTTCTTTAAAGAAGACTTCAACAAAGCAACTCCTTTATTTAAAGATTACTTAGTTGCAACAGGTACAAAAAGCTTATCTCCAGATATGAAGTATCGAATAGGTTTTTCTTCTTATAAATCTACCGATTACAAACAAGCTGTAGACATGCTTCAAAGCATTGCAAACGATAAAGATTCTTTAGGTCAATCGTCTGCTTATATTATGGGTTTAAGTTACTTAAAGTCAAATAACAAACCATCTGCTGCATTGGCATTTGAATTAGCACAACGATCTTCTTTCAGTCCTATAATAAAGGAAGAGTCGATGTTTTTGTATGGTAAAGTTGCCGTAGATCTTGGTCGTTTTACAGATGCTACAAGTAGATTGAAATTATTTTTAGATACCTATCCTAAAACCAATCACACGCAAGAAGCTTCTGAATTGTTAAGCGAATCTTTTTTAGGATCTAGAAATTATGATGAAGCTCTTACCTATATTGAAAACCTTAAATATCAAAACTCCAGAATCAATACAACCTATCAACGCATCGCTTATTATAAAGCGGTTGAATTGATTAATAAAAAAGAATATACAAAAGCATTAGTTCTGTTAGATAAGTCTTCTAAATACAGTTTTGATAAAACCGTATATGTGAATTCCTTTTATTGGAAAGGGGAGTGTTTCTCTTTAGAGAAGCAATATGAACAAGCGGATAATGCCTATTCCACAGCCATTGATAAAGGAAATGTACTTGAAAATAATAATGTAATCAAAGCATATTATGGTTTGGGTTATGCTTATTACTATCAAAAGAAATGGAACGATGCAATCCCACAATTTGTAAAATTCTTAACCTTACAATCTGAGAAGAAGGGCAAATCAGATATTTATTATCGCGATGCGGAATTACGATTAGCTGATCTGTATTTTGTTACTAGAAGGTTTCCTGAAGCAATTAAATATTATGATTTAGCCTTAACAAGTCGTAAAGAAGATGAAGATTATATCTTATTCCAAAAAGCTTCCATTCAATATTTAACTAAAAAAACGAATGAAGCATATTCGCTATACACGCAATTAATAAATAAATTTCCGAACTCTACGTACTATGACAATGCGTTGATGCAACGTTGTCAGCTGGATTTAGAAGGAAGTAAATATGAATCTGCGATTGAAGGGTATACGAAAATTATAAATAAAAAAGAAGATTTAAATGGATTGAAACCATTGGCTTTGCAAAAAAGAGCCATGTCTCATTTCAATTTAAAAGAATACGATAAAGCCATTGCAGACAATAAGCGTGTATTGGAAAACTATCCTACCAATCCAGTTGCTTATAGCTCCCTATTGAGTGTTCAAGAAATGTTAAACATTCAAGATAAATCAGAAGAGTTTGCACCAATATTAGTTTCGTATAAAGAAGCCAACCCTGAAGGTAGAGATTTGAAGGAGGTTGAATTTATAGCAGCACAATCCTTATACAGTTCACAAAAGTATAGCGCTGCAATTACTGCTTTTAATTCATTTATTAAACAATATCCCAATCATTCAAGTGTTGATGAAGCAAAGTATTTTCTTGCAGATTCTTATTATAGAACCAAGGATTATAAAGCAGCAAAGGATCAGTATGTAGAAATACTTGCTGCAAAGAATCAATATTATAAAAAAGCATTACAACGTGTTGCTGAAATATCGTATTTGCAAAATGATGTTCCGCAGTCCATTACATATTATAATGAATTGCAGGTATTAGCTTCCAGTAATAAGGAAAAGACAAGTACTTGGCTTGGACTTATGACATCCTATTTTGATGTAAAACAATTGGATTCTTCAAATATCTACGCAGACAAAGTAATCAATAGTGGTTCTTCAGCACCAGATGCACAAAATAAAGCCGTTTTGTATAAAGGTAAAATAGCCTATCAAGCAAAAGACCTTGTATCTGCACAAGATTATTTTGTTTCGTGTCTTAACGGAGCTAAAGATATTAATGCAGCAGAAGCACAATATCTATTAGCTAAAATCCAGTACGATAATAAACAATACAAGCAATCTATTGAAACCTTATATGATTTCAATAATACATTTAGTGCTTATGATTATTGGTTAGGGAAATCTTTTTTATTAATTGCAGAGAATTTTGTTGCTAAAGATGAGCTATTTCAAGCAAAAGAAACCTTGGCATCTATTATAGATAAATCGCCCAACGAAGAGATAAAAAAACAAGCTAAAGAAAGGCTTGAGCAGATTAAAAAAATTGAAGCGACTAATAATCAATCTAAGGAGGGCGTAGGAAATGAATAAGTTAAAAGGATTATTAATTGCTTCAATTATTTCATGCTCTTTTACAGCACTTGGGCAATCGGATGCAATTATTCCACCAACGGTTTTTACAACAGAAGATAAAGCGAAATTGGATTTGGTTCCTGCAAATCGATTCTTTGATCAAAATGATGATGTGCAACCAGTAGTGGATGCAAAACCACAAGAATACGATACCCGTGATTATTCTATTAATCCGCCACGTTTTGATGCGAAGGTTAAAATACCAACTATGCCAACAGATTCTATTTCTCCTATTTTGTCAAATTATGCAAAATTCGGATTAGGTAATTATGGTACCGTTTTAGGTGAAGTTTATGTAACCAATAAGAGAAGTAAAACGCTTTCTTATGGAGCACATTACAAACATTTATCTTCTGCGAACGGATCTTTGATGAACTCAGGTAATGGACATGATTTACTGGAAGTATTTGGAAGTAAATATGGGAAAACGAATACGTGGAATGGTCATGCCTCTTATAGCAATGATCGTTACAAGTATTATGGCTTGCCGCAAGTTGATTCTGTAAATAATAAAGATTCAATAAAACAAACCTATCAACTATTTCATGCAGGTATTGGTACAGTTAAAACAGCTATTGGTGATCGTTTTATGTATAGTACAGATATTGACATGTATTATCTTACAACCAAAAGAAAAGCAACAGAATTGGAGCTGATTTGGAATGCAAAAGGAACCTATAAAATTAATGATACACGGTTTGCAGCGGTAGATGTTTCGCTTTCAAATGCAAACAGGTCTGACTCGTCTACAAGCAATCGTTTCTTATTATTGGTTAAGCCTACGTATAAATTGGTTGAAGAAAAGTGGGATTTAACAGTTGGTGCATCCGTTAACTATACAACGGATACCTTGAAAGGTACCAAAGGTCTTCATATTTATCCTGCCATTCATGGTAATTACAATTTTATACCTGGTAGAGTAACCTTGTTTGCCGGTATAGGTGGAGGTATGGATAAAAACACCAATAGAACTCTAATTCAACAAAATCCATATTTAGGTTCAGATGTACCTTTGCATCATACAAGTAGGAAAATAGACCTGTATGTAGGATCTTCAGGTAATATTGATAATCATGTGAGTTATAAAGTATTGATGAGCTATAAGGCATTTACAAATCAATATTTCTTAACCAATAGCGCATCAGATTCGAGCCAGTTTACTGCAGTATATGATAAAGCGGGAGTATTTTCACTTGATGGAGGATTGTTTTATGATTTAAATAAAACATGGAGAATTTCTGCAAATATGTTATACAATGCTTGGAAAACGGATGTGCAAGCAGCCGCTTGGCATCGTCCAGCATTCCAATCTTCGATGGGGATTCAATATAATTTAAAGCAAAAAATATACTTTAATGCTGAAATGTATTATATTAGTGGTATCCAAGGTATTAATTTAGAAAGCAACCGAACAGTAAAATTGAAAGATATTGCTGATTTAAGTTTAAAAACGGAATACAGATTTTCGAATACGTTCTCCGCTTTTATTGAACTAAATAATATACTGTCACAAAAGTATCAAAGATATACCTACTACCAAGTGAAAGGGTTTAACATTTTGGCAGGGTTAACGTATAGTTTTTAAATGATTTATATTCAAAAATATATAGCAGAATTAATAGGCAACCACGAATGTGTGATAGTGCCAGGCTTAGGTGCGTTTGTTGCACAAGCTTCTTCTGCAGAAATTCATCCGATTACGCATAAATTCACGGCTCCAAGTCGCACATTAAGCTTTAATGCTCAAATTAAAGTGAACGATGGTTTGTTAGCTGCTGAAATTTCTCGTAAAGAAGGTATTTCTTTTAGTGAAGCATTGACTTCTATTGATGAGTATGTTAAATATTTTAATACGTCTCTGTCAGTTTTGAAACACTATAATTGTGTTGGTATTGGACGTTTTTTTTATAACAGTGGCGGAAAATTAGAATTCGAACCCGAATTTGCAATCAATTTTTCCTCTGATAGTTTTGGTTTACCCGATTTTGTTTTCAAACCTATAGATCGAAATAATACGTACGAAATGAATTCTCCTACAAATCACCGTAATGCTCAAGATGCTTCTTCAAAAGAATTAAAAGAAGAAGGTGCTAAGAAAAAAACAAGTACAGCTGCAAAAATAATGTTTGTACTAATGCCTTTAATTGTATTAATAGGTGCTGCAGGACTTGTTGTATATAATCAACAAGAAGATATTTCTTTAGGTGGTGTACACATATTTGAGTCCTTAGGTTTGAAGAAAAACAACACTGTAGACAGCAGTCAAATTGTACTTGTTGATTCATTAATAACTGAAACAGAAGTTAATGAAGAAGTGATTGTAAATAATGAAGGTGAAGTGCAAGGAGAAGTTTTTGAAGAAACAATCATTGAAACACCTGTTAATGTTATTAAAAAAACAAAAACAGTTACTCAAGTAACTACATCTGAAATTGCAACAGGTAAATATTATGTTGTTATAGGTTCATTTAAAAATGAAAGTAATGCAGATGGTTTGTATTCTAAATTACTAAACAGTCATAAAGGAGTTGTTAAGTTGCCACTAGATGCAAACGGTTACTATAAAGTTGCAGTAGGTTCATATGATTCAATGGAGGCTGCAAATGTTGAATATGCATCTCTTCAGAATACCTATTCAGGAAGTTGGATAAAAAAATATTAGTATTTAGATTTTATGTTTCAAACAATCATTTCAGTTTTACTTCAATTAAATGAAGTTGCTACAACAACTGCAGAAGATGCAGCAACAGTAGTTACACATAAAGACGTAACGTTAATATCATTGATTCAAGCAGGAGGGTGGATTATGATTCCTATCTTCCTTTGTTCGTTCTTTGCAATATATGTTACAGTTGAGAGGTATTTAACCTACCGTAAATTTGATAAAAATCCGCAAGCGTTTTTAGATAAAATTAAATCGTATGTGGTTCAAGGAGATATTAAATCTGCACAAATGCAGTGCGAACAAGTAGATACGCCTTTTTCAAGAATGATTTCAAAAGGTCTTTCTAAAATTGGAACACCTCTAAATACTATTGAAGCTTCTATTGAAAATGTAGGTAAAATTGAAGTCTACGGACTTGAGAAAAATCTAGCATTATTAGCATCTATTGCAGCATTAGGACCTATGCTTGGTTTCTTAGGAACTGTTACGGGTATGATTCAAGCCTTCATTGCGATCTCTCAAGAAGAAGGAACAATCAGTCCGAAATTGTTATCTGCAGGTATGTATGAAGCGATGGTTACAACTGTAGCTGGATTAATTGTTGGTATCATTGCATTAGCTGCATACAATTATTTGGTTGGTAAATTGCAACGCATTATTTACCAAATGGAATTTGCTTCTATAGAATTTTTAGAACTTCTTCAGCAACCAAAATAACATGGAATTAAAAAGAAGAAATAAAGTTACAGCAGATTTCAATATGTCATCTATGACAGATTTGGTATTCTTGTTGCTAATTTTCTTTATGCTAACCTCTAATTTTGTAACTCCATCTGGTTTGCCAGTTAATTTGCCTACTACTAAGAAAAGCGATAATATTCAAGCAGCTGAAGTTTCAGTAACAATAACCAACGATATGAAGTTTTTGGTTGGGCCGAAACAAGTTACCTTAGAAAATTTAGAAGCTGAACTAAAATCTGCTTTATCAAAAGTATCTGATAATAAATTCGTAGTGCTTCACGTTGATAAAGCAGTACCTACCGAATATTTTGTTAAAGTTGCAAGTATTGCAAATAGTTTAGGTGCAAAAGTATCGTTAGCTACCAAAACGGAACAATAAAAAATGACTCACCAAGAGGAGAAAAATAAAGAACGCACGGGTTTAATTGTATCTGCAGGGATACATGCGTTATTTATTTTATTATTTTTCTTTGTAATCGTTTGGGAACAACCTGATCCGCCAACTCCTGGTATGCCAGGTGTTGAAATTAATTTTGGATTTGATAATGCAGGTTCAGGAGAAACCAATACAAAAGATCCTGCAACGACAGAAGCAACAGTAACACCCGAGCAAACGGAGGCTGCCGCAGCTACTGATCCTGCAGACGTAACGAAGTCTGATTTAGCGAGTGAGCATACAATCCCTGACACTAAGCCTAAAGAGCAAACGCCTGTTAAAGTAACGGAACCTAAAACCAATAATACATCTGATACTAAACCAACCGATCAAAAAGTCACGGAAAAGTCTAATCCATCTGGTGATGGGAAAAGCAATAAGACAGGGAACCAAGGCGCTGAAGAAGGAAAAATTGATTCGCATGGTTTATACCCAGGCGATGGTGGTAAAGGCGACGGTACTGGTGGTAGTGGTGCCGTATCGATGGCTGGCTGGCATTTAGATGCCGATCCAAAGGTAGATAATGTTAATAAGGAAGCTGGCAAAGTTGTTTTTTCTATAAAAATAGATGACAGAGGAAGCATTATTGGCATTAATGTAATCGAAACACAAGTTGGGGAAGCCTTAATTCAACGTTGTAAAGAAGAAATTAAAAGAATGGAATTCGAAAAGAATAGAGACAATTCTACCTCAGCTCCATTTTCTACAGGTACTGTTACGTTTGTATTCCGTATAAATTAATTTGTGGATTACAATCAAGTCATTCAATTTTTATATACCCAATATCCCGCGTTTGAAAGACAGGGAGGTTTAGCATATAAGCCAGGCTTAGAAAATGTATTGGGCATCTCTGCTGCATGCAACAATCCGCATCTCAAATTCAAATCCATTCATATAGCCGGTACCAATGGTAAAGGTAGTAGCGCAAGTATGTTGTCTGCTATTTTACAAAAAGCTGGATATAAAGTAGGACTCTATACATCCCCACATATTCATAGTTTTACAGAACGGATTCGTATAAATGGAATTGAAATACCTAGGTCTGAAGTAGTAGATTTTGTAACAAAAAACACTTCCATTTTCGATACCTTCAAACCTTCTTTTTTTGAAATAACAACCATATTGGCATTTCATTGGTTTGCCAAACAAGAAGTTGATATAGCAATTATTGAAACAGGCATGGGCGGAAGATTGGATGCTACCAATATTATTCACCCAGAGATTTGCCTAATCACAAATGTAAGTTTAGATCATACACAATTTTTAGGTTCTACAATTGAAGAGATAGCAAAAGAAAAAGCTGGAATCATTAAACAAAATACGCCAATTGTACTCTCTGAATTTCAATCAGAAATTAATACTATCTATAAGTCTCAAGCTGCTCAATTACAAGCACCATTGATTGAAGCATCTAGTGATTATACTATTGAATCAACTGCACATAATGAACGAGCATTTGAATTGAATATAATAAAGAATGCGACACAAGAAGTGCATGCTCTACGCTTAGATTTAGGAGGGGAGTATCAAATTAAGAATTGTTTGGGTGTACTTAGTGTTATTGATGTGTTGAACTCAAAAGGCTGGAATATCTCTCCTGAATCAATAGTAGATGGGTTGGCACATGTACAAGTGCTTTCTGGTTTTAAAGGACGTTGGCAAATAATACAAAACAATCCATTGATAATATTAGATGCCGCACACAACGAAGCCGGCATGAATCTATCGATGCAACAATTGATTCGATTAAATAAAAAAACACATATCGTTATTGGTATGGTAAAAGATAAAGATGTGTCAACTGTTTTATCATTTTTACCTATAGATGCGAGTTATTATTTTTGTCAGTCGAGTAATCCACGTGCAATGACAGCAAGGGAATTACAAGAATTGGCAATAAAACATGGATTGCAAGGACTTGCAATTATGGATGTAAATGAAGCCTTAGCTCAAGCTAAAAAAGAATCCCATACGGATGATGTTATTTGGGTGGGTGGAAGTCTATATGTATTAGGAGAATTAGCATTGAATTAACACAATGGCACGTAAAAAATTAATGCGTTTCAAATGGAACGATGAAGTACACAATCTTTTTCAGCCAGAAAAAGATAATTATAAATTTTACAAAGGTAAGTGGAACGAATATTTTACAAATTCGAATCCAATCGTATTAGAAGTTGGTTGTGGAAGAGCTGAATACACAACGGGTTTAGCGGCACTCAATCCAAATATCAATTATATTGGATTAGATATTAAAGGCGCTCGTTTGTGGAAAGGGAGTTCATTGTCTATTGAAACAGGTCTTACCAATACTGCATTCATTCGTACTAAACTTCAAAATCTAGAAGAGTTTTTTGAACCCAATGAAGTAGATGGCATTTGGATTACATTTCCAGATCCGAAACCGAGGGAAGGCGAGGCGAAGCTTAGATTGTCAGGCTTACGATTTATGAATATATATAGACGAATGATGCCTAAAGGAGGGAAGGTTTTTTTCAAAACAGACAATAGGATATTGTTTGATCATACATTAGAAGTGCTAACAAATCCTGATTTGAAAATTGCGAATCTTATCTTTACACATGACTTATATAATTCAGAGATGTTGTCTGAACACCATGATATTCAAACGACCTATGAAAAAACATATTTGAAACAGGGCGTGTTAATCAATTATTTACGGTTTGATTTCTTGCCGATATAATTATAAAAGCATACTAATAAATCGATTAAAAAGCATTAAAGTTAGATATTCAATAATTGCGTTGTTTCAAGAACAAATACTCAGAAAATATCCGTATTTTTGATAAAATCCCCTAATATATGTCGGTGTTGGTAAAAGATTTGGTTAAAGTATATGGAACACAGCATGCTGTGGATGGAATATCTTTTACAGCCAATAAAGGACAAATTACTGGTTTTTTAGGTCCGAATGGCGCTGGTAAATCTACCACCATGAAGATTGCCACTTGCTTTATTCCTCCTACAGAAGGTACAATTGAAGTGTGTGGCTATGATGTCATTGCCAATCCACTTGAAGTTCGACGTCAAATCGGATATTTACCCGAACATAATCCTTTGTATTTGGATATGTATGTGCAGGAATATTTAAAATTTACCGGGGGACTTTACGGCATGAAAGGTACGATGTTACAAAAGCGCATCAGTGACATGATTGATTTGTGTGGCTTGCATGTTGAACAATACAAAAAAATAGGTGCTTTATCTAAAGGTTTTCGTCAACGTGTTGGGCTCGCTCAAGCATTGTTACATGACCCACAAGTTTTGATTTTAGATGAACCTACAACAGGTTTGGATCCCAATCAGATCCTAGAAATTAGAAAAGTTATTAAAACGATTGCTAAAGATAAAACGGTTATTTTTTCAACGCACATCATGCAAGAAGTACAAGCATTGTGTGACCAAGTAATCATTATCAATAAAGGCAAAATCGTAGCAGATAAATCCATTTCAGAAATACGTAATTTGAATGCCTCTGTAAAAATCATTCGATTGGAATTTACAGAGCAAGTCGATATATACCAATTTTCTTCTTTTGAATTTGTTTCAGAAGTAAAGCATGTGCAAGGAAACGTATATGAATTGTTTGTTACGACTGAAGCCGATACAAGACCAATCATATTTAAAGCCTGCGCTGAAAAAGGTTGGACGTTAATAGAAATGAAAGTGGAAGAACAATCCTTAGAAAATATTTTCAGAGAACTAACTTCCGTAAAATAACACATCGTATGTTAACCATCTTTCGAAAAGAAATTGCTGTATTTTTAAATTCATTGATTGCCTATTTGGTCGTATTGGTATTCTTGACGTTTATAGGTGTTTTCATGTGGTTGCTGCCAGAGACTAGTATATTGGATTATGGATATGCAGAATTGGATACACTATTTTCTTACGGTCCATTAGCATTCTTATTATTAATTCCTGCCATTACCATGCGTTCCTTTGCAGAAGAGAAAAAAGATGGTACAATAGAATTGTTACTTACGAAACCAATTAGTGATTGGTCTTTATTAATGGGAAAATATTTATCCGCATGCGCCTTGGTTGCATTTTCCTTGATACCTACAATCTTGTATTATATATCAGTTTATTCTTTAGGGAAACCCGTCGGCAACATCGATTCTGCAGCCGTAGCATCTTCGTACATTGGTTTGTTTTTATTGGGCTGTGTATTTACATCTGCGGGTATTTTTGCATCCGCAATAAGTACCAATCAAATTGTGTCATTTATACTCGCATTGATTTTGTGCTATGTTACTTATAATGGATTTAACCATCTTGCAAGTTTAGACTTATGGAAAGGTTCTTCAGTTTCATTATTACCTTTGGGATTAGATTATCATTACAATGCACTCAGTAAAGGTGTAGTGGATTCAAGAAATGTCTGTTACTTTTTAACAGTAATTGGCATCATGCTTTTATCTACACGATTGGTTTTAGGAAGTAGAAAGTGGTAAATACGGTGAAGAAAATAAACGATATACTTGAATATATATTAGTGATTGCCATTTTGGTATTCGCTAATATAATTTTGTCTGAAAATTTCTTTCGATTAGATTTTACGCAAGACAAACGTTACTCCATTTCCCCTGTTACTCAAAAAGTTCTAAGCTATCTGGATGGTGATGTATATGTGGAGATATTTTTGGATGGGGATTTAAGTCCCGATTATGAACGCTTAAAAAAATCAATCAAAGAAAAGTTAGATCAATTTAAAGCATATTCAAATACCAAATTAGAATATCGTTTTATAAATCCATCTGCGGAAGAAGATAAACAATTACGAGAAAGAGGATTTAGATTGATCGCTCAAAGAGGATTGCAACCAAAGTATTTCTTAGAAGAGAAAAATGGAAACAAAACGGAGAAGTTTATTTTTCCTGGTGCCATCGTTAGTTATAAGCAAAATGAAACCCCTGTTCAATTTTTAAAAGGAAATAAAGTCCAATCCGATGAAGAACAGCTCAACCAAGCAGTAGAAGGAGTAGAATTTGAATTGTTAAAAGCAATTCGTAAACTAAGTATTAAAGAATACAAAACGATTGCTATCATAGATGGACATGGCGAACCGTCGAAAGAAAATCTAGAAGATATTACGAATAGTTTAAATGAATTTTATGCTGTTAAACGCGTTCGATTAGATAGTTTAACTGCTTTAAAAGGAGTGGATTTAGCTATGGTTATTGGACCTAAAACCGAATATACTGAAAAGGAGAAATTTATTCTTGATCAATTTGTTGTTTCTGGTGGTAAAGCTTTTTTTGCTTACGATGCGATTGATATTCGAAAAGATAGTTTGAAAAATGGAGAAACATTTGGTCTAAGTAAAAGTCTAAATTTAGATGATCTATTGTTTAAGTACGGTGTTCGAATGAATCAATCTGTGGTTGAAGATTTGAACTGTGCTAAAACCGTTATACAAACAGGTTTGAATGGAGAAATGCAAGCCATCAACTTTCCGTATTACCCAATCGTGTATCAATTTGGTACACATCCAATTGTTAAAAATATGGACGCTATCGTTTTTCGATTTGCGGGCTCAATAGACACGGTTAAAGCTGTAGGTATTAAGAAAACCATACTTATTCAGACATCCCCTCAATCAAAAGAAATACAAGTTCCTTTTCAAATCGACTTAGATGAACTGAAAAAAGATCCAGTTACAGAATCGTTCTCTGGTGGAAGTAAACCTTTGGTGTGTTTATTAGAGGGAGAATTTACTTCGTTGTATAAAAGCAAACCCTTGCCTGTTGAAGGAGCTATGCTTTCACAAAATCTAAAACCATCAAAAATAATTGTTTGTGCAGATGTAGATTTAATTCGTAATGAATACGATTCGAAACGCAACATGCCGGTGCCACTAGGTTATGATAGAGACATGCGTTACATTTTTTCGAATAAAGAATTTGTAATGAATGCAGTTGATTACTTAATGGAAGAAGAACTATTATTGGTTCGTGAAAAAGAAGTAGTCCTTCGTCCTTTAGATGCGCAGAAAATTAAAAATGATAAAAAGTTTTGGCAAGTATTAAATATTCTTGTTCCAATACTTTTAGTTATACTTTATGGTATTGGTCGCTATGTTTGGCGTAAAAAGAAATACGGAACACCACGTACGAATTAATTTAATATGCTTAAAGGAATTACTACTCGCGTAAAAATATTATTTGTTATAGCTATTGTGACAGGCTTCTGGGCCTTGTATACTTCTATAAGTAAAGACCACTTTGGTAAACCTGTATACAATGATTTTATCGCAATTGATACGAGTGATATTACTAAAGTTTCTTTTACGGTAAAAGGTGAGACGCATTACGTTGCACCTAAGACAAGCACTACTTGGTTTATAGATTCTAAGTATGAAGTGCGCAGAGACATTGTAACAACGATGAAATTAGGTTTAGCGCGCATGGAAGTTAAAATGCCTGTATCTACTGAGCTTAGAGATAAGATTAAAAAACAATTGCTTCGAGAAGGTGTTGAGGTAGAAGTAAAAACAGAAGAGAATACCGTTTCGTTTTGGATTATAACAAACGAAAATGATAAGAATAGTTCGTATTATTTAAGTTCAAAAGATGCCGAACCGTATATCATTTATGTTCCTGGGTTTACAGGAGATTTATCGGATTTATTCAAATTAAAAGCGGGCGATTGGAGAAATAAAGCACTCTATCGTAATTCGATTGGGAGCATTCAAGAGATTGAATTAAATTATGCTTCTGCACCAGATGATGGATTTAAAATTGAAAAGAATTTGGGTAATTACCATGTTGTCAACATGAAAAGTGCTGATTCAACAAAGTTATACACCTATTTAAGTGCATTCCAACGCATTAATGTTGAAAATTACCTAGTAGATAAGGAACGAGATTCTGTGGATTATTTGTTGAAAAGCCAAAATCCAGAAGTAACCTTAACATTGATTGACATTGATAAAACACAGTCAAAAACGATACAGATCTATAAAGCTTTACCGGGAACAAAATCATTATATGCGAAAATTGTGGATAACGGAGAGTTGGTAACGTTAAATCCTGAGCTTATTTATAAGTTATTGGTACGAAAACAGTGGTTTATGGATAAGTAAGCTACTTTTCTTTAGAATATTCGTTCACAATTATTTAATTTTACAATACTATTTTTGGTTTAATCTAAAAACTTTCAAGAATGAAATTTGTCGTTTCTTCAAATGCTTTACTAAAGCAATTAACCGCTATAAATGGCGTCATTACAACAAATCCTGTTGTACCTATTCTAGAAAATTTTCTTTTTGAAATAGGAGACGGTATGCTTATCGTTTCAGCTTCTGATTTGCAAACTTCTATGATTACTGAAATAGCTGTTGAGGCTAAAGCAAAAGGTAGCATAGCTGTTCCTGCAAAGATTTTATTGGATACATTGAAAAACTTACCAGAGCAACCTGTAACGTTTACAATTGATCCTGAAACATACAGCATCGAAATTAGCTCTGACAACGGTCGTTATAAATTGTCTGGCGAAAACGCTACCGATTTCCCAAAAGTACCTGGTGTAAAAAACGGATACAGCGTTGATATTTCTACAGACATATTAAATCGTGCTATTTCTTCTACCATTTTTGCTGCTAGCAACGATGAATTAAAGCCGGCAATGACGGGTGTTTACCTTTCCTTGACGGAATCGAATGCAACGTTTGTAGCTACAGACGGACATCGTTTAATTCGTTACAGACGTACAGATATTGTTTCTGAAATGTCTAATACATTGATTATTCCTAAAAAGGCATTGAATTTATTGAAATCTTCATTGCCTTCAGAAAATACAAATGTTAAAATTGAATATAATGCTTCAAATGCATTTTTCAGCTTTAACAACATTAAAATGATTTGTCGTTTGATTGATGAGCGTTTTCCTGATTACGAAAATGCAATTCCAGTTGAAAATCCAAATGTTCTTACCATTGCAAGAACAGATATGATGAATTCATTAAAACGTATTTCTATCTATGCAAATAAGACGACACATCAAGTTCGTTTAAAATTAGCAGGTAGCGAATTACAAATTTCTGCAGAAGATTTAGATTTCTCAAACGAAGCAAACGAACGTTTGTCTTGCGAATTTGAAGGTCAAGATATGGAAATAGGATTCAATGCGAAGTTTTTAGTTGAGATGTTAAGTAATTTAGATACACCTCAAATCTCTATGCACTTTTCTGCACCAAACAGAGCGGGTATCATTACTCCAGCAGAGAAAGATGAACACGAAGATATATTAATGCTTGTTATGCCTGTAATGTTAAATAGCTACGCATAAGGATGCATTCAAAATAAGTATTGAAATCCCGGTTATGAAAATAATCGGGATTTTTAATTTAAGGTGAAATAATATTTTCTAATAAGCAACGGTAGCGTTATTTGGTAATACATCCATCTACAGCCTCTCGCACCAGTCTTTGAATGGAGTGTTTTATTAGGCAGTCTTTGACTGCAATTAAATAAAATAGTCAAAGATTACTAACAAAAAATAGATATTTGTGCCGCTTAGCTAAACACTATTATCGCTACATTGGCTTCGATTAAGAGTAGCGCAAGAAAATTCATAATTCAATGCCGTTTAGTTAAGACCGACCCCAGTCGGGGTCGAATATTTATAGTAAAATAATATCCAATAGATAGATACGCGGAATCCCGAAGGGATTGATCGCTTTTATACCTTGAATAACATGCTCCCTTCGGGAGCGCGTATATGTTTATTGTGTTGTTTGTGCTATAAAGATATGACCCCGACTGGGGTCAGTGCTGAAATAGAAAGCGTATATGTTCGGTATAAAACCAAAACTATTTGCGTATACATAGTACTTCTAGCAGGTTACAACAATCATTAACTAAACGACATTGACTCATATTTCATAACTCATAATTAATTCAAATGTCCAAGGCATCCTTCTACATCGAACATTTAAATCTACTCGCACATCCCGAAGGTGGACATTATAAAGAAACATATCGTTCAGTTTCTGAAATTGAAACAAGTGATACTGAAAAAAGGAATACTGCGACTTCTATCTTTTTTTTATTGCACAGCGAAGAAAGATCACATTTGCATCGAATCAAATCAGATGAACAATGGTATTATCACGATGGCGATGTATTGGAAATTATTGTACTTCATCAAGAAGAACTCACGGTTCAAAAATTAGGACGGGATCTGCAAAATGGCGAAGTGTTGCATTATACTGTGCCAGCAGGAGCGTGGTTTGGTTCACGTGTGCTAAACAAAAAAGGTTTTGTATTGGTAAGTTGTGTCGTAGCTCCCGGTTTTGATTTCAAAGATTTTGAATTGGCCACATACAAAAAAATAAGCCGAGAGTTCTCGGCTTATGATTCAATATTAAAAGAGATGTGTATTAGTTAGATTCAGCTTCAGGATTTGCTTTCAAAATCTCTACATCATCCACAACATATTTGCTATCTCCAATCCAAAATAGTTTCCAAAATTTTTGGTGGTAGTGTACTTTAACGCGATGTCCATTTAATAAGGCATTTTCTAACTTCAATAATAATGTTGGGTCGTTTTTAATAGAGAAGTACCAAATATTATTGATTACACCACTACCATCAGCATCTCCTGCATTGCCACTGCTATTAATAACTGTAGCCGTATACATTTCACCTTCATTTGTTTTGAAAATAATACCTTTCTTGGCAACCTTAGTTAATGCGCCAGCTCTATATCCATCTCCATAAGAACCAAACATCATAAATGCTAAGAATAAAATTAGCATTAAAAGGAGTATACCAACAACTTTTTTAAAAGTACCCATGGAGTGTAGATTAGTTTAAACGTTTAATTTTTGCACCTAAAGCATTTAAACGATCATCGATATTTTGGTATCCACGATCTATTTGCTCAATGTTATGAATGGTAGATTTTCCTTGTGCAGACATGGCTGCAATTAGTAATGAAACACCTGCGCGAATATCTGGAGAAAACATAGAGATTCCTCTTAATGGTACTTGTTTGCCAAGACCAATAACAGTTGCTCTATGTGGATCACACAATATTATTTGCGCACCCATATCAATCAACTTATCTACGAAGAACAAACGACTTTCAAACATTTTTTGATGTATCAATACTGATCCGCGTGCTTGGGTTGCAACAACCAATACTATACTTAATAAGTCAGGAGTGAAGCCTGGCCAAATTTGATCGGCAACAGTTAAAATAGAACCATCAATAAATGTATCTATTTCATAATATTCTTGTTCGGGAACAAAAATATCATCTCCTCTAAATTCTAATTTAATACCTAAGCGTTGAAAAACGGAAGGGATTAAACCTAGCATATCTATTCTACAATTTTTGATTGTAATTTCAGAACCCGTCATTGCTGCCAGACCAATAAAACTGCCAATCTCAATCATATCAGGAAGGATTGTGTGTTCTGTTCCTCCTAAATAATCAACACCTTCAATCTTCAATAAATTAGATCCGATACCACTAATTTTTGCACCCATGCGGTTAAGCATTGCACACAATTGTTGTAAATAGGGTTCACATGCTGCATTGTAAATCGTTGTTTCACCTTTTGCCATTACAGCAGCTAATACAACATTTGCTGTACCTGTTACGGATGCTTCGTCTAATAACATGTAGCAACCTTTCAATTCGGCTGCATGTATATTATAAAAGCTATCGTTTGAATCGTAATCAAAAGATGCACCTAATTTTTGCAATCCAATGAAGTGTGTATCCAATCGTCTTCTACCAATTTTATCTCCACCTGGCTTTGGCATTTTAGCTTTCCCAAAACGAGCTAAAAGCGGTCCAATGATCATAATAGAACCACGTAAGGCAGACGCTTTCTTTTTAAATTCTTCTGTATCTAAAAAATCAAGATTAATGTCTTTAGACTCAAAACGATAAGAGGAAGAGGTGATTTTTGTTACCAATACACCCATGTCGTTTAACAACTCTATGAGTTTATTGACGTCAATAATGTTGGGTACATTATGAATAACAATGGGTTCAGGAGATATTAAAACAGCACAAAGTATTTGTAATGCTTCATTCTTCGCACCTTGTGGAGTAATATCACCACGTAATTTTGTTCCACCTGTAATTTCAAAAGATGCCATTAGTTTCTTCTTCTTGGTTTATTTTGTTGATATCTACTTGCGCTAGTACTATTGCCATTGCCAGCATTCGAATAGCCACTGCTATTTGAATTAGTTCTGCGTGAATGCATATTCGTTCTTGTGCTTGAAGAATTTGATGGGATTCGGCTATCTGCAACCACGCCACCAACAGTATCAAACAAACGTTCTGCTTTTACCTTCGCAATATCGATGTGTAATTTTTTCTTAGATAATTCAATCAAATGTTCAACGATAACTTCGTCTTCTACATTTTCTTTATTCCATGTACTGTACAAGCGCTTCATTAAACGACCGATATAGATAATTGTATCTTCTTTTTCAGGGCCATCTTCTTTCAACACGGCTTGATCAATAAGTAAATTGATGTTTTTACCGTAATGCTTGTATCGAAGATTGTTATGGTTGTATGGAACGCGTTCTGGTTTTTTACCAAGCACTGCTATGTCAGGCATTGGGTGAGGCGTATCAACATCTAATTTAAAATTAGACATGATAAAAAGATGATCCCAAAGTTTTGTTGTTTGTTCATCCAAATCTCTTGCGCCTGGATTTAATTGGCGCATCAATTCAACACAGGTATTAGCATATTTGGTACGCTGATCTCTATCTTCAACTTTTAAAATCCAGTCTACAATTTTTTGTATGTTTTTACCGTATTCTTTTAATACAATGCCCGTACCCGGTTCTCCTGTTATTAATGTCATTTTTTTAGTATTAATGCCTCAAGTTAACTAAGATTCGTGAATTCTCAGTTTCGCGAAGCTAAGAATTAATGTTTTTTCTCCTAAATCTTTAAAATCAATCACCGCTTTACGGTCTGTACCATTCGATTGTATGTCTTTTACCGTTCCAAAGCCAAATTTGGGGTGTTCTACCTTCATTCCAGTCGTTAGGTTGCTGGTATCACTTGGCTTGAAATCTGGAGAAGGAGTATAAGCAGGAGCAGCTTTTGCTCTTAACTGAACCGGTGGACCTGCTTTAGGTTTGATACCAACAAAAGCGGGGGATTGTTCTTGAGCATTAATGGAATTTGCTGTAATACTTGTCATTTGCAAATGCCTCGGATCAATTTCCTCTAAGAATCTACTCGGGGCACAACTCTTTAATTGTCCGAATCGATAACGAGAGGTTGCAAAACTTAAGGTAAGTCGCTTTTCCGCACGCGTAATGGCAACATAAAACAATCTGCGTTCTTCCTCTAAATCTGCTCTGCTATTCAGCATCATTGCAGAAGGGAACAAATCTTCTTCGATACCAACAACAAATACTTGATTAAACTCCAAGCCTTTTGCAGAGTGTATCGTCATTAAGGTTACGTAATCTTTATCTTCTTTCTCGTTTTCAGTATCCGTTAATAAGGATATTTCTTGTAAATACGTACCGAGTGATTTGTCTTCTTGATCTGGACGATCAACAAATTCTTTAATACCATTTAATAATGCTTGAACGTTTTCATAACGTGCAATCCCTTCAACCGTTTTGTCTTCGTATAATTCTTTTAATAAACCCGATTGTTTCGCAATTTCGTTTGCAGCCTCAAATGCATCTTTATTATTTGCTAAAACTTTATACGACTTAATTAAATCGACAAATCCTTCAAATAAGGTTACAAGTCTGCCCGTCATTACACTTTTTGCATTGCAAAGAATATCCCATACACTTGTGCCTTGTTCATCTGCAATAACAAAAATTTTAGCGATGGTTGTATCACCGATACCACGTTTGGGGAAATTTACAATTCTCCTGAAGCTTTGTTCGTCTTGATCGTTCATTACAAAACGCAAGTAGGCGAGTACATCTTTTATTTCTTTACGTTGATAGAAAGACATGCCTCCAACCACTTTGTAATGGATGTTTAGCTTACGAAGCGATTCTTCAAAACTTCTAGATTGAGAGTTTGTTCTATATAAAATTGCGAAATCATTGTTCCGCAATTGTAAATTCATTTTATTTTCAAAAATAGTTTGTGCAACGATTCGACCTTCTTCATTATCACTTGCAGCTCTATATACATTTATTTTTTCGCCAGATTCATTCGATGTCCACACATCTTTCTTTAACTGTGCTTTATTTTTTGTGATAACATTGTTTGCCGCTTCAACAATGGTTTTAGTCGAACGATAATTTTGTTCTAATTTAATAACCTTTAGCTCAGAGTAATCTTTTTCAAAATTTAAAATATTCTGAATGTCTGCTCCTCTGAATGCATAGATACTTTGTGCATCATCACCAACAACACAGATGTTACGATTCATCGCAGCTAATTTTTTGGTAATGTTGTACTGCGCAATATTGGTATCTTGAAACTCATCCACCATGATGTATTTAAAACGGTGTTGGTATTTATTCAAGGCATCTGGATGGTCGTTGAAAAGCTTATAAGTATAAAATAATAAGTCATCAAAATCCATTGCTCCTGCACGAATCAAACGTTCTTGGTAGGTTTTGTAAATTTTACCCATTTCAGGGCGGAGTGCTGCACGATCGTCTGCAATAAAGTTCGGGTTATTTAAATATTCCGTATAGGAAACCAATCTGTTTTTAGCAGCACTAATTCTATTGTAAACGGTATTCGGCTTATATACTTTATCATCTAAGCCTTGTTCTTTTAGAATTGTACGCAACATCGATTTCGAATCCTCTGTATCGTAAATCGTAAAATTACTTGGAAAACCAATGCGACTTGCTTCAACACGGAGTATTTTAGAAAATACAGAGTGAAACGTACCCATCATTACGTTTTTAGCTTCATTGCCGCAAACTGCCTGAATACGTTTCTGCATTTCTTTTGCAGCTTTATTCGTAAAAGTTAAGGATAATATATTGAATGGTTCAACACCTTTTCGGATTAAATGAGCTATACGATAGGTAAGTACACGGGTTTTTCCAGATCCTGCACCAGCTATAATCATTACAGGCCCTTCGGTTTGTTCTACCGCTTGACGTTGTACTTCATTTAATGAATCTAAGTAACTCATTTATTTGACATTATTTTATACCTTAAATTTACAATTTAATCCCCTTTAAAACCATTATCTTTGTAGATAGAATAAATATGTTGATAAATTATAAAATTATATGATTTCTTTAGGGAATGCTGTTATCAGCGAAGACATAGTTGAGAAATTTTTTGTTTGTGATTTGCTTAAATGTAAAGGCGCTTGTTGTGTAGAAGGCGATATGGGCGCCCCATTGGATGTAGAAGAAGCACTTATTTTGGAAGAAATCTATCCTTTAGTAAAGCCTTATTTATCGAAAGATGGAATTAAAGCCATCGAAAAAGAAGGTACTTCTGTGACAGATGAAGAAGGCGAACCAGTAACTCCTACTATAGGGAATAATAGAGAGTGTGCCTATGCCATTTATGATCCCAAAGGCATTTTAAAATGTGGTATTGAACAAGCATATATTGAAGGGAAAGTTACATTTCAAAAACCGATATCTTGTCATTTGTATCCGATACGCATTACCAAATACGATGAATTTGATGCATTAAATTACGATCGTTGGAGTATTTGTAAGCCGGCGTGTTCGAATGGAAAAGCATTAGGGGTTCCCATTTATAAATTTTTAAAAGGCCCACTTATTCGTAAATATGGTGAATCATGGTACACTGAATTGTGCACTGTTATAGACACAAAGCAACAAGAATCATAATGGGTGTAGCTAAAGAATATTTTCAAGCACTTAAAAATCTCTTGAAAATTGAAATGAATGAAGATGCTAAAATCTACGAAGAAGAATTAGCAAAACAATCTGTCCAAGAGCGCAAAGAAGTTGGGATTACATGGTATCCACTTTTTATTAAATCAGAATACTATGGTTTTGCAGAACGCTTACATATTGAGGTAGAACGGAAATATGAATTTGATACTCCAAACCTTTTTTATTCGGGAGATAAAGTCCGTGTGTTTTCGAATCAACAACATAGCAATACAAAAGAAGATTTTGTAGATGGTTACATTACTGCATCTAGTGGAAATCAAGTGACCATTCAGTTGATGAAAGATGAAGCACCCGATTGGTTGTCAGATGGCAAAATCGGCATGGATAAAATGTTCGATAAACATAGTTATGAAACCATGTTGTCAAGCCTTGATTTCTGGGCTTCAGACGATGGGGTAAATAAAGATGCTCTTCGTTTACGAGATGTAATTTTAGGAGAAAAAAATCCATCGTTTAATACAAAAGAACATGTTACGGTTCCAGCTCTATTAGATGCATCTCAACAGAAAGCATGGTTGAAAGCCATACAAGCATCGGATGTTGCAGTGATACATGGACCTCCAGGAACTGGAAAAACAACTACGATTGTTGAAATTGTAAAGACATTGGTTGAAAAAGGGGAACGCGTATTGGTATGCGCATCGAGCAATGCAGCTGTAGATGTGTTAACCGAACGCATCGCTAAAAGCAATATTCCTGTGGTTCGATTGGGAAACCCTTCAAAAATTACAGAACAAAATTTACAATATTGTTTAGAGCGACAAGTGGTAAATCATCCACAATTTTCTTTGGTAAAAGAATTAAAGAAAAGAGCGGAAGAGTTTTTCAGAATGGCGAGCAAATACAAACGTAATTTTGACCAAGAAGAACGCGAACAACGTAAAGCAATTATAAAAGAAGCAAAAAACTTAAGAGGACAATCAGACGACCAATTGCATTTTTTACAAAAAAGTGTATTAGTTAAAAATCAGGTTGTGACATGTACTCCTGTAGTATCGATGCATAGGGAAGTGGGGAAAGAAAAGTTTGATACCCTTATTTTTGATGAAGCGGGTCAAACATTGGAACCCATGTGTTGGATTCCAATTCAAAAAGTAAAAAAAGTAATTTTAGTTGGAGATCATTTGCAGTTACCACCAACCGTAAAATCGGATGAAGCTGCTAAGAAAGGTTTGGTTATGAGTTTGCTTGAAAAGTTGATGCCCTTAGAAAGTATTTCTGAAATGCTTTCCATTCAGTATCGTATGAATGAAAAAATCATGCAGTTTCCTTCCAATTGGTTTTATGAAAATAAATTGACCGCACATGAAGGAAACAAGCATCATCAATTAGATGACAATGTAATTCAGTTTATTGATACTGCTGGTACGGGCTATGAAGAAGAATTACTTAAATCACCTTACGGTATTTGTAATACTCAAGAAGCTAATTTAGTCCTAACTATTTTAGAATCTATATTACTTGAATATCCTACGGAAAGCATCGGTATTATCAGTCCGTATAAATTGCAAGTACAATACATTCGAGATCAATTAAAAGAAAAGCATATCAATACCAGTACGATTCAAGTTCAAACGGTAGATGGCTTTCAAGGTCAAGAAAAAGATATTATTATCATTAGCTTAGTGCGCTCTAACGACAAGCAAGAAATTGGCTTCTTAAAAGATCTACGAAGAATGAATGTAGCGATTACACGCGCTCGGAAAAAGTTGATTGTTATTGGCGATTCATCCACATTATCTTCTTCAAAATTTTACACCAGTTTTCAAGAATACATTGAACAGCATAATGGGTATCATTCAGCGTGGGAATATATCACATAATTTTTTCAGGTGCTGAAATCTTCATTAATATGATTTAGATGATATATCGTTAGGAGTGATTTGAAAAGTAACAAAAATAAATTACGTTTCTTAGCTAAGCTATTGCGAAATTGCATTTAAAATAAAAACGGCCTCTAGTGAGGCCGTTTTTATTTTAAATGTTTCGAACTATTTATCTTATGATGGTTACTGAACCAGTTTGTTTGTAAGGTCCTTTATATTGTTCTCTACCTTCATACGTAACTATCCATGGATATGTACCAGATGGCATTGGTTCACCTAAGTACGTACCATCCCAAGTTTCATATTTATCTGTAGTAATAAATATAATTTCTCCCCATCTGTTAAATACCATTAATTTATAATTCTCTTCGTATTTACCATATCCTCTGAAATATCGATCTACACTTCCGACTACCCCAGGAGTAAACGCTGTAGGAACATCAATATGTGGTTTACAAATTAAGTATACCAACGTTTTATCTGAGATGGAGCAGTTGAATTGATTTGTAATTTTAACAGTATATATACTATCTAAATCTGGAGATACAACATTTATTTGTGTTGTTACACCATTGTTCCATTTATATGTGGTGTTGGCCTGCGCACCTGGGTTTAATGAAATAGATCCTCCATTATCTGGACAATACACATATCTATCAGGTAAGTCAGATGTAGGATAAGGCGAAAATCCGATAACGTTTACAGATGAATCTTTACATTGATCAACTGATAGGTATCCTTTATATGTTCCAACTGAAGATACAATTATGGTTGAATCTGTTGAGAAAGTAGCACCACCATCTTTCTTCCATTTATAGTTCAGTTGTAAAAACTGATTTAAATTCGGAATATTAGTTGGTACGGCTGTCAATTTTACTTTCAAACCTACACAAGATGTAGAATCTATGGAAACCATATTTGGTTTTGGTAAACCAATTACATAGACACTATCCACAGTTGTACAAGTTGTTGCCGGATTGGTAACGGTAATAGTATACTTGCTGGTATCAGTAGCTGATGTGATATTTATAGTATTACCTGATCCTGCAGGCGTTCCATTTAAACTCCAGTTGATTGTTGCAGTTGCAGGTATTGCACTAGCAGTTAATACACCCGGTCCACATGCAATGATATCGCTTGCTTTAACTGTAGGTACTGGATTTACGTGTACTTGTCCTTCTGCCTTACAATTAGCAAATGCGAATTGAACATTATAGATACCTGTATCAGGAACGATCAAGAACGTTTTATTTTGTCCTGTCATGATTTTTCCATTATCAAACCATTGATAAATACCAGGTACTATTGGTTGCGGAGAAGGGTTTGATTGAACCAACAGATTCTCGCTATAACACGCTGGGTTTGGAGTTAATGTAAACGTAGGCAAATCAAACGTTGTAATGTTAACTGTATCTCTAGAAATACAGCCTTTACCATCTGTTGCTAATAGAATACGACTCGTATTTGCAGTAACGATAAAGGTGTGTGATTTAGAATTTGGTGCTTGCACCTCTGTACCAGCAGCATCTGTCCAAGAATAACTCACCCCAGTTTTGGTATTATTTGCAGAAACCGTAACAGGTGCATTTATACAAGAATATTGATCTTGCCCAGCATTTGCAATTGGCAGCGGTTCAATTTTCAAGGTTGCAGAACTCGTTACATCTTTACATGTACCATAATTGGATGCCGTTAATGTAAGCGTAACCGAACCTGCAGCAATATCTGCAGCAGTAGGGTAATACGTAGCATTCAAGGTAGAACTATTCACAGCAAATACACCAGTACCAGTTGATGTCCAAGTATCTGAACCAGTCAATGCAAAGCCATTAACATTACCATTTAATTGTGCTCCTAAAACAGTTTCACAAATAATGGGTGCACCAGCAGTAACAATAGGAATAGGAGATATAAATATATCTATAGAGTCTGTTTGAGAACCACATACACCAGAATTAGTAGATGTTACATAGATCTTACCTTTTCCTGCAGCTGCATCTGCTTGAGAAACATTATAGACAACTGGGTTGCCAGATGCATTTGGTGTGAATGATCCAGTACCATTCGTTGTCCAATTTACTCCAGTAGCATTATATATATTTGATCTCACTTTTACGGTTCCAATATCAGCACAAATAGACTGGTCTGCCGAAGCAATGATTACAGGTATCGGTTGAATCGTAACTTTTAAGGTATCATATACTGGTTTACACAATCCCTGATTTGCAGATTTACCAAATATGTTAAATACTCTATTTGTAGTATCGGCATTTGAAAAGATATACTGATTTGCAAGAGTAGTTGTAGGATTCACAAATATTCCAGAACCAGATGAAGACCAATCAACACCTGTTGCCACAGTTGTTTGTGCCAATAACTCTACAAATTGATCGGCACAAACAATTTTGTCCGGCCCAATATTGATGGTTGGTATAGGAGTCAATCGAATGGTGAAGAAATCTGAATATCCATTACATACACCATTTCCTGTACTTGTTACTGTAACACCAATTTTACCTTTTTTTCTATCTAAATCAGAAGGAACATATACTGCGTTCACATCGGAAATACTTGGAGAGAAAGTACCAGTACCTGTAGTAGACCATTCTCCGCCTAACGCATTTGTAATGGATCGGGATAACGGAATATAAGCGGTATCCGCGCACAATGGTGGTATTGGAGCAATAACAACAATAGGTGCAGGAGTAATGGTTAATAACATATCATCATGATTTGGAGCACAAATACCAACATTTGTAGATGTTAATGTTATGATTAAGCTACCAGCATCAATATCCGATTGATCGGGTTTGAATGTAGGATTTAAATCTGTTGGACTTGGATAGAATCGACCTTTACCTGTACCACTTGTCCAAATACCGGTACCAGCAAAACCATCTACCTTACCATTCAGCGGGAAGAAGCCAGCATCTGCACAAGCAGTTTGATCAAAGCCAGCGTTAACTAAAGAAGAAGGAGATTGTAATATTGTAATACCAAAATACTGCTCAATTTCTTTACATGGATTTGAACCAACCGTACTTGCATAAATAATCACACCACCATTGGCTTCATCACTTAGCGAAGGCGAGTACACTGTTGGGCTACCCGTTGTTGTACTAAATGAACCTGTACCTGTTGTTTTCCAAATGAATGAAGATGTGTTGGTAACATTTGCGGTAGCAGTAATGGTATTTCCAGTACATATAGAATCATTCGGAACACTACCAGCTATGGTAGGTTTCGGATTCAACGTTATTTGTACTGTACTAGAATAATCTTTACAGGTACCATTACCTGTTGTTGTTAATGTAAGGGTTGTACTTCCAGTTGTTTTGTCTAAAGCAGAAGGTATATATTTTGCATTTACATTAGAAGCATTTGGAGTAAACG
>ERZ724508.350-NODE-350-length-33279-cov-5.759662_pt1 | contig 33279 bp, 45 predicted proteins | sample MGYA00376041_ERZ724508 | MGnify/ENA primary metagenome ERZ724508 (study PRJEB28724, sample SAMN07190887) | wastewater metagenome | isolation source: effluent of sewage treatment plant in Hong Hong | place: USA: Christiansburg, Virginia | collected 2016-03-01 ...
CAACCCCAACCCCAAACCCCTGAAAATGGCTCTGCAATAAAGTGCACTCCAAAGGACACAACAAAACTTATGTCAATATAACCGGATATCAACGTACGAACACCGACCCAGCTGCTCACTTCTTTCCTGGCTTTTTAGTCTTCCTATCCTCCTGCATCTTCTTGATTCGGTCGTGAAGCTTGTATTGTACCATCGGGTTGCTCTTAGGGTCCTCCCTTGTGGTCTTCTCCACTTCCTTACGCTGAATTAAAGGAGCACTTACGAAACGTTGCCTTGCATCGATTTTGGCTGCCTAGTCGCACCCGTGTTCCTACGCCAGAATATGCTTGGTGCAGAACATCCTACTACAAAACTTACAGTGCTGCCCGAGATGCATTACGTTTGCTTTACATTCCGGCTGTAGATAGTGGCATCGTTTGCTGTCGTCGATTTATTTCTGAAGGAACTGCAGAGTTTATTCTTCTTCGTCGACCTCCTCACCTTCAGACCCTTCCTTGGGTTTGTTGCCTTTTGCCTTTGGCTTTGGGTTCTTCTTGTTTTCTGTTCTCTCAGCTCTCTCCTCTTAAAATCGTTGTTGATTGCGGTAGACGTAGATCGCCTTTTTATTGCTGCTGACAGCAAATAATAACCCCAGCTCTGCTGCAAGAGCTTTGATAACAGCCCTCTCATCTCCGTTGAGTCCCCTAATCGTGAAAGTGTTGTTCATTGTCCTCATGAACTCTTGTAATCGCTATCTCCTTTGCCTTGTGAACAACTCCATCTCCTCTCGCTTCTTCTTCTCAAGCTGTCCTTCCTTTTCCTTCTCAACCTATTCTTTATGTTCCTCCTACTGAGCCTTATCTTCCTATTGCGCTTTGATATGACTGGGTGTTTTCCTCAGTGTTAAAGTCTTCTTGTCAAAAGAAGTTTCATGAAACAAGTCATGCCTTTCAGCAATGATGTGTACGATTCTCCTTTAATTGCCAGCAAGTCCTTGAAATTTCAGTTCCTCATCTGGAGATAGCAAGAAACCCTCAACGACTAACCCATATTTATCCTCGAGCTTACCCTGCTCGATCAATGATGGAAGCTGAGGTCTGTTTTCTTCGATTTCACGCTTATTAACTTCCTCCATAAGCTTGTTCAGCTAAGCATCGTCGATTTCTTTGATGTTATCATCATTGTTTTTCTTGCTGTCCTTCTTCTGCTTCTTCGGCTTTTGTTGCTTATTTGAGATATTCGCATTTGGGTTGGCCTGGCTGTGTTAGGTGTACCCTAACCCGAATCTAACCTTCGTGTCTTCGCTGAAGTCGTTGGCGGTTCGGTGTTCAGCGTGAACATTAAAGTAGTCCACCAGAGTCTTCAAAACTGGATCACTGCTGACAGTATCAGAGTCTCCAATGAGGCAGACGAACCTTCTGGCTCGAGTAACAGCAACATTCATACGCCGTTCGTCAGCCAGAAAACCCACTGTTTTCTTCGGGTTACTTCTCACCATTGAGATTATGATGCATTCTTTTTCGCGACCCTGGAAACCATCGACTGTTGATATCTCCACTTTCTCACCTTCCAGCAGCTGCTTTATGAGGTTCACTTGAGCATTGTAAGGTGCTATGATTCCGATTTGCGAAGGTATAAGTCCGTGTTCTTTTAGTTCTTCATACACGACCTTGACGAGGTCTGCCTCACCAACGTTGTACTTGCTCCTTGATATGTCGTTATCCTCTTTGTCAAGATTCTCACCCATTTTGCTGCCTGCCGTATCGATGAACATCAAAGGCGCCTTCACATCCTGCAGCATTTTGACACATCCATTGATATTATGCGACTTCACAGACTCATGCGCAACCAACTTCCCGTCATAGAATTGTTGAGACGACCATTCCATAATTGCTTCATTCATACGATACTGCATCGATAGCAGTGTGCTCGTGACTGGGCACTCTTTCATTGCTCGGTCGAAGAGGGTATAGGCAAGATCTTGGCTGTTTTTACATTTGATCGTAGGTGGAAGCTGTTTGTGGTCGCCTGCTAGCACCAGTCTTCTTCCTTTGAGGATAGGCATCCAACATGACACTTCGACAGCCTGCGCACATTCGTCTATCACCACAAGATCAAAAACAGTCTTGAAGAGTTCCTTGCGAAATACACGATCAGCAGCACCAGTATTTGTGCAACAGATGACATTGGACTCATCCAGTACTTCCTTAATCGCTACTTCTTCCTGAGTACGAATCTAGTTTCTGGTCTGAATCATCTCATCCTTGAGTTGCCTGCGTTGCTGCTTTTACGTCGTCTTGATGTACTTCGATTTAAGTTGGTCGTAGCGGTGTTTGTGTTACCTCATCAGTTTCTGAGAGGAAGTCTTCAGCACAAGGTTGTCCAAACAGAAGTCATACACACTTTGTAGCATTCGACTTGGGTGGCCGATACGGCAGGGACGTACACCACCCGAAATGTTGATCCTCTCAACAATGTTATCCACTGCAATGTTTGAGCCAGCACATGCTAAGATCTTCCAACCTTTCTTCGCAGCCTGCACAATCAATTCACAAACTGTCTTTGTCTTGCCTGTTCCGGGAGGCCCATGAATAAGGTGTACACTTTGACTAGCGAGAGAGCTCATGATCGCTTGCTGTTGCTCTACATTTAAGCCTGGATCCTGAAACGTAACAGGTTCGCTGATGACGATGGGCTGATACCTTCTGTAGTCGAACAGTGTTTGGATGACTCTCACGCTGGAATGCTATTGATCTGTGGCTACCTTTTCAAGCTCATTCAGCACCTTCGTGTATCGGTTGTATGTCACCTCATTAGTTACAGCACAGATGCACAATGCGTGGTTTTACAATGCCTCTTCATTGACATCCTATGAATCCTCAAAGGAGATCGTCAGTTTGAACTCTAACTTGTTATGTACTACACCTTCCAGTAAGGGTTTCCCACGGACATATTCTGCTTGGTCGTACACTCCGATATTGTCGCCCACCCCGAACCGGCAGTCTGGAATCTTAACCTTGTCAAGGTTCTTCTGCGTCTCCACCAATGCCTTGCTATAGGCAGGCCGAGCGAGTGTTATCAGCCTCCTTCCGTATAGGCCAGTCTTGATTGACTTCACTCGTAGGTTGGAAACTGCAAGTCCCATAATCTCTAGCTCTTTGGTTGGATTCTCTTCGATAGTCTTCTGAAATTGTTCTGCTTCTTCCTTCCTCTCGAGCCCAATAGCCTTCCGGGTAGTTTGGATGAAGTCTGATACGTTCCGATAGCGATGTTGATTGACGGGCTCCATCCTTTCAATTTAAATTCAGAAATTGTATCAGACTCGTGCTTCGTTATCAGCGAAAATTGAACCACCGCTGCCCCTTGGTCTTAATACTTATCATCCGATATTTAAACGATGAGCCTAACAACCCCTTCCTCCCTCACGAATAATGAACGACGACTTATCACTCTCTTCCGGCAGTTTGTGGAGAGGGCCATCCTTCCGGCGATTCGTACCAACGACTCTGCGATGTCTGAGTGGCAGTACTTCTCTACACTGCTAAGCGGTGATTCCATTGATGTCGGCAAACTGCAAATCTACGTCGACGTGCTTGGGGGTGGTCGCACATACGAAGAGAAGAAGGAGGAGGACAAGCCCAAAGTGGGAGCATTCTACAGAAAGAAAGATGAAGTTGGAGTGGCAACGACTTCTAACTATGAACCACAGGTATCGACGAATGAACCGACGCAGCCGGTCTTTTCTTTCAATCCAAGCAAAACATTCGGTGGTGAGCGCTCAAAGCTGGGCATTTTCCCTTTAAAACGTGCAGAAGACTTTACGATTCCTTCTGTTGGAGTTGCAAGCAAAGCCATTCAGCAGCCCACATAAATCAGCAAACCCAGTCAATCTCCTCTGGAGATGGACTACGGACGAAAGGAAGAGCGCCGACCGAACCTGCAAAAGTTCATCGGAGGGATGGAGATACTGCATAAGCAGTTCCAGTAGAACCAACTGAAAATGTAACAAACTGGAGGGCTCAGTTCTACAAATGCTCCGAGCTACCAACCTTACAAGTTCGACGACAAAAAGTACATATGATTATGCTCGATTGCCAATCCACAGTATATACTCCAAATATAGCAGTCATATCCCTAGACGTTTCCATCGCTCTAAGATCGTTGTGTAGCGTCGATCCTGAGATTTCTTTGTCTTGAGCAACGCAATAGCAATGGTTAAAGCACTCAGCAGGTTGGAATCTCCAGGTTAGCACTTGTACATTTTGCGATCGCAGCCAACATGGAACTCTATTTTGTGACAACCCTCTTTGATAAACAGGACATCCGTCTTATCCTCCTTTCGTAGTGTCGCGAAGTCCCGGTTTGACTGGATCAGCGGAACTTGGGTGCCATCTTTTGATGTGCTTTTCGATATGTTGATTATCGAAACGAAGAAGTGGTGAGCCAACTCACTGTCCGAATGTGTTTGACTCTCCTCATTTTCTCTTTCGCAGCTCACCAGATCGGTAAACTTCAGCGAATTCAGGATTCTGTTGAGCCGAATAATTAATTCAGGTCGAGCCATCTCTCTGCTACCTTCGTCAAACAGGATGCAGGCATCGATTGCTTATCTCTTCTCCATTAGCTCTTTGAGTTCTTCGAAGAGGGCTTTTTAAGTTGCTTTGGACATCCGCTTCAAAGGCCTAGCGTTAAAACAAGACTTACTGCCAAATCATGTCTGAGGTGATCGCTTCCGTCTTCATGTGAGAGTGAAGTTAGCCGAGAGTAACGACATTGGGAGACGACAGGTCTATTGTTTAATCTTATTCGTAAAGCGCTTCGAAAAGCCTGCGTCCGAAGTGAGTTGAAAGCCAATGATCGAGCTGTAGCATATTAGTTTGGTGTTCCTGAACGAGACCTGTTATGTCAGTTATCATCATCGCCTTGACAGCCTTAAGCATCTTTACGTAATCTTCCAAAAGCATGTTCATGGACTTCAAGGTTTTTGTAAATTATTCCCGTTTGTGCTTTAGGTGATTCTTTTATCTTTCGGCACTTATCTCCAGCTACGCAGGTGTTATCTGGGATACCCTTCTAAATGTAGCAGCTGGGCGATCGATATTGTGGTTCTGAGGTAGCTCATTAATGCGAGCACGATAATTTTGTGAGGGAGTTGGCCTCTCCGATTGATAAGCAAATTGGAACTCACCTTCAAAGTCAGTAGATCTAGTCGAGGCTATGAAGCCTTTTTTCCCTTGAGTAGAGGACGTTTGCGGATTGGCGGACATATTCCTGTGCAGCTTAGGATGCCCTGCCTACGCGGTGGACATATGCGACTTACACATATCTTTGAGTGGCACCATCACTAACTTCTACTTTTCGATTTGCTCGAGACGAGTATGCTGATCCTTATGCTGTGCCGACTAGCGTAGCAAAGGGCGCTTCAATTTGCTTGGATCCCGTTAATAGGAGCTGTCGAGAACGTGTATCTTGGGTGCTGCATCAAGCATGATGTACGTAGCAAGGCAGGCAGGATGATGTTGTTGACAAACTGCAAGGTGTTGTTTCGAGCCATTATCCATAAGTGGATAGCAAGCAGCACCACTAGCGAGTACACCCCAAAGTAGCTGGTAGCTTCTGTGACCAACATGAGGATGATCACCGACACCACAACAATGAGGTAGAGGTGCTTCCCAGCCTCGTTAGCCTTTTCTGAATCCATAAATTATTAACTCATCAATGGCGGCTCCGAACTGAAGTATAATGGATGCTACGATTATGCCGTGATTCCAGATCTCGCTCTGCCAGCACTGCTCGCAGCTTAAAATGTTCCTCCTAGTTGGCACGGGCCGTTTGAACCACCCTTTACTTCTCCTTATCCATCCTGAGAAACTATTCCCTGCACTTCTACATTTCAACTGAACTCTCCAGTAGCACAGCTTTGAGTGTTCGTATCTCGCTGCGCAAGTTGCGATTCTACTCTGCCAAGTCGTCAGCTGTTGCCTTAATCTTCTTTGTGTCGCTTGCCACTTGCTACTGAAGTTGCTTACTTTCAGATCTAAGCTTGCTGAGCAGACTTGCACTATCCTCAGCATCCTTCCTCAGTTTGGTATTCTCCAGCTTCAATAGCTCGAGTTCTCTGCCCTGAGAAGACTGCTCCTTTCTGAATTCAGTTCGGAGCTCCTGCAGAGCTTGTTAGGACTTTGCATGCTAGCCTCGGAACTTATTCTAGAGTTCACGGTTCTTCGTCGCTAAAGCTTATTTTTAGGACTCCCGCTTGCGTGTTTCTGCAAGAAGCAGTTCGTTTTGCTTGACGGATTCGCCAATTTGCCTTGTAAGCTTTTCAACAGCCTCTTGCTCTCGTTTGAGATCCACCTGAACCATAGTCAGTTCACGGTCTTTTTGGGTAAGCTGATCATGCAGTCGTCTCGTCTCATGCTCCAAAATTCTTTGAACATCCCGGAGTTCTGAAGACTTCAGAGCTAGGTCACTATCTCTTTTTGACTCTAACTTTGACAAGTCAGCCTCATATTGCCTCTTCGTGTTCTCTAACTCTCGTTCCTGGCTACGCGTCATGCTGTCAATCTCCATGCGGTGGTTTGCTTTTATTGTTTCTAACTGGTCCTTCAGTGAAGCGACTTCGCTTTTAGAGCGCTCAGCATAATTCTGCAGCTGCTGCTCGTAACCACTTATCTTATCCTCTAGATGTTTGCCGTTCTCCTTGGAAAGCTCTAACTGCCGAGCCAGCTTGTTTTTCTCATTGTTGTCAGCATCCATTTTTTTTTCAAGTTCCTAACACCGGTTGGTAGCATGCTGGCATTTTCTGGAGAGATCATCACGCTAGGCTTGTACAAGTTTGGCTTATTGATCTTGCTCTCCCAAGAGTCTCTGGATCTCCGCATTGTATGCAGACTGCAGAGATTTCACATGCCTCGTCTTTTCCTCATCCTGCTCTCTCAGCATTTGCTTGTACATTTCAATCTGGAGCAGCAATGATTTCCGAACAGTATCAACTTCCTGCTCTAGCTGCCTTACTTTGTCTTGGCTGAGAGTGCTCATTGCTTCGAGCTACCTCACACGTTTCCTTTCCGCATCCAGTTTCTTATTTAAAACAAGTTCCTTCGGCATCAGATTATCGCACAATCTATCGAGCTATTTGAGGTGGCGCCCCTAAGGAGAAGGCTGCTTGCTGTGAGTGCTGCGGTACGGCGAGCTGTTCTACTTGACGCGGTTCATGCTTGTTTACTATTAAAATATATTAGAATGACAGCACCTGTGTTCCGCTATTATTATACTTATGATCATCAATTACAGTCATTTTGTTCGAGCGCCTCCCACTACCCAAGTCCATGAGCATCATGTGAGGTGTGCGACATCCAATTCGTCCAGAGCGAGAAATAATCGGAGAAACTCGAGCAATTTTTGCGGACGTGAAACAATCCAGCCACCAGCCACCCAGTTCTTGACGGCAACTCGACCAAAGAGTTCTGGATGCTATCTTCAATCAACCTATTCTGCTGTTTCGGTCAACAGCTTCGTTGAGCGTCCCCCATATCTATTGAGAAAAGGTTCTATCACAGCCGAACGGGCTTTCAGCAAGGAGTTCGAAGTGGTCAATGTCAGCTAAACAAGTAACGTTCTTCTCGAATCATTCAAGGATAGGCTTCTTCCAGCACATTTGCAACGGACTGTTCAGCAATCACCACCAATAATAAGCCGGCACGCTTCCTTGAGGCCATCAAAGAGGGATATCAACTCAGAGGACAAAATCGATACGCAGATCCTCCTTGAAAAGATAACAACCTGCGAGCCAAGGGTCCACTCCCCTTCGAAACCCGAGAGGCTGTTCAAACTAGCCCGAAAGAAGTCCCAGGACAAGCAACGCAGCCATGCAATTTACTCATTAAGGCCAAGCAAGCTGCCATTACCGTTTGAACTGAACGGTTGGTCCATTTTTACATCAAAGGAGGAACTTTGAGGCAAGTGGCTGATACAGTTGCAAATTCACTCGCTTTCAGTGTGATATCTTTGGTGGGTGTCGCCTTGAGACCATTTCTCGAACCAAACGAAATAAATACTTATTTGATGAATCAGTTCACCAGCTTCCAAACAACTACGAGCTACACGACTGCTCCGGTGAGCAGTAGTGCTGCCATTCTGGTTAACTCTGGGCTGACAGATCCCGAGGGAGCTCGTAACGTGGCCAGGAAGATCTTGGACACCTATGATCGAGACCGCAACGGGCATATCGACAGCATTGAAGTAGTCCCGATGATCGTCGATGCTTACAAAAGCTTCAACCGAGTATTCTCACCGAGCCGCGCTGACATCGAAAGCTACCTGAAGGTACTGGATCGCAACGGCGACGGTCGCGTAACCATCCAAGACCTGGAGGAACTGTGCATGAAGTACCTGACTGGCAGATGATTCCTCGGAACATTGATGATTGGCAACTCGGACGGGTGGGTTAGGCTGAATACCTCCAATCCTTAACGATCGATGCACTAGATAAAAGATCATCCTTTGCTCGCACGTTTTCCATTTGTAGCGGGTCGATCAATGTACAGAATCTTCGGTGGAGCCTACACCTCCTTTGTTATGAATATAGGTTTGTCTACATACACAGTTTTCTCGACCACCTTTATTACTTACTTCGCTGGCATTTAAACCAACCGCTCGACGATTTTCTCAACAGGACGGTCAATCAACACCTCTCGATCAACATAGACAATCTTCTCCACTTCCCTGTCCTTGTACTATATCTTCACCACCTCCTTCTCAACCTCCTTCGTCACCTCCATGATAATTGGTTTCTCTACAATCCTGTCAACGAATACGGGGCGGCTTGGCACCTCAATTCTGCGGTCTACGTACACGATCCTTTATTGCGGCGGTTGGGAATTCAACAACTTCTCTGTATCCTGGAGCCTCTGTTGTAAAGTCGCGATCTCCTGATTAGTATCCCTAACATAGCAACGGGCAGTGGCTTCCAGTACGTCCATATAATCACTTCTGTAGTTCAGTGGTCTCTGTTTGGATAGCAATTGGTAGATGGCCGAAGCCTTCCCATGATAGTATTTGTGGAGCTACAACGCAACATTCCGAACCTTTCTCAGTTTAGCGACTTCGAGGGTCAGCAACTCTATCAGCTCTTTCTGTTTTAACAAAAGCTCAGATTGGTCGGTTGGGCTGCCCATAATGCTTTCAGCAGTGAGAATATGCATGGAGGAAGAGTCTCGAGTGCATTAGATCTCGGTACCTTCTTTTGGAGTTTCCTTCAGGCCGGTTATTGATGCCATCGACTAATAATATAAGTGGAAGCATTTAAATGCTGGGGCACTACCATCACTTTGAGCAAGCAGTAGAACTCACAGCAAGCAACAGGCATCAGGAGGCTATTGAGGAGTTCACCAAGGCACTCGAGCAAGAGCCTCGTCATTTCCCCTCGTTACTCAATCGTGGCACTATCTATGGTTTGCTCAGGTTGTGGCCACTGGCAGTTGATGATTTCGCACATGCCATCAAGCTTGAACCCAGCGATCCGGTTGGCTACTACAACAGGTTCGTTGCTTGGGCAGCCCTGTTAAAGTACAACCTTGCACTGCAAGATCTATACTGTGCACTGTCGCTGTTATACGTGCAAAGGGCAGTGGCCAGTCAAGCTCTGAAGTACTTTACCCGAGCTATTTCGCTTGTCGAGAACAACCAGTTCGCACATATAGAACGAGGCGAATACTACCGAGAGGGTGGAAAGGATAAGCTAGCACTGAACTAGTACTGTTGCGCATTGGAGATCGATCCAAATAACAAGCGTGCATTATCGCTGAGGACAATTCTGTATCGGCAATTAGGCTAGCTAGAAAAGGCCGAGAAGGACCATTAGATGGTGTTATGCTTAAGCCAACTCAACAGCCCACCGGTTGAACCAGTTGTGCTCCGAGCAACTCTGAGAGAAACGACAGCCACCGAAACGCTGAATGAAATCCATCGGAGACTGCAAGAGTACAAGGAATTACGTGAGCAGGTTCCAGAGAAAGCCGATCGATTTTCAAAGAGTAAATCAGCTGTTAGTTTCCTCAAAGACGCGGATTCCACCTAAAAATAACGATATGAATCAAGAAACGAATCAGAGTCGAGGGAACAATCGATATCCCAATCACAGTCGCTTAGTAGCAAGTTCGCAAAGATCTTGTAAACGAAAGTTGTGAGTCAGACTGCAAGGGAAGGGATAGACGACAATACAAGTGAACGGAAGATGACTAGCAACAACCCTTCGTCTTCAAACATTTTGGCCGACAAAAGCATTTCGAATAAGTCATCGAAAAACGAGAGTAAAGATGAGGAGTCAGAACGGGCAGTCCTGGACCACAAGTCTTCAAGAGGCAGTAAAAAAGGTTCAGAAATTCGTAAACTTGCCGACCTCATCATTGATGACGAAGAGTTTGGAGCAACCTCTTTGCACCAATCACGAACACCACTGTCAAATTTGTACGAGAGCAAGAGTATGACAAGTCGCACACTGGGTACCTCCAGCCAAGTCATCCGACCATCAAATAAGAAGCATATCGAGGTGGAGCTGGTGGCTGCTACCATAACTCACAACACCGAGCTTGTGGGAAACATGTCACCTTACTGCACCGTCATCTACGAGAACGAAGTTAAGAACACCAAAGTGGCCACACGCGCTGGAAAAAACCCAGTCTGGAACGAGACCTTTACGTTTCTCATTAAGGATTCCACTTTAATAAAGTTCGAGGTGTGGGACAAGGAGACCATAAAGAAAGATGACTTCGTTGGCGCCGGGACCATTTCAATCGATGAGCCTTCATCGAAGTGCTTGCTCAAGCACGAGGGACAGCTGGCTGGAACAGTCTACCTAAAGCTGAGGTTAATTTGATGTTGGTCGAGGCAGTCAATCGTATATATGCGCCAGCGGTGATGAAGAATAGCAGCCAGCCGCTCCACTGATTGAATTGAGATTATAATAAATAAAACACCACAGCCGCATGTGGAAGGGGCAGCGAGCCACCAACGATTGCAACTGCGACTTCTTCAATACAGCAGTCTTACCTTCCCGCCATGAGCACAAGGCTTCGACGGCGAGCAACCACAACTAACGGTCAGGCAGCCGCAACCAAGAGAAAAAATCTGTCAAAAAGATACTCATCGCAGCTTCCAAAAGTAAGGAGCACGCAGTTTAAAACAAGGATAAGAGCAAGCCTGCCCAGCCCAAGAAGGAAGCCAAGAAAAAAGAAGAGAAGCCCGTCCTACCTCCAAACAAACCTCTAACCTTGGCACCACCTCAAGTATGCTCTCCGCGCCCTGCCGTCAAGACTGTCGTTCAACCCACGGAGCAAAAGCTGCAGGCTGTGAGGGTAGCCATGCCAATCAAGCAGATGCCAGTGAAGCAGATGACGACCATAACCAAGACTGTAGTATCAAAGCCAATGGTTGCTGGAAAGCAGCCACCGCCGACAGGTTAGTACTTCATTGGTCTGCAGTTTGAGCAGAACACTCCTGGAAAGAAATCAAGTAATCAATCCTCGCTGAGGAAGCCGATGGAATCTCTGGAGGTGACTCCAGAGACAATGACAACTGACCTAATCAGACAGTCCTCTATGAATCAGCTGTATCACAAAGAAGAAGATCAAAAAAAGAAACCTCCTCTAAGACGAAGTGAGAGCTAAAAGGAAATGTACAGCAGTTCCTTCCGACCAGATCCCGAAATGCCAGAAGATCCTCGACATGTTAAAGGCACACAACGGCTGGAAAAAGCTCGAAGCCTCAAGAATTTGGTTCAATACAAGAATTTTCAGTAGCTGCGCCCAAAAAGTACGGTGTCAAGTGGCGACAATCATTCCGATTGTTCAGAGTTTTCGGATGTGATCCAAACCTTCCAATTCCATCGACCATCGAACGATAAGGATAGAAAGGAGCCAAGTATGCCGAGCATCGTTCTTTGAAGGCTGAAGCGCAGCGGGACCTACTTCCCGCTGGGAGTGTCCGTGATTGTTAATGTCACTAGCGTTGCAAGAGAACGGTCGTAGTTGGAAAGTGGATCGGCCTAGCCGCGACTGGTATTAATTATAATGAGGCAGTGGCATTTCGAAATGATGTGTCGCGGCGACAACCGTGAGCAAATGCAGGCCATTATCGACTCTGATTTTATCCTGAGCCAACTGACTTGCTCGGAACAGATGAGCGATGGAGTAAGACTACTACAGAGGGCCAGCATCACTACTACCAGCACTTTGGATTGTTGGCCTGCAAGCAAAACTCCTTAGATCGCAAAGCAACCCACAAAGAAGAACAAGAAACGTCGCAAGAAGAAAAAACAGTCGGAGGTATGCAACGGTTAATCTTTGGAGCATGATGGATTCTAAACGATCTGCCGAAGGTTGAGTTCGAAGGAAGAGACTCTATAGGCTTTAGGACCGGATATTGATGGAGTTCTGGAGGGTACCCCTGACGCAGAACGCTTTGTGGATGTGCTGAATTCATACATGAACGGTTACTTAAAGGTACGATCAAGTTTTAGTCGCAGGACACAACAGATACGATCGAACGGCAACTCAAGGATGTGCTGGTGGCCAGCAACCGGATTGACAAGCAACTACTTATGGAGCGACTCCACGAATAGTTATAGACCATCTTCGATACCTGCATGCACATTGAAACCATCGTCGGTCAGTATTTTACGCATCACAAGCGCCCCATGGAAAAACTACGGCAGCGATCAGAATGGCTTTCTCGCGATTTGTACAAAGTAGTGATGGCACGCGTGTTACCCCTTCCAAAGACAAAGGTACAATCCTTGTGAAAGTAGGAGTTGCTTCAGCTATCCAATCGGCTTCTCAATACTGAACGTCAGAACGACCTTGAGGAGCTCTTTGAAATGTGCGAATACAATGCTCCTCCTGCCAAGAATCAGAAAAAGGCCTAATAGGCACCAAAAAATTCAGGGCAGTTACTGTAACGGCAGAAACAGATGGAACTTGAGGAGGAGGCACGGATTGTTCAAATGTTCGCTTCCATCAAGTTGCCCTCCGCAAGGTTACCGTGCCAATTCAGTCGTGAATGGTTAGGAAAGCTTTAAATATCTCTAATGGGGCCTCAGCTACGAAACCCTCCCAGTAAGTGACTCCACTCGAATTGTATCTACGAAGAACTCTCTTTGGGTGCAGTAAAGACAGTCTGACGGTCGCAATCAACGGTCACTGAGTGCACTGTCAGACATCTTTGCATTGTTGATGGCGAGCGCAAACTGACTGCAATAAGTCTTTAGCCAATTGCTCTAGTTCTCGTTCGGCTTCTTCTTGATTCGTAAAGCTTGGTAGTGGAATGACTTCCCCTTCCAATGCCTCAGTACCCAATTCCTTCAATTGTTCAATTTCCTCAGGGGACAATTCACGCGTTATCTTGTTAATGCGTCTCTCCGAAATACTCGCTTAGTAGTAGTACCAGTCATACATAGAGCTGCATCGGAGTCCATGTTCGGGGTGGACAGGCCCGTTGATATGGTTTGCGCGGCTGGTTGTTGCGAAAGGAAGTTTAGGTTGTCCTCCATGTCCTGCCGATCCCCAACATTGGCCACTTCTGAGAGGTTGTCACAATCCTTCATTGGGAGTAAAGGACAATTTTCACCAAAGCAAGGCTCTCCCATATCCTAGATCATCCCGCTATTGAGGGCAGAGTTATACAACGGCTACTCTTCTTGAACTTGCGTCCATCCCCCGTAATTCTCAGGTTCATTACATCTGACTAGCACAAGCGATTCGTTGTAGTCGAGGTTAGCCATCTTTACTTTGGGCAATTGTGAGAGAAAGTAAAAGCGAAGTTTATCTCTTCCATATAGGTTGATCTGCCACTGTTCAACGGGCTTACTCGCAACTGCTGAGAGATAAGTTGTTAAGACCTCATCTAGCAGTATGTTACCTGGACAATTGATTAAATGCAGCTCCTTTCTGCCCTCGTTCTCCATCACAAGCTGTAAGAGATGAGTGCAAGAAGGTGACACAAACTCTCCAATATCGTCGACACGTTCCTCTTGACTCGGAAAGTACTCTCTGAGCAGGAACGCTACGAGGAATATTCTCGTCTGGGGCACTCCCCAAGAAACATTCGAACGCTGTGACTGGAGAACCAAGCTTTTGAGCTCAGGCCAGCACCTGCCAGGATAGGTTCGGTAATCCAAGCAATAGTACTTGTTTGGTTGCAATCGAGGACTCACAAATACTTCAGAGAAAGTTGCTGAAAGGGTCTCTGCTGCTTCGGCAACGATGTAGCTGCAGAACTACGCATCGAAATCGCTGAATCAGGCCGAGAATACATTAATGGCGAATAGTTTGGAGGCGATATCTCAACTTCCATTGAGCCTGAACACTGCTCAGCTTACTGACACCTAAGGTAACCTCTGAATGTACCACTCGACTGGTAGCAGGAAGTTTAGTCCTAAGGCGGGTGGACTCTCTGCCAACTATCTTAGCATGCTTCGGCAGGCCTTATATAATATGCTCAAGGACTGCGCTCATTATCATTAATTGCCAATTTTAAATGCATAGCGAGGAGCGTGCGAAAAGGCATCAGAACCGGCGACTTGTGGAAGTGGTCAACCCACAGCTGCTTGGCTTCGAGCTTCCTGACTACGAAGAAGATGTTCAGGTGAAGCGTTCCACTCGCAAACCGATGCTCAGCCAGTACTCTTGAAAGTAAGCAGCTAGTGCCGAACGCCATCGGCGGAAGTTTAACTTCCGAACGAAGTTTCGTTACTTGCTTGATGCTGCTGCTCTAAATGAAAAGGAGCTCGAGACGTTTCAAGCCAGCAGCTGGAAGGAATGGGCAGCAGTGCATCAAATTGTTCTCACTGTCGGGGAGAAGACGCCAGTGGTGTGCCCAATCTGTTTGGAGCTGTCTCAACGAATGAGAGCGCCTCAGATAACCATGTGCGGTCACGTGTATTGCTGGCCCTGCATTCTGATGCACTGCAGCCTATGTATAGTCAAAGAATTAATAAAGCCAACCGCAAGGATCAGTGCCCCATCTGCAATTAATGGATGTCGAAGGATGAACTAAGAAGTTGCCAAGTGACGGTTCGGCAGGAAATTGACGTCGGAGAAGTAGTGACACTATCACTGAGACTCCGATAGCATAACTCTACGGTGGTCTGCCTCTCGTCGACGAAGTAGGAAGAGTGGCAGGTCGCCAGATACCTTCGAGTAGAACGTTCATACTTACTGGAGCAGCTTACCGAATAATATTAGCAGCTTCGGCAATGTGACTAATATTACCGAAGCGAAGGGGAATTCTAAAAACTTCCTTTTGTGCAGGAAGGGATGTCGGTCAATGCTAAGCGACGTGCTCATCTTTCCGAGGCACCTCTCAAGGCAGTGATCGGCAAGACAACAAACCGTATGTTTCTACGAGAACTCAACTGCAATCAAGTTGAAGCCATCCAATTCTACCAAGAGGAATTTGCAAGGATGGCGTTTCTCCATCCCATCTGCCACAAGTATCTGGTTCAGGAGCACAAACAAAACGGCATAATTGGGCTCCCAGCAAAGCTTGAATCGCTAGTAATCTCGAAGGAATGCATCAGCCTCGACGAGAAGCACATGAAAAGGTATAAATACCTGAATCACTTACCCTAAAATCACGAAATAGTGTTCGTAGAGCTGGAGATGAGACCATTGCTTTCTTCCGCACTCTACGGAGAATTCAGTGTTGAGATGGAAAAGCACCGCACCAAACTCTTGGAGAAGGAGGAACTCGAAGCTAAGCGACTTGAGGAGCTTCAAGCCAAGCGGGTTTTAAAGAAGGATCGACTGAGAAATTCAGAGGAATTTTGGTTGGAAAAACCCACCACTGAACTCGTAGATCTGAAGAACTGCAACCACGATGAACACTTTCCGTAGCTCATTAGCGACTCCTCCAAGCAGAGCTTCATGGAACAACTCTCCAGCCAATCTTCGATGCAGTAGTCCGTTTCAACGGTAGAAGAACTGACCCAAGTGGACAACTCTCTGCCCAGCAACCAATAGCAGCTAGCTGAGAAGGCTGTTTACTGTTGCAGCGTGATCAACCCTGCTCCCGACGCGTACCGACCTGAAGTGGAATCAAAACAGCATGTCCACGACGACCCCCCTAATAAGCATTCGAAGAAGAAACGCCGCAAAAACAACAAGCAGGACGTCACCTCCTTGTTCTTCGAACCCGAAGCATGATGATATTCTCACCAACTCATTGAATAAACTAACTAATATCATGATACCAGTCTACAACCATCGAGGGTGTCTGCTGCTCGAGCTATCCAAGGATGATCTCAACAACCCTCGGGCTACCCAGACAATTGAGCTCCTCGTGAAGGATGGGCTCGGTGTGTCTGCTGGCGTGCTTTTGCTCGACGATAAGTTTCAGCCCATCTAAAGCGACAGCCAAAATCTTGAACACCTCAAACTTGGTGTCATCCTTCCGGAAGGAGTCGAATCACTGCCGATAGATCCAATCAAGTTCTATCTCAAACGCGCAGATAAACGCGGAGCAGTTCTTCGAGGTCATCCGTTTACATCTGTGGGCTAGCTCTCAGACCTAGCAGCCTAAGCCTTGAGCATTCCACAGAATTATCAGGAACTTTACTTCAACGGTGATGTTCTCGGTGATCCAACTCAAACGCTTCTTGAGCTTGGAATCGCCGAGGACAAGGTTGTGCATGTACTCGATACACGATTGCTCGCAAGCGACCACGCACTCTCTTTTCCAGTTGAGCTTCAGGGTTCGAAGTTTCCTTCAGAGAGTCGAGTTATCGAGGTTACTGGAGCAACCACGATTAAGGAGTTTAGGGAAAGAGCGGCAGAGGTTATAAACATCCCTGCAGAGTTTGTTGTGGTGGCCTACTGTTCACAGATTCTAGAAGGTGATGACTGGACGCTTGCTGATCTCAAGTTTGTGCCAAACGCCCTCATAAAAATCTTAGATGATAGAGATGCCTACATTGAACGAATTGTTCGGAAAGATAACCAACCCCTGGAGAAGCATATGGGAGTGCACAGAACCACCAGCAGAGATAGCAAACGCATCCCACCTCAATTTGAAATTCGCCGCACAGATTCGTTTGAGTGGAAGGATTATCGAGCCAAGAGCAGAGATGGCAGCCAGTTTGGTTAGGACAAACTCCTGTCACCAATAGAATCGCCATCAGGTAAGCCATTAGCAATGTTCTATCGCAGCTTGGCAACATCTAAGAGTGTGACAAAGAAGGCCAAGCAAGTAGAGTTTGTTGAAGAATCCAAATCTGAAGTAGTTGCTCCGACTCAGGATTAGCTTCTACTTTAGATATTGGCTGACACACCGATTTAAACGACGTCTGAAGTTGTAGAGTGTAAGAGCTAATCGGTCTCCAATGATGTTAATCCATCGGAAAGTGACCCTGCGATGAATCGACTGGACCTTATTCAGGCTGATCACACCTACCGAGTGCATTCCGCACCTAGGCCAGTAAGCAAGGCAACTGCGAATATTCAAGAATTCGCATTGGAGGTGTCCGACATCGAGAGCAACCACTATAGGCTCCGTGTCAGCGAAATCGATACCATTCGGGATGTCAAAAGCAAACTGGAGTTACAGAACCCCGATATGCCCAGCGAGTGGCAGGATCTCTTGCTGGATGGCCGTTTGCTGGAGGACCACGAGGTACTTCAAGACCTGTTCCCACTCCCATCTGAAGAGGAGCCACCATCGCTGTTTCTGCTAAAGAGAAGCCCATGATATGTCCGTAAAGGATGACCATTATCAAGTGTATATCATCTTCGTCTTTCGGAAGTCGGGTAGGATAGGTCTACGGCGAAAAAGCGAGGTAAAACCTCCATTCTGCCGCGGCTTGCTGGTAGTAGCATTGTCCAATTGCCTGCTTGGTGGAGTTGTTTTCAGCTTGGTTGGTAGGAACCCTTTAGCTAGAGCCTGCAAAACCTTTTTAGCATATTTTAATGGCTCGCTATTGGGAGGCTTATAGTGCTCCATTTCCATTCGACTCTTTAGGCACTTGAGGGCAGGTTGGTTGGGCTCTGAACCCTCAGTCTTCGCCTTTCTGTGGCAAGTAAAAGCCCTTGGAAAGTTTCGATTTTGGGATGATGATCTTACATCTTGTTTTCTTAGTCTCCGTGTATCCTGGTTGGGAAGGACGCTATTCGTACACGGAACCTTTCTAAGCTTCATAAAGCACTATTCTTTGACTGGCTTTGGATTCTGTGCTTTGAGCTGCCGGACCCTCTCGTGCTTCAGCTTCGACAACATCAAATCTATTTCCTAGTTACTACCGGGAATCAGTGCGTTCGATTGGCATTCTGTGTTGGAGTAAGTCAAGCTGCAATCAAGGTGTCCTCGAGGGCTCGCATGCAACCGGTTTGGCTCACTATTCTCCATTATCCAACGAATATAGAAATCAGCTTAATATTTCCATCCAGCAGTATATCGATGCCATCACCATAATCTTATTGCTGATGTTGGGACAGTGCGTAGGCTTCTACAGAAGGGCTACCGCTCAGACTTTTCGTAAGAGTCTCGTCATGGACTTCAAGCTAGGTAAGAAGGACACTCACAAGAACCCACACTCACTCCCAATGAACACCAAACAACAGCTTTTGAAGAAGAAGCGTGGCGGTGATTGGGATCGTATCCGTGAGCTCCAGCAATAAAGTGCTCGACCGTACGGACGTTTCGTTCGACATAGTACCCTCATCGCCTGACGTAGAGTTCATTCTGCAGGACGAGAAGATACCGCTGTGGGACATCCCTTCCTTAGAAGGTTTTACGCTTCAGCCTTATGTGCAATACCTTACACCCAAGGTCGACAAATCAACTATCCCATCACCAACTATGCGACTGAAGAAGGAGTCGCGCAACAAGTGATCGGCACCCGTCTGTATAATGAATAATTTAAACCAAGTGAATGCTCGACTCCTCGGAATTGGAAGGCTCAGACAGGCGCATTGAAAAGGAAAAAGACGTGTATCGAAAGATTAAATTGTTGGGCCAGGGTGCTTACGGAAAGGCATATCTCGTGTAGTGCTGCCAGGATAAGTCAAAATGGGTGATCAAGCAAATAAACATGTCGGACATGAGTCCTGAGGAGAGGGAGATAACTGCACGATAGGTTAAGATTCTGGAGAAGCTGGACCACCCAAACATCGTTCGGTTTCGATAAATCTACCGCACCAGCAAAGACAAACTCAGTTTCGTGATGGAGTATGCAGATGGTGGTGACTTGGCCACTCGCATTGCTGAGCAGAAGCGAACTGGCAAGCTTTTCAGTGAAGTTGAAGTGCTGAATTTGTTCACCCAAATCTGCTTGGCAGTTAAGCATGTGCACGATCGGTACAGCCGACAGTTACCTTAGGAAAGTTATTCATAGGGACATCAAAGGGCAGAACATCTTTCTCCATCAGGATAATATCGTCAAGCTTGGTGACTTTGGAATAGCCAGGCAACTTCATCGCACTGTTGAGAAGGCTAAAACGGTTGTGGGCACTCCCTACTACCTCTCCCCTGAAATTATCGAAAATCGGCCGTACTCTTTCAAGTCAGACATTTGGTCACTCGGGGTGCTACTCTACGAAATGTGTGCTCTGCAACCACCCTTCAATGGAAACAGTCTTCAGTTTCTTGCTCTCAAGATCGTTAAGGGTGCCTATACTGCCATCCCACCTGTCTTCTCAAAGAACTTACAGATTCTGATTAAGAGTATGCTAAATGTTGATCCCAACAAACGACCATCGATACATCAAATTCTTGGCTCCGGGCTGCTGATGGACCGCATCACTAACTTTCTCTCAGAATCGAAACGACAGGATTAATTTTCCCATACTATTCTGCACAACCAAAACTTTATGGACCGAAGGCCAAAGCTTCCAGCACCTCGAAGCTCGAGCCAAGCGGACGTGTCGATGGAGTTAGGCGCTCCTCCTAACCTACTCAAAGTTATTGAAGGTAGAATTCCAACTCCAAAGTCCACTGAAATAGTCAGGGAGGAAAGGTAACCAGCGCCAGTCTCTCAACAACACTTCAATCAAGTGGCCCTACCTCAAGCACAAAAGCACCAGAAGACTCCCCCAGTTCAGCACAAGACCCCAATGAATGGATTTTACCGACCTCCTTCTTCCCATCCTGCGAGACCAATATTTCAGGAGAAGCCTGACTTGGCAGATCTGCTAAATATCAAAGCCCCACCCCTAAGTAACAGTAGTTCTATCCTTAGATGCACATATCGTGAAAGCTCCTCTTCCTAAGCTGAAGACACCAGAGATATATAAAAAGCGCCCGTCGACGCCTAACCTTAATCAGGCAATCGTTTCTGAGCCTGGAGTTATCAACAATCGTCCTGTTATTGAAGTTGGAGCGGCTGATTTCAAGAAAAAACCTCGCTATTCAGTCGAGGATCAGAAAGATATTCGTCGTAACTGTTCGGAGTAGAAGATGCCTGCCAGAGTTATTGGTGAGCAGAAACAAGAACTGCCGAAGGCTGGGGTTCCCAATAAGAGCCCACTGATAGCACAAAAGAGCCCACAATTGGGGATGGTTGCTCTCGTTCCTACCCCAAAACCCCAGCAAAGAAAGGAATTGATAAAGCCACAATCAGCAGCAATTAACCAAAAGAAACGAGTCGACTTGAAGCCTTTGCCAAAGAAAGAATAGCAACCAGCATCGAAGAAGGAGCTGCATAAGGAGGTTGCACCGAAGCCAAAGAAGGATAACATAAAGAAGGTGGTGATCAAGAAGAAGTAGAAACCCCTGTAAATAAAGTCAGAAGAGGTGAAGAAGCAAGAAAAGGAGCAGGCTTAGAAGAAAAAGCAGAAGAGAGAGGAACTTCAGAGGAAAATGAAGGAGGACATCGAATTGAAGAGGAAGCTGCTCAATGAAAGTCAGCACGAAAAAGTAAGAAACTCGTGCTCAGAGGAAAAGTACGTCGAACAGGTCGAGGAAGAGAAAGTTGAAGAAATCAACAATGATCAGTTGGAGGAGAATACTGATCCAAACCATCAGCATGCGAAGAGGTAGCATCCTCAGAGATCAACCCAACCGATCGAGGAGGACATCCATTACTGCGATGAAGACTTTGAGCAGTACATTTAGGAGTACCAGGTTGCTGGAACACCTTTCGGGGATGAACTTCCAAAACAACCCTCTCCGAGCAAGTTAGCCCAGTACCATACTACTCCTATGTTCGAGGAACCCCAGGAAAAAGTTGAAGTTAAACATAGTGTATAATTTCGGAAGATGCTGGAAGAAATGCAGCAGATAGTCGACCAGACCGTCTAACGAGTGGATCAACTTGAGGAGGTTCCCCCTCCTGTTCCCAAGCCTCCAAAATTGACAGCCCCTCCTGAACTGCAGGAACTTAAAATGGAGTTGACAATGCGAGATGATGATCTGGAGAGTGTCTGCAACAGTAACAGTCAAGTCGATCTCGAGTACTCAATGTCGCAGAACAATTTGGCGTTGGAGTGTTTCGGTGACCACTCCAAGTTGGAGGATCTAAAGATTACCCTGGAGTAGGCCTTCGGGGTCGACAACTTCATTGCAGCCTATCGAAGAGTGGAACGACTCATTGAACTCAACGGGCTGGACTTTGATGAGATATAAACAGTCAAGAGCATTGCACGTGAAATCGAGGGAATCAGCGAAGCAGCCCTAACGAAATACTTCTCGCTGCTAGTCACGATAGTCTACATGGAGAACAACTATCTCGAGTGATGGTGGTGTGCATATACTTAATTCAGATATTTGAGTAAATTCATTCGATTACGAACTTGTGGAAGTGGCCTGAAGAGTACCTAATTCGAACCAGACCGACGATGTCGTTGAGGATAGGGTAGAGGCAGAGGAAACCCCAAATGTAGAGAATGTATGAGCTGACCCATTGGCTCATTGCGAACCAAACAAGGAGGAGGAACGCTCCAATGTTGCATGTGCAGTCTATCTAAGATGTTATCGTACTCTCGAAGAGGATCCGATTGTGGGGGAGGTTGATACCACTCGCCAGAAAGCCTACTTGCACCAAGCCACAGGATATGATGAGGATGCAACCTGCGATCATGGTAGGATTGTTTGCAAGGGATTGGTAGGGTGGGTACTTGGTAGCAGTCTGAAGCAACAGTGCACATATAACGATCTGCCCCATGATGGCAGCGAAGCTCACCGGTACGAGCTGCTTGGGTGACATCAGAGTTTAAATCGTATATATTCATGACAGAGGAACCATATGCGCAGCAACAGCAGTACGTCAAGTTGAGCCCACAGGGCTAAAGTGCCTACCGAAAGATGATGCTCGTTAACTTCCGGACATTTCTGTTTTGGCTGTTCGTGGGTAATGTTGCTGGCTACACCCTCACCAAGTTCGTACCATTACTCGCAAAACGGTTGCCGCCTACGAAGGTCACTCGCTATCAACGATACGCCTTTTGGGGGCCACTAATCCTGTTCACATACTATGGCTACAAGACAGCAGCCATGCTTAAGAGGAAAGGGCTAAAGCAGCTAACTAAACAACCGTAAAATATAGTCACGGAACCCAAGTAGTGAATGTTTATGCACCTAAATCACCGTCGAAGCAGTCACAGGAAATTGGTGGGAGGTCGACCAGTAACCGAAGTGGGTGGTCGCTCCAGTCCTCCATACTGTTGCGGTTTCTGTCCGCTGCTGACTTGCTTGCTTTCGTTGATCATGGAGACCTCCTGCTCCAAAGTGTCCTCGTTGTAGTTGTAGTATCGGATTCGCCGCAAGAAATCTGCCTCGCGAAGGAACGCAATGCTGGTCTTGAACACCGGTTGAGGCTCATCTCGAGTAGGACCTATTCGGACGTATCCCTAAATCGTTTGAGATGTTACCATGAAGACAAGCGTCTAATCGAGGAGTATCTGCAGCTCCCTCACCCCTCGCTCAGGAGTTTTGGTGTAGTTGTAGATATTGATTGCCCCGAGGGTAATGGACTTGTCGAATTGAAATACTATCGTATTCTGGATGTGCTTTTCCAACCTCTCTAAGTCAGTTACGAACGGCGCCAACCACATATCGCTATCGCTGAAAGTTTCGTTGTTTCCATTCAACAGTTTGTCCGATGTGCGAACATCTCGCTCATAGCCTGGCAAAACCTTTACCGACTCCGGACTGACTTTAAACTTGAATTTGTTTTGGCCGGAAAGGAGATTGTTGCCGTCTATATCGAGAATCTCTATGCCGTTGAGGCCAACAAAATGCCTGTCTCCCCACGTTGATCGAATCACCAGCCGAACAGTAAAGCCTTTGGGAGCAACCGGTGTCTCATACTCCTGTATGAACCTCTTCTCGTAGTTGATGTTGAGTGATGTAGTTTCTCTCTTCACAGGGCTTCGTTAACTTAATGGTTACTTATCAACTTTTTTCTGAGTAGCAGTTTATGGGCGTCTGAACAGTGTCATGGTATCTCGAAGCGATTGCTCTTCGATGTTCTCCTGCTTCTTCATATTTGCCAGCCAGTCACCCTCACAAATTTTTCTAATTAGTTGAGCATCCGAAGTAAACAGAATATACTCGCAAAGGGTTTATTGGTTGTGCTGCTCACCGCTTGCCTTTCTCACTTCCCCTTGAAATACAGTCTGTGAGTCCAGATCCATTGATAGGTATCTCACCCCTCTGGTGGAATGTATTCTTGATTCATTGTAGTTCCATAGCCTGACCATTGATAGAACTTGCTTTCGCCCAAAATCTATTGTGATTGAGCTGTCCTTTTTGAATGGTGAGAGCCACTGGTTGTGGTTGTCAGTGGTTAGGTACACTCCATTTACTAGCTTATCGACAGTCTGGGCATTACTGCCTGGAAGACTGTTCTTGCTGCTGATTTGTTTGGAGCCAACTTCTATGAGTTGACCGTGCTGGTCAAACAGCTCGATTCCCGCAAGCCCCACAAAATAGGGATCTCCCCAAGTCAGCAGCATGTTGATTCGGAGCACCTGCCCTGCAGGAAGTTCCGGCACTACTATCTTCTGGTTCTTTGGTATGATGTCGTTCAGCTCGTTAATTAGATTATCCAATTCGGAGGCTTTGTTGAGTTCGCCAACTGTCGGAAGGGTTTTATCGGGCTGCTTTGTTGGTTTGCAAATCGGTCTATTCACAGGGGCATCATCTTCGATGAGCACAGATTTGGAGTTATCAACACGAAGCACCCTCTGGTCTCTCTGCTGGGAGGTTGGCTTCTTGTTGATAGATGTATCGATCGAGCAATCCTGTTACTTCGCTGCAATAGGCTCCTCAATGAGTTTTCTTCCCTTCGAGGGCTCCCGTTTAAATCTCGAAGGTTCAGGTTGATGCTGCTGAACAACCTGTCGATCAATGAGCGAGGTTGATTTACGATTGGCCAACATCTCCGTGAAGATATCATCACCCTCCAGATTAAGATTCTTCTTGATGCTCAACAGTGAATTCTGCACGTCTCGCTGCACAGTCTCCGCTTCCTTTTGAAGATGCAGAAACCTATCAGCAGCCAATTCGGACTTGCTGATTTAGTTCTTTTATACGTCTGGCGAGCAGCGATCTACCACCTATTGGTTCAAGTCGATCTTCGTTAGATTGGTTTTAGAGGCTACGCTATCTTCCTGTCTCCGGTCTTCACTCTCCCTCGTACGCTTGATTCGCTTGCTTGTTGAATCCTGCCGTGATGGTGCCTGGTACTTCAAGTCTTCCTTCCGCAAGTCTTCGAGCTTGTTAGCCACCAGGGTTGATTCCAGCCAGTTCGGTTTATTATCTTTCTTGAAAGCGGATGCAGGTTGATCCTTTGGAATTACGGATGTTGGAGCACTCACAGGCTCTTTCGAAGTTGGTTTGTGAGGTGGCTATGGAACCTGTGGTGCATGAATCTCAACCCCTTGCTCAAGATTTATCGAAACCATTGTGCTGTAATCTTCAAGTTCGTTACCGCAGCCCCTTGCAACTTCCCCTCTCCAAACTCGATCTCCCTTAATTTCCACTTCCACCAGCCGAGCTCCCTTGTCGATCTCAAGGAGTGACTTGTTATAGTTCCACAGTCGAACTGCTCCGATAAGTTGCCTGCAGTTTACTTCAAGCTCGACACCCGATTCACGAGTCAGAGGACCCCACCACATTTAATTTTCGTCTGTGGTGAAGACCCTGCCAGTGAACAGCTTCGCAAGTTTTTTATTAGGATTGATGATGTTCTCTTGACTGATAGCTATCCGTCTCCCTCGACTGTCAAAGACCTCAATGTGGTTCAACCCAACAAGACTTGGATGACCCCAATTGTCTAGTATTCTGATGGTCAGACTCGCAGCCTTTCTCTTATCTTTCTTGCTGGAAGGTTCTTCAACCTTCGGTAGCTACTGCCGAGCATCTTTATTCTAAACCTTCAGAGGAGCCAAACGGTTACTGATGACAGTAACCGGCTTGGTCAATGGAACTGATTGGCTTGTTGGAATAACTACTTCTTTCTTGTTTTGATGGAGATTTATGGTTGCAGCTGAATCCTATCGGCTCGTGGTTTCTGTGATTTTGCGATTGATGCTTGGATCTTCTTCTATTTATTATTCAATCTCGTTGGGTCGTTGACGGGTCTTTTGCATGGCTGACCGAACTGGTTTGGTGGCTTGTATGTTCTGAGGCAGTTCTATCTGAGCGTTGGAGATATCAGGCTTTGAACTGCTCCGACCCAGCACAATTACGTCGCTGCTCATCTCTACCTTTTCAATTTCGCCTTTTTCCATTCTCTCGAGGATAAACTCTAGCTGTGCCCTCTGCCCCTCTTCCAGCTTCTCGATTCGATGAAGTAGAGTCTGAAGTTCGCCATCAGCCTGCCTGTTGTTACTCAACATTCGTACCTATTTTTGCCGCAACGGTGGTTTCTTAAATGGGTTTGTGGAGATGGCTGGCTCCGATGATCTCGGAGGAAACTTCTACATAGCTGGCGGTACCATTCCTTTTGGGGAAATAAACGGTTCAGGTTGGTATTGTTGCTGCTTCTCTCCGTACAAGTCTACAGAGAAGTTCTTTTCTGCAGTTACGCTTTCTTTCTGCACTGCTGAAATCGGGCGAGCTTTGATTGTTGTTCGTACGCGACTATCCTTTATTACTTGAGGAGGCGGATCCACTGGCTCTTCATCTTCGTGCACTTCTGGGATTTCCTCTTCGATTTCATTTGATGGTCGTGTAGGTGACTATAAGGACCTTTCGATATCGTCTTCGATGGTGATGTCCTCCTCGACTTAGAGGCTATACTTAGTATGTTTGTACTGCTTTTCCCTATCCACAATCCGAGAGGCTTTGAGGCTCTCCTTGAGGTACTTCAGACCCTGTCGATCGAGAGTGTCGAGTTTCTTGGCTATCTAGCGATCAATGGTAGGCTTCCGCGGTTTATTACTCGACTTTCTGCCATCATTGTTGTTCTTCGTGGCGCTCGTCGAACTGCGGTTGGAGATCGAGACGCTCGATGACTTGTTCTTAATCATGCGAAGGGATTTAAAATTATAGATGGCTGGGTCAGCAAAAACTTGCCACTAGGATTTAAATTATACGTTATGCAGGTGCGAAGGACTCCATCCAGCCGATACTACCCGAGTAGCACTCAGCCTCAACAGAACGAGAGGGTACAGCTCTCACCAAAGACTAACCAGCAACCAAGGCAGCAAACACTGCAAACGGAGCCCTCCTCTAACAGTCGCTCGCCTTTGGGATAGCACAGTCGCATGCGCAGCAACGTCGAAAATACACCTGCTGGCAACCAACGCGACACATCCTTTTCGTTCTAACGTGATCAGAACAAGCTGTGTTTCAGCAACCTGAAGCATAGCATTAAACCCAGCCAAGCGAGAAATTGTGAGCTGCACCCTAATAAAAAGGTACGATCTGAAGATATTCATAGGCCAAATACAAGGATAAGCAATGGCAAAAGTTGTATTGCTTCCACTGTGCTATCCAAGTAGCCAGTCAAGGGTACCAACTCGAATAGCTGGAGCAGACAGAGACGAACGAGGACTGTAGTGAACGAGAATTAGTCGCTTTGGTGGAGGACTGTTGCAGAAGGATTCTCGAGTCAAAGGGACACATCGAACTTGAATACCGAGCTTGCAAAACTAGCTTACTAAAAGACATGGAGGCCCATCGAAACTACTACGACATGATTATAGAAAGAGTAAATGAAATGAGGAACCGAGATGTGAGTTTCTTCCAAGAAGCACTACAGCAAGTACCATTTTTCTAACTCAGGCATAGAAAGAGTTTAGTGTGGTGATTGATGATCTCACCAAGAACTGCTACAACGTCTTAGCAGGAATGAATAGGGCGCAGCTGCCCAAGGACGAGGTCACCCGGCTCTGCACCAAGTCGCTTCAGAAGGCTGAAAGTCTTTCCAACTACAAATTTACACTGGTGAAGCAGGATGCCAAGCTGAACCAGCGATTGGAGGATTTGGAGAGACTGCTACTGTCCCTGCGTTTGAATGTGAGAAACGCGTCGACCAGTGGCTCAGTGCTGAGCCAAATACTCAAATCTAACAGCACCTTCTGCTCTGACAAGCAAAGAAAAGAGCGGGATGAGAAACAAAAATCCGTTGAGGATACCCCTGAGAGCATCAAGAACAAAATGTCAGTGTGCAAGTCTATCGTGGATCCCAAGGAAGTACGCATGCTAGGTCAGATTGATTTCTGCGAGTCGCTAGTAGCAGGCCCAAGTGAAAACATCAATTCCAATGTAGGAGTAAGCGGCACAGCCAGCAACCAAAGTGCGAGCACAACAAAAGCACGCAGCCGCTATAACATAACCGAAGAGCACTGAAAAGCTCGATGATGCTGCAGTCTATATTATAATTGGTTTGCTGTTCTATCATATGCTTCGGTTGGTGCTTCTGCTCGGATTCGTGCTGGGTTGTCTCACCCTCCAGCAGACTCTTGATCGACTGAACGAACAGATAGCTTTCGTTGAGGCAAAAGTGCTGTACCTCGCAAGCCAAAGACTCCGCAACGTTGCTGATGAAGAGAATGTTTAATGGCCCATTCTGGACTTGTCATCACAGCTACCAACGATTGATAGTCAACGTCGCTAGTACTTCAACCAGCAGCTCACTCATCTGTTGGGTACTGACTCTGGTCTGAGAACCTTTCTGCTCGTTGTAAGGCAGGAACTATTCCTTGTGGAATGCTTTCCTTTTTATGCTTTGATCTTCGATCTTGAAGGCACAAAAATCGCTCATATTTCGCATGAGCTGGCTCACTACTCCTTGATAAAAAGCCCCGTGGAACCTCTGGTTGGCTTCCTTACCGTCGACAATAAGGTACTTCTCTGCAATAGTGACACTAACCTAAGCAGATGCTCGGAAATCACATTGAAGAGCCATCTGGTTCGATCTGAAATAGTTGGATTGTACATCTACCGTCACGAAAATCGACACATCATCAGCATCTTTACCAAAAATGGACGCATTCAGTACGATCATCAGCTGAACGTAGCATTTACAACGAAGACGGGGAAGAAAGGTCGTTGGTTAAAACACGCCACCGAACAATTCTGAAGGTCATTGACCACTCACCATACCCCATCATTGTTGGTGGGGAGGGCTTATCGGTCTTCGAACCCGTCAGAACACTGGAATTGGAGATGAGTTGCCCTATGCTAGAGGAAGAGGTGGTCGATGCAGCTTCCGAAAGCGCCTTTTCCGGCAATCTCTACGTAATGCTGAAAAGCGGGGAAGTTCTAATCCACACGTATTCCTTGAAGAAGCACGATAAAGAGTGTAAAGTAACTGGCAGACTGCAACTAAACTACCATCCACAAAAACTGTAGGTGTTCTACCCATTGGTACTCATGAACAACACATTTGTGAATATTAGCGACACTGTGGTCAGCAAACAGCTCCTCCTGCCGCTGCAACTATGCCCCAACAACACCTTTCAGTCAGTCTACAGGAAAAGTGAGTACTACTTGTTGCACCAATGCTGTTAGCACAATGAGCTCAAGGAAGGCTGCAAGAGCGTACTGTACCGTCGTGACAAGCCCCAATCGGATAGCTCCAAAATAATAAAATTTGGAGTGTTCATTGTGCTGCTTCTGGTCGTCAGTTTTCGGTATAAGTAACAGCTAACATAGCATCTTCGGCAAATCAACCAAGGAAAGCAGCACTGCCAGCAAAGTCGAAGAGGATGAGCTCAACAAAGGCAACGAATAGGCAAGAATCCAGCGGTTGGTGGATCTGTTCGCGAAGGAGAACCCCAAATCGATTAGTAAGAAGCATGCAAACAAATCGAAGAAGCAGTGATAGCATAGATTTTCACTTTGCTGGCTTGGATTCAGTTGGTTCTGCTTCGCAGAAAAGGTATGGCCATTTCAGGCTGGGTTGTGACTACTCGTATCGACCGATGCTCTGCCGGTACTCCTGTAACGACCTCAAATCGTCATCCAGCATCTCACGGTAGAAGTTGTGTTCGACTGACGATTGTTTTCCAAGTGGTCGTTTGTTTCTCATGCTTTGCTAGTGAGGGTTGTTTGTTCGGGTAGATTACTTCTGGTTGTGGTATAGATTAGAGCTACGTCCTTCAAACGGAACATCCGGCTTATTAGATTTGTCAGTTTGAGCTGACTCGGGTATCATCAGAGGAGTCTGTAACAAGGCGTTTATCTTCAGTGTCTTGTTCTTACCACCCTTCAGTTCCTTGAGCTTGTTGGTGGGGGAAATGCGAGTGCGCTCCCACAATCGTTCAAAGTCATCATTCTGCCTGCCTTTCATGCCGCCAAGTAGTTATGGAATGGATAAACTATAGAGGCAATTAGATCACATTTCCAGCTCGTATCGGCAGATGGGGCAGCGCATGGTCTTTTGCAGCCATTTGTTGATGCATATAGGATGGAATTCGTGAAGGCATGGCATCCTCTTAGCCGACCGGCCTTTCTTGATCGCAATCAGACATATAGCGCATTCTTCGATTTCTGCTTTCACCTTCCTCGTTGGGAGGCTCTTGATCATCCTTAGTTTGAAGTTTGGTCCGATCCTAACTCTTGTTTCTTCACGCTCTTCTGGATGCAGCTCAATCACTTCTTATCCAACTACTCGTCGAACTTCCCTTCGGGGTGCACTCCTATCCTAAATCAGTCGTGGAGGTTCTTCTCGTCTTCGAGGAGCACTTGAAGTGAAGAATTCCACGAGGCCGCTGTTTCCCATTGCAAGTATTCGCGTTTGAAATGTATTATTATGGACAATTCGGATTCCTCGCTGAAAAAGATGCACTATATTCAGACCAAAATCGACCCGATACTGTCAAGACTGGTTGTTGACATTCTCACCAAACAGCCCGACGAGCCAATAGAGTTTATGATGAAATGGCTAAGCGACAGAAAGGACTTTTTCAAGAAGAACCGTTAGGGCAAGCTAGTCATTACGGTAGGAGAAGACAAACGAACAACAGACAGTTTGGTTAAGGAACGGAACTGAACATGGATGTTTATAACACTCTCTTTCAGCACCAGAAATCAATGTCATTGTCTGGGCTCAATTTTCTGTCGCATATCGTGGTTGATGGACTCGATACACTCATTGGACTGCTGGGCCTTGGTGCGGTAGATCACACCGTAGCATTCCTCGCTATCGTAGAGGAACCAGTTGATGCCAGGCTCGGCGTTGCGGGAAAGAACTTTAATGATTTCCTGGGAAATCACACTTCCAGTCACTGAATACACTGGGCAGAAGTCAATACCCTGCTGCCTTGAGACCTTCTCAAAAAGGTCTTTGTTAGTGGGACCAAATTTATCAACTGCCCACTGCACCATCTTTCCGAGGGTGTCAGTGCAGATGTTGAATGGATCTATCTTCCAACCATTCTCACTAGCGTGCTTAAGCACTAAATTACTCGAGCCAATTACTGAGAATAGCCTGGTAAAGTGGCTTGGAGGTGTGGTCTGTCTCATCGAAGAGTCTATCGTAGCTCACCGAGCCAATCTTAACATCGTTGAATGTTTTGTAGCGGTCCTCGCCAACAACTTCCTCCTCCATATTCTGCTTGGTGAACTTATATTTGCGTCCAAGACCAATAAGGGTCCAGCCGTACCTGCCGCAGGAAGCTAAGTTGTAGTATGGGCGGTTGATCTCCATTGAGAGTTCATACCAGCGCCGTTGTTCATCAAAGTCTAGTGTAGAAGTCACAAGGAACTTAAACTGCTTGAAGTAGGTGCGGTCGTTGGCGAGCTTGTCCTTGAGATCAACGCTAATCAACTGGTTCTTAGCAGATGGGTTCATTTCCTGCAGCCGCTTCAAAATGGTCTAACCTCGAGGCTTTCCCACATCATTGTAGGCGACAAGGAAGTTTGTCTCGAAGTCATCATCGGTGATAATTGCAGGATCATAGATCCACACGTTGGCGCCAGCAAGTACCATATTCTTGGCGAGCTCTGTATTGGGACCGTTCATCGGCGTAATGAGAATCCTCGACTTGAGCAACCTTCATACTACCAAACTGCTACCTCACCATCGTCTTCATTCCAATGAAACGTTGTCTATCCTGACGAATGCGCTCCTCCCGAGTGAGTTCCCTATCCTCCCTATCCGAATCGCTGCTGGACTTCTCGGCCTCCATAATACTTATTCAATTGTAGATTCACGACTGAAATTTATATGTAGGTAGCTAACATGCTTACCTTTCGGTCTCTGTTCGAGTTGGGCACTCACTGGGTAATATTATTGCGATTTCCTGACTGAGCTTCCAGCAGCTTCAGTAGCGTTTCCCGTAGGTATCCCAATTCTTCACGAAGACATGAGTTCTATTCCTGCAGAACATCCACTCGAATATTTTCGTTTGGAGTCATGTGTACGAACCTGTCAGCTGATGTCACCTTCGTCAGCTTGCTTTCTGGATTCTGTTGCGAGCTCAAACCCTCGCTTGCTCGTTTGATCTCCTTGAATTTCTCCGATACTTCCGGAAGCAAGTAGTCTTTCCAGCTGTTCCTCGATGGCTGCCTTCTTAGCCTTCCAGGTTGCGATAGCACTGACGAGGGTGGAGTCGAAAGTTCGCTATTTCTGTTGCTGACGGTGTAATTGCTCTGCCGGACTGACATAAAAGGTTATATAAAACTGTACAGCGTTGCCAAAGAGAAAAGAACATGGACAGGCAGACTTTGGATATGGTTGCTGCATAGGTTAAGTGCAGACACATTCAGCACAGATAAACTAATAAACCATCATCTTCTCTGTGACCTTGCCTGCCCATTCAAGCCGTTGTTTCTTGCCAAGTTGCCGATAATCGGGGCCAACTCGCTTGGCTACCTTTCATTTCTACGGTGCTCTTTTATCGGACTCATTTCTATATCGCGGCCACGCTTATCTAAATACCTTGTTTCCCTGAGGCTATCCCTCTCTTCCTGATTAAGATCCCTTTTTCCGCAACAGCAGCAGAAGTAGAACTTGATATGATTCAGAATTGCAAAGGTAGTCTTGATGACCATTTCAAGAGTCGAATAGACTGCCAAAGCCAGTAGCACATAAATGTCTCGAATAACTCCGTCCTGTTTCAGAACGAATTGCAGGAGGAACAGAATGAAGCAGATGACAGTATTCCAGAACAGCCATTTCGATACAAAGTACATCTTCTTCACAGCAAACTTCTTCTGTCCGGAATCGTCAGTGGCCCCCTTGGTCCCCCATGAGACATCATCCACGTTACAGAAGCTGAAGATAATCATGGTGTGGGTGTATACACCTTGATAGCTCAGGTAACTAATCCATCCCCAGATGTACGCCCATACTTCTCTTGGATGGCTGGGAATGTGGACCAGTAGGATTATCAGTTTGGCAGCACTATTGACAATCAGGAGGATGAAGACCAGCCATTGACTCGCAGCACGTTACCCATTGACAAATTTGATTACAGTCCTCACAACTATCTCGCCGATTAGTAGCATCAGAAAGTAGGTATAGAAAGCGATGATTCGAGAGATGTGGATTGCTGGGCCGTTGATTGCACTCTTACGACTCTTTGGATTCCCTTTTGGATCCTTTGCTACTTCGCCGTGCTCATCGTATTCGTAAGTTTCCTTGATCCATCTGTTTCCATTGAGGCTACCTCCGATTGCAGCGACTACAGTTCCAACATAAAGAACTGAGAAGAACAGCGAGACATAGTCTTGCAGTGCCGTTGACCCATTCAAGTAGGTATCCTGAACGTATTTCAGAGTATCGTTAGTGTTGAGGATGGCATACAGAATGAATAGGTAGAAGCACGGGATAAGGAATGCGTTGATAGACCCGATAGCCGCGACGATCATGCCTATGGTGATCATGATAGTATCGATCACACCATGCCGACTCTCCCG
>ERZ724508.353-NODE-353-length-33168-cov-6.114577_pt1 | contig 33168 bp, 26 predicted proteins | sample MGYA00376041_ERZ724508 | MGnify/ENA primary metagenome ERZ724508 (study PRJEB28724, sample SAMN07190887) | wastewater metagenome | isolation source: effluent of sewage treatment plant in Hong Hong | place: USA: Christiansburg, Virginia | collected 2016-03-01 ...
AAATATGAATATATTTATACAAGTCCGCTTGCATAAACCATAGAAATCCACGGCGAAGTACGGTGTTTTCGTTCAGAGTTAAAATTGGCAACTGCGGCGGAGAATGCAAATTTAATGATTCATATTCTGGATTAATTTTTACTTTACTTCTTAGAAAAAGAAATATTTATGTAAAATGCTCTTGATTAATTGTCCTGTAAGTCCATTAAATCCTTTATAAATCCCAGTTCAGACAAATCCCAGCTCAGACAAAGAAGACATAACCCAACAACGAGTTTTTCCACAATTAGAAGAATACTTTCATTCGCAGCTAGTCTTTGCGTATTTTTGTAGGTAGAATTTAAAGTGTACGCCTGTGTATAAATTGCTTATCAAGCCCCTATTGTTCTGTTTTAACCCTGAAACAGCGCATCATTTAACGTTTGGATTCATAAAAGTCATATTTAAAATTCCAGGTGTTTCAGCACTTTTCCGTTTGATCTATTCTGTAAAAGATGCTCGGTTAGAGCGTACCGTTTTTGGTATCACGTTCCCGAACCCAGTTGGCTTGGCAGCAGGTTTTGATAAAGATGCTAAAATCGTAGATGAATTTTCAGCATTGGGTTTTGGTTTTATTGAAATTGGTACTGTAACACCCATCCCTCAAAAAGGTAATGACAAACCGCGTTTATTCCGTTTACCTCAAGACGAAGCAGTTATTAATCGCATGGGCTTTAATAATGGAGGGATGAAAGAAATTGCTGCCCGTCTGCGCAAACGTAAATCGAAGGTAATTATTGGAGGTAATATTGGTAAAAATAAGCTTACACCCAACGAAGAAGCATTAACAGATTACATCAAGGCATTCAACGAATTGTTTGATTGCGTGGATTATTTTGTAGTAAATGTAAGCTCTCCCAATACGCCAGGCTTAAGGGCATTGCAAGAAAAAGAACCACTAAAGAAAATATTGAATAGTTTACAAGAAGTAAACAATCAAAAAGCGATTCCAAAACCCATTTTATTGAAAATTGCTCCCGATTTGACAAACGAGCAATTAGATGATATTGTAGAAATAATAACAGAAACCAAACTAGCGGGAATTATTGCTACAAATACAACCATTACCAGAGATGGTTTAACAACCGATCGAGAAGAAGTTGCAGCAATTGGAATGGGTGGATTAAGTGGCAGACCTTTATCCATACGTTCAACAGAGGTTATTCGCTATTTGGTGAAAAAATCTAATGGAACGATCCCTGTTATTGGCGTAGGCGGCATACATTCTGCGCAAGATGCAATCGATAAACTAGATGCAGGTGCTTGTCTAATTCAGATATATTCTGGATTTATTTATGAAGGCCCGGCTTTGGTAGGGGAGATCAATAAGAAAGTAGTGAGTACGAAGTACAAAGTATAGAGTACTCAATAAAAAAATAAACGAATATATATTGAGATTAAGCTAGGGGAATTAATAGTTTTTAGAAAGATAATTTGGGGAAATCAAACGTTCAATACCGAGTAATTTTAGGAAGTTAACTTTGTACTCAATACTTTGTACTCCGTACTTTCTATTTAAAAGCACTTATGCTAGCATTCAATACAGCGAATAACTAGAATTCATCACCTAGAAACTACCAAAAAAAAGGCTAACTTTAAGAGTTACTTTGTATATATGGCTGAAAACACGTATCGGGCTGATAATAACCCAATTCCTAAGAAAAATAACAAAACAAATACTGCTTCAAAAGTCAGTAATAAAGAAGAAGCGCCTAAGGAAGAAAAAGTCAAAGGTCCATCTGCTCCATCTGTAATATTAACTTTCGTAAAAGATCGTAGATTTCATTTGGTTGCAGGAATGTTTATTATGCTTTTTTCATTTGCATTGTTGCTAGCATTTACCTCGTATTTGTTTAGTGGAAGAAACGATCAAAGTATTGTTGAATCTATTTGGGATACAGCGATACAAGAATCAGGCAGAGAAGTAGATAATTTACTCGGCATATTAGGCGCAATTTTATCGTATTTTTTTATTTATAAATGGTTTGGTATTGCCTCTTATTTATTCTTGCCTATTTTCTTTTTAACAGGCTTTCGAATTATTTATTTAAGTTCTCCCATTCCGCTAGGTACCTTAATTAAAACAAGTTTTTATTTCTTATTGTGGATCAGTACAGCCTTTGGTTACATTGTATTATCGGCTAAAGGAGATAAATATCTTTCGTTTTTGAGCGGCGGTATAGGCTATGATAGTGCTTTGTTCTTAGATAATGTAATAGGTTGGGGTACGCCATTTTTATTGTTATTTTTATTGTTTGCCTTTGTAATTTATTTCTTCAACATCACAAAAATCAATTTATTTTCTCCGCAAGAAATTGCTGTTGTTGAAAATACGAATGAAATAGTGATGCCAGAATCTATCAGTGAATTAAGTGAAGAAGAAGAAATTGAAGAGCTAGAAGAGGAGGAAGAAGAAGAAACAGAAGAATTGGAAGAAGAAGGTGAAGAAGAGGCGGAAGAAGAATGGGTGATTGAACGTAAAGCACCTAAAGTCATAAAGAAATCTGCTGAACTTGAAATTGAAGAAACAGTTGAAGAAGCAATGGTTGATATTCCAGAAGTTGAAGAACTGGAGGACGAAGTTGTTGTAGAAGAACCATTAGATTTAGAAATAACAGATATAACAGAAGAGAATACACTTGAAAAAGTCGGTAGTTTGGAAACGTATAATTACGATCCTACTTTAGATTTATCATCGTATAAATATCCAACCTTTGACTTATTGAATGAATACGATTCAAGCAAAGCGATACAAGTTACAAAAGAAGAATTAAGCGCTAATAAAGATCGTATTGTTGAGACTTTGTCGCATTATAATATTGGTATTGCCAGTATAAAAGCTACGATCGGACCAACGGTTACGCTTTATGAAATTGTACCAGAAGTAGGTATTCGTATTTCAAAAATTAAAAACTTAGAAGACGATATCGCCCTAAGCTTGTCTGCGTTGGGTATTCGTATCATTGCACCGATACCGGGTAAAGGTACTATTGGTATTGAAGTTCCAAATAAAAACAAAGAAATGGTTTCTATGCGCTCTGTTTTATCTACAGAGAAGTTTATGAAATCAGATAAGGAATTACCAGTCGTTTTTGGTAAGACTGTTTCGAACGAAGTATTTATAGTCGATTTAGCAGAACTTCCTCACTTACTTATTGCAGGTGCTACAGGTCAAGGTAAGTCTGTTGGCTTGAACGTGCTTCTCGCTTCCTTGCTATACAAAAAGCATCCATCTCAATTGAAATTGGTATTGGTGGATCCGAAAAAAGTAGAATTAACTTTATTCAATAAAATCGAACGTCACTTTTTAGCAAAACTTCCTGATGGTGGCGACGCCATTATTACAGATACGAAGAAAGTAATTCATACACTGAATTCATTGTGTGTTGAAATGGATTTGCGATACGATTTATTAAAAGATGCGCAAGTACGTAACATACGTGAATACAATAAGAAATTTGTTGAACGCAAATTAAATCCAAACAACGGACATCGTTTCTTACCTTACATTGTTTTGGTAATTGATGAGTTGGCCGATTTAATGATGACGGCTGGTAAAGAAGTAGAAACGCCTATTGCACGTTTGGCACAACTAGCACGTGCGATTGGTATACATTTGGTTGTTGCTACACAACGCCCATCTGTAAACGTTATTACAGGTACCATTAAAGCCAACTTCCCAGCGCGTTTATCCTTTAAGGTTTCTTCTAAAATAGATTCAAGAACTATTTTGGATGCAGGCGGTGCCGATCAATTGATTGGAAAAGGGGATATGTTGTTTGCTCATGGAGACATGGTGCGGTTGCAATGTGCGTTTTTAGATACAGCAGAGGTTGAGCGTATTTGTGAATTCATTGGTTCTCAGAGGGGTTATAGTTCGGCATACAAATTGCCTGAGTATAGCGACGATGAAACCGGACAAGATAAAGGAGAATTCAATTTATCTGAAAAAGATCCGCTATTTGAAGAGGCAGCCAAAATTTTGGTAATGCATCAACAAGGGAGTACCTCCTTATTGCAACGTAAATTGAAATTGGGTTACAACCGTGCAGGTCGCTTGATTGATCAATTAGAAGCTGCTGGTATTGTTGGCCATTTTGAAGGAAGTAAAGCACGTGAAGTACTTATAAAAGATGAGTATTCGCTTGAAGCGCATCTAAAGGGCTTGAGCCAAAATTAAAAGAAATTACCTATTGAATATAATTTAAACGTATGAAAAAATCGATTCTAATTTTATTGACTACATTCTTTACCGTATTACTAACGTATGGACAATATGATCCCAAAGCATTGACGATATTGGATGAGATGAGTAATAAATTTAAAACATACTCTTCCTTTAAAGCGGGCTTTACATTTACATTAAAGAATGCTTCTGCAAATATCAATGAAGTATCCGATGGGGAATTGATGGTTCGTGGTTCGAAGTATCGCATCAAACTTCCTAAAATGGAAATCATCAATAATGGTACAACCGTTTGGAATTACATGAAGGATGCAAATGAAGTAAACATTTCGGCGTACGATCCTGCAGACGATGAAATTTCTCCAAATAAAATATATACGATGTATAAAAAAGGATATAAATATACCTACATCGGTGATAAAGTAGAAGGCGGCAAAACATATCAAATTATAGAATTGGTGCCCGAAGATCGTAAAAATAGATTTTTCAAAATACGTCTTGAAATTAATAAGACTGATAAGAATATTAAAAATTGGAAATTATATGAAAAGAATGGAAACATATACGAGTATTCCATTAAGTCATTTAATCCAAATACAATCGCTGATGATGTTCCTTTTAACTTCGACAAAACGAAGTACCCAGGTGTTGAAGTTATTGATTTACGCTAAGCAATTTTCAAGATGAATAAGGCTGAATTAGTAGCACAGATTAAAAATAAGAAATCGTATTTATGTGTAGGTTTGGATACAGACCCAACAAAAATTCCTTCACATTTATTAAAAGAAAAAGATCCAATTTTTGAATTCAATAAATATATTATTGATGCAACAATTGATTATACCGTAGCATACAAACCCAATTTAGCTTTTTATGAATCGCTAGGTAAAGCCGGTTGGGAATCTTTAGAAAAAACATTGGAATGGATACCCAAGGACGTATTCACGATTGCCGATGCAAAGCGTGGTGATATAGGCAACACAGCTACCATGTATGCAAAAGCATTCTTTGAACAACTATCTTTTGATTCGGTAACGGTCGCTCCTTATATGGGTGAAGATTCCGTTACGCCTTTCTTAGCATTTAAAGACAAATGGGCAATTGTGTTGGGCTTAACATCCAATGCAGGCAGCAAAGATTTTCAGCAATTGACGTTAAAAGATTCTGGAGAACCTTTATATAAAGAAGTGTTAAAGAAATGTGCTACCTGGGGATCTTCTGAAAATTTAATGTTTGTTGTTGGTGCCACAAAAGCATCTTATTTTAAAGAGATACGTTCGATTGTTCCAGATCACTTTTTATTGGTGCCTGGTGTAGGTGCGCAAGGCGGAAATTTACAAGAAGTATCCGAGTTTGGGTTGAATGCATCTTGCGGATTATTGGTTAATTCTTCCAGAAATATTTTGTATGCGCGTTCCGACGATCAGTTTGCTGGCGCTGCAAAAGCGGAAGCAAAAAAAATGCAACAAGAAATGAAATCCTATTTAGAAGATTACCTTAATTGGTAATCTTCTCTTTTATTTTTTTTAATGCTTTTGTAAATATATTTTCTTCTTCACTTTCTTCATCACTTAATAAAATACTTAAGGGTTTCAACGAATCAATATTGTCGCATAGTATTTTGAATATTCCAAGCACTGGAATAAACAAAATCATTCCTGCAACACCCCAAATCATACCACCAATAATTACAATCAATATCGTAGCTAAAGAGTTGAGTTTAACATGGCCGCCCACTACATTTGGGGTGGTAATATTATTGTCAATAAATTGATTGAACATAAATATGGCGAGCACACCTACTGCATACCATATGGAGTCTTTATATATGAGTGCCATGATAATGGGCAACCCAGCACCTACAAAAGAACCTATATACGGAATGATATTCAAAAAGCCAGCAAGGAGTCCTAAAAATATACCATGTTTAATACCTAGAATTGTTAATCCGATGGCATTCATTACCCCGATGATGGTTAATGCAATCAATAATCCTGTTAAATAATGCAGAACCAATGATTTTACTTTTTCAAGTATTTTTAATGCTGTTTCATGTTCTTCTTTGTCTACAAGCGATAAAATGAATAATTTTATTTTATTTCGGTAGGTAAGTAAAAAGAAGGTGTATATAATAACCAATGATAATCCAAAAATAAAATTACCTACACCCATTAATAAGGTTGCTCCTTTTTTGAAAACATTTTTTAATAATTCTTCCGATTCTTTATCAAACCACGCTTCTTGTTCAGTTTCGTTTACACCTGTGTATTGACTTAGGGTTGATTGAAACGTATGCATTTTTATCTTCACTTGATTTTCAATCATATCATAGTCTGAAATGATATTGGATACCTGAGAAGAAATGAAATAACTCACTCCTGTAATAACGATGAGGAATATGAATAGGGATAATATGATGGAAAAGGTTTCATTTTTAACAAAATGCTTGATTTTTTTTGATAGGGGCAAAAGTAATAAGGATAGCAGACCAGCAAAAAAAACAGGTACTAAAAAGGATTTTGCATAAATCATTCCTATTATCAATAAAAACAGAAATGCCAATATTAAGGTTATTCTAAAAAGAAAAGTGTGTTTCATTTAACAGATGTTTAACATGAATATACAAAAAATATGTAATATTGCATTGGGGATTTTTAGAATACATATTAACTACAGCTATGGTTAAGGAAGAACTTTTATGGGTTCTTTGGCGGAATATATTATTTTCTGTCGAAGATTTAAAAACAACGAGTGGTGAATCAATCATCATCAAACGCGCTGGTACGCTTAATGCACATGCTGGTCCAGATTTTACCTATGCATTAGTAAGTATTGGTGGAATGGAATGGTGTGGTGATATTGAGATTCATACCAAAGCATCGGATTGGAATAAACACAAGCATTATATAAACGATGCATATGAATCCGTTATTCTGCACGTCGTTTACGATGCAGATGTTGATATTACACGTGCAGATGGTACAATTATTCCTGTATTGGAATTGAAAAACAGAATTGATGCAGCGCATATCCATACGTATCATACCTTAATGGAAAATCAATCTGTTGTACCTTGTGCACATACATTTGCTTCTATAAAACCCATTGTTGTAGAGCAAATGAAGCAACGTGTCTTGATAGAACGACTGGAGCGTAAAACAGAAAGCTTATTTCTTCAATTAAAGGATCAACCTAATTGGAAAGAAGTTGCAGGGAAACTAATATTTAAGTCGTTTGGTACCGGACTCAATGATTTTTTATTTGAACGTTTGGCACATCATACCGACTTTAATAAATTGGATCGGTTGAGCTATGCGCCTAAATCTATTGAAGCCCTATTTTTTGGAATGGCAGGTATGCTAGAAGAGACATTTAAGGAAGAATATCCCATAGCATTGGCAAAAGAATTTAACTACTTAAAACGTTCTCTGAATGTAGAGTTGGTAGTAGAATTATCTGAATGGAAATTTTTGCGTACCCGACCAACAAATTTTCCAAGTATACGGTTGGCACAACTCGCAATGTTTTTTTCAAATCCTGAATGGTATCATGATTTCATAGGTTTAGAAGATATACGTGCTGCCAAAAAACTTTTGAATGGAGAGTTGCCAGCGTATTGGCTTTCGCATTATCGATTCAATCACGCATCAGATGTGCTACCTAAGCACATTGGTTCCACATTTGCGAATACCTTTATGTTAAATGCATATATTCCGTATTTGGCCTTGGAAGCGCGCTATTCTAAAAGTGAGGATGCTTGGGATCGTGTATTTCAATCTATTGATTTGTTGAAAGCAGAAGATAACGTGATCACACGAAAATGGGTATCACTGGGTATGAAAATGAAATCCGGATTTGATAGTCAGGCTTCTCTTGAATTGTATAAGATGTATTGTACTCCTAAAAAATGTTTATCTTGTAGTATTGGTTATGCTATTTTAAGAAATGCACCTCATACTACTGCTGTTATCTAGTTTGTTTTTAGGGTTCGTAAGTTATTACGCTGTAATACGTATGCAGATGGATTTAAGAAGATCCTTTGTTGTATTAATGGTATATCGTTATGGATTTTTTATACTTCAATCCATCGTGTTTTATGCAGTGTATCAAAATCAATTGGATTCTTTTTTTTATCAGAATGCATTGATGCAATTGGTGGATTCTTTTAAAAAATATCCTGCAGACGTCTTGTATTTTTTTACTGGGGATTATACTGTCTTACATATTTCGCAAGAATTGAAAGAATATTTTGGTAAAGAAATTCGAGCAACATTTTTTATTAAAGTACTCAGTCCATTTTATATACTCTCTGCAAATAATTATTATGTGTTTGGAGCGTGGCTAACCTTGTTTGGTTCACTTTGTTTTGCGCCTTTTCTTTCCTTATTCAACAAAGCTAATACTAACAGACTGTTGTGGTTGATTGTATTGATGATTCCTTCTTTTACTTTCTGGACAGTTGGTATCGTAAAAGAGGCATTTGTAATTCCTATATTATTTCTCTTGTATTTTTATTTAAATAGAATTATTGAAAGTAAGGAGAAAGATGTGTGGTCCATTGTATTTTTTCTAGCGTTCTGTACATTGGCTTGGTACGTAAAATATTATTTAGTCGCGTTGTTTCTGTTCGTTGCTCTAATTTATTTCTTAAGCAGTAAAATATCCTACTCATTCAAAAGAGTTCTTTTATCCATACTGGTTATCGTATTAAGTATTGTTGGTTTGGGATATATGCATCCTGCTTTGCAATGGAATGTATTGCCCGAAGTGATTTACATCAGCAATACACTTACCTGCACAAAATATGTAGATGCCTATGCATGCATTCCGTTTGATTTAGATATGAGCTGGACTTCCATTCTGTTGAATTATCCCAAGGCTATGCTCTATGCTTTTTTTAGTCCATTCCCGTGGCAGATTCACAACGCTACGTCATTGTTAGCTGCGATGGAAAATTATCTATTTATAGGCTTGATGGCTGTGTTTATTTATAGATGGTTTCTTAAAAAAAGTACTGTTTCACATGTAGAATTAATCGGATTGTTTTTGATTGTATTAATGGGAGCCTTGTTGATTATGGCTTCGCCGAATATTGGGAGTTTTAGTAGATACCGTATTTTTTATTTGCCTATCTATGCGTATATTCTTATAAACCATTCGGGAATTGCTTATAGTCGTATTTTTTTACGTATTAAAAATTGGCTTGAAAAATAAAATCCCAAACCCGACCATATAAAAACGATTGGTAGGAGAGGTGCCAAGAATCTTCCATCCCAGTCGGCGTAGGTTATCATCACCAATAAAGTATTTAATCCACAATACAGCAGTGTTACATAAACCAATTGGTGATATGTTTTTCTGAATTGAATCCATCCGATTACTGCCATTGAATAGGAAACGAATAAATACGCACCAATAAATAGATTGTGAACCAAGCTATAATAAACGCGTAGGTCAGACCATAATGCAAGAAACCGACCCAAAAAGAGCTGCATACTTTTGCTTGGATGCTGAACGATAAGATCTATGATTTTAGTAATGCTTCCGCAAGAACCATCATTTGTAATGAACGTAGTTTGGATAGATGTATGTGCGTACCCACAAATGATTTCACCTTTGTTAAAAGAATCCAATAAAAAATGATAAAACGTGTCGGTATAGTTTTGCAAAGCGAACAATACCATTACGAGTAGTATTAAAAAGGAAAATATAATTTTTCGGTCCAACTTGATGTGTTGAGATCCATAGATTCCGATACACGTAAGTAATAAAATCCCCCCATTTGGCCGCAGACTTGTAGCAAGTATCGAGATAATGAATAATGTAAACCATTTGCGTGTATGATGTTCAAGAGAAAGCGCCCAAACAAACAACAATACCAAGCTGATAAACATGGATTCTGTAAGCAAGCAGGTATTCCATTGTTGAATGGGGAAGTAGCCGATTACAAATAGTGTAGAATAAAATGCAATTTGACTGTTTTTAAAAAGCTTTTTAAGTCCTTTGAAAAAATAAACTGTAGCGAATGCGGATAAAATGTATTGTAAAAATATACTTGGATAGATGGAATGAAAGATACTTTTACAAAGTGCAAGAACTGCTATGTAACCAAAATACCAAAGTCGGTAGCTGGGTTCAAAACTGCCGTTAATCCATGTGTTTGCTTCTACATCAAAACGCGTTGTGTCAATGGAGTATTTTATTCCCAGTGAATAAAATAAAAATCCATTTACTAGAATCCAGCAACTTAATAGAATGTATACCTGTTTGTTGGCGCGCATAAACACAAATATATGCTTTATCCCGTTCTTATTTATACGATATCCTACATGCAAATATGAAACAAGGGATAGTTTTAATAAATTGCATGCATACTTGTGAAAAGAAGAGATATGGAAAAGAAAGATGCTGTAATTATTTTCGGTGCTTCAGCCTTGGGGAAAGCAGCTTTAGAAATTTTTGAAAGCAATGGAATGGTAGCTTACGGCTTCCTCGACGACACAAAAGCATTACACGGAACAGAAATAAATAATGTGACCGTTTTAGGTACAACAGACGACGATACCTATCTGAAATTAATTGGTGCTAGTTGTGATGCATTTATTGCGAGCGATGAACCAAAACTACGTGAAGGTTTAACCAACATGTTACACGAACGCAGACAAACGCAAGCTGTCAATGCCATACATTCTTCAGCATCTATTTCTGATTCTGCATCCATCGGTCATGGTAATTTCATCAATGCCTCTGCCATCGTTGGTGCAAATGCGGAAGTTGGGAGTCATTGCTTGATTCATACAGGTGCGATTATCGATTTTGAAGCAGTAATTGAAGATTTTGTGCAAATAGGTGCAGGCGCAATCATTAACGCAGGTGCAAAGATTGAAAAGGGTGCGTTTATTGGTACAGGTGCTATCATTATTGGAGGTATTGTAGTTGGTAAGAATGCACGTGTTGGCGCAGGTTCTGTGGTAATTGCCCCTGTGAAAGATAAAGAGACGGTGTTTGGGAATCCAGCAGTGGCCATGAAGAGTTAATTATGAATGATGAGTTATGAGTTATGAATTGTAAAATCATAGCTCATAATTTATAAGTTTAGCTTGAATTATTTTTTTTCGCCATGTTTGTGTCTTTTCGACCAACCATCCTCAATGGTTCTGTGAATGCATACATAATCAGTAATAAGACCAATGAATGATGAAAATCATCTACCATTCATAATTCATAACTCATAATTTATAATTAAATTTGCAGTAACACTTAGATTGAAACTAAGCAACGTTATTCTTATGGAAAATTATCAAATACTATTGTATTACTGCTATACCCACATAGCAGACCCAGATGTATATCGGGAAGAACACCATTTAAAATGTCTTGAACTTGGTTTGCTTGGCCGGATTATCATTGCGAGCGAAGGCTTAAACGGTACCGTTTCTGGTACCATAGAAGGGTGTCGAGCATATATGGAATATGTAAAAGCAGACGCACGTTTTGATGCCTTAGAATTTAAGATTGAAGCACACGAAGGACATGCATTCCAGAAATTGTATGTGCGTGTGAAGCCTGAAATTGTTCATTCTTCTTTAAGTCATGTGGACCCAACCAAACGTACAGGTACACATTTAGAACCTGCCGAATTCAAAGCGATGATGGATCAAGAGGATGTGGTTGTATTGGACGTACGGTCAAATTACGAACATCAGGTTGGAAAATTTAAAAATGCACTTACAATTGATATGGAAAACTTTCGAGATTTTCCAGAGAAAGTAAAAGAATTGGAACACCTAAAAGGCAAGAAAGTTGTAACGTATTGCACGGGCGGGATCAAGTGTGAAAAAGCGAGTGCTTTTTTATTGGAACAAGGTTTTGAAGATGTATACCAATTGCACGGTGGTATCATTAAGTATGGTATTGAACAAGGTGGCGAAGATTTTGAAGGCAAGTGCTACGTGTTCGACGGTCGTGTGATAGCGGACGTAAATAAAGTAAACCCAAGTATTATCTCGAAATGTTATGTGTGTGGAACGTTAAGTGACCGTATGGTGAACTGTTCTAACCCAACCTGTAATCGTCACGAACCTATGTGTGAAGGCTGCGGTGAGAAGATGGAAGGTGCCTGTTCAGAAGAATGTAAATGTCATCCAGAGAAACGTCCATACGATGGAACGGGTGCATATCCGAAGGAGTTGAATGGCTATGATCCTTACCTGCACGTTAAGCGGTAATATTGAGTAGAAATATTAGTGTGAGAAGGAAATTCCAAAAAACAAAAAACAAAATTCAAACGGAATAGGAAATCGAAAACCGATTTGTTTTAAAATAAAATAGAGTAAAAGCGCAATGCAGAAATGTATTGCGCTTTTTTGTTCAATGTTAACATATGTTACTAAATTTTGGTACAGATATAGATATCGGATATTATTCGATACTTTTAAATATCAGCTATTATTGTTAGATTTTGAATAATACAAATGCTAAAGAAAAACCTACAACTTATTCTAAAAATTATCATCGCAATTGCCATAACGTATGGGGTGTGTTGGATACTTTTATTAATAGCAGATTATATTGCCCTTCATTATTTGATTAAAAAGTATTTAGTTCGATGGTCACTTTATACTGGGTTTGCAGATGTTTTTTTCTTGTTGTTTTCTTTTATTCTTTCTTTTTTTGTCCTCAGTTCTAAAATCAAAAAATTAAAAATATATCATTTTATAGCTTTTATATGTTTGTATTTATTTTTAAATTTTTTTCTTAATATGTACGATGATTATAGAAGTGGTTATTGGGCTTTATTTCATAATGAGCCGTATACATATTCAATTTTTAAAAGTCGAGCCATTCAACGTCTAGATATCGCGCATTACTTAACAAAGAATTTCGCCACGTTTATGGTTTATGAGTTTTGTTGTTTTGTTGCGATTACTTGTATTGCAATACTTTCTATGTCAATAAAAAATAAATTAATTGAAAAGAAGCTTATAGCAGATCATGCTTAAATTTTTACAAATAACCTATATTGTCATTTTCTGTAGCTATCAGTTTTTTCTAATTCAATTTAACAAGAAGTCATTATTTCCAAAATTTATATTGTTAGAGGCTTTCGTATAAAGTTATATTCTGATTTCGCAGAATTGTAAGGTGTGCAGACAAAAGTATTAAAACAAGCTGTAAAACGAAATATAGAGCGATTTTCAGATGATTTCATGTTTGAACTTTCAGGAAATCAGTTTGTCAACTTGAGGTCACAATTTGTGACCTCAAGTTGGGGAGGAAATAGGACGTTGCCGAATGTATTTTCCGAGCAAGGTCTAGCAATGCTATCAAGCGTTTTGAAATTGGAAAATATCTTTAAAATGATGGATTGTGATTGCTCGCAAAAAATGTAATTAAACAAGAGTATTGTTTTATAGCTCATTTTTTAGAACTTTTTAACGATATTTGTATTTACTTCAATCATCTATTATCATTATTAACGCCTCGTTGATATAAATTCTAAGCCATGAGTGCAATTCGTTTAACAGGAATGATCCTATGGTCAATCTTCAGCATTACGTCATCTATTATTGTTCGCTTTCTTACCTTTTCTACAGATAGAGGTGTTGCAATGGCTCGCACGGTGTGGTCTCCAGTGATTGTTTGGTTGGCGGGGATTAAATTTACCGTTAAAGGGTTGGAAAATATTCCCACTGATAAACGCTCGTATATCGTAATCTCCAATCATGAATCGGTAATTGATATTCCTATTTTGTGTTACACCCTGCCATTTAATGTATACTTTGTTGCTAAAAAGGAAATCAATAAAGTGCCCTTTATTGGTTGGTACATGCATGCAATGGGTATGATATTTCTAGATCGTGGCAGTAGAGAGAAATCCCTACAAAGTATGATCAGCGCAAGTTCATTGATACGTGCAGGCAAAAGTGTTATAACGTTTCCTGAAGGAACACGTTCTTTAAATGGAAAAATTGGTGCTTTCAAAAAAGGAACCTTTGTTATGGCTGAACAAGCAGGGGTGGACATTCTCCCCGTAAAAATTACAGGTGCAGGTAAGATCTGGCCTAGCCTTGGTTTCACCATTAAGCGCGGACCTGTAACGGTTTCCTTTGGGAAGCCAATCTCAACTGCTGGATTAAATAATGAAACGAGAGCGGCTTTTATTGAGCAGGTAAAAGGAGTAGTTGAAGGGCTTTAATGCGTAATGCTTAACGCTTAAAGCGGGTAGGTTCGTTTTTGTTTTTTAATAGTCATGACTTTAAGTATTTGTTATTTGTCTGAACTATGATTTCAGAAAGATGATTAAAACGATTTATATGATTCAATTCGTCTTACATTATAACCGTATATCTCATTCTAATATGTTTTTGCAACAATGTGCGTTTTTTTAATCAAATAAATTCCTTAATCCCACGAATCCCAATTCAGACAATAAACAAAGCCCGCGATCGCTCACAGGCTTTGTTGTTACTATCCAAATCAACGATTCCTTATTCAACCACAATCGTTTCCTTCCAGCTTGCACCACTAATATCCAATAACACTAAGGTGTAGGTTCCTTTTTTATTTTCGAATATGTCATTTTTAAAATTCAAGATTGCTCGGGCACCCAAAGGTAAAATCAAACTGTGTTTGCCTGGTTTTACTTTTGCTACATATTCGTTTTTAATTTGAGTAGAAGGTATTTGAGATAGTTGCGTTTGGTTTTGTTCAAACACCACTTCTTGCTGTGCATTCAATACCTGTACGCCAATTAAGAACGAACCATAGACATCTGCCCCTTCATCTCTGAATACGGTAAAAGAGAGTTCATTATTAACGATCTGTGCATTGGTGATGGTTACGTGCGGCTTAACGGATTTATTGTGTAAGGTGCCGTATACACCGCCATGAAAGTATTGATTTGTAAACAAGGTTAGTCCCAATATAAAAACAGATCCTATAAGTACCGTTTTGTTGACGATGTTTTCTCGCAAAGGCAGTATACCCGATCCTACAAATGAAAACCATTTTGTGCTAGCAAACGATTTATTGCTTCGAATGAAGTATTCATCTAAGGAATATTTTCCACCTCCTGAAAAAAAGATTGTAAAGCCTGCTGCGACACCTAAGATACCTATTTGCCATTCGTCTAAGCAGGTTGTGCCCAACCAGCCAGAACCCAGTAAAATACCCATGGCAAGACTAAATACACCGATGCTCATTAAACGGGTAAATATGCCGAGCATAAATAAAAATCCTACGACACCTTCAATGATCGTAAAGATGACCATTGCCCACCATAAACTATCTGGGTTTGATACCAAGTGTTCGATCATGGGTTTGATGCCGAGTGCATGGGGCAAGAAATGATTGAATTTCTCACCCACGTAGCCTGCAGCATCGGGGTCTAGTTTGTTTTCTAAAACGACTCTTCTCCAGAAAGCAGAGAAGTAGGTCCAGCCTGCTACCCAACGTAATGCGGTCGTATACATTCCTGCATACGAATAGGATTGATTGTTCATAATTTAATAGTTAAGATTTGATTTAATTAAATAACATGCGTAATCCTTCAACACTGTGTGTTTGAAATGTTTTATTTTAAATTAGGCACGAATCAAATGCGGTATTGTTGGTGGAATATATACATAGGAACAGCGGCTACAAAAGTACTGTTGCTACGTTGAAAAAATGTAGATTCTACACGAGGTGTTTTGTATGAAATAGTAGGAAAATAGGTATTCGGTTTTTGAAGATCTTTTTTCTGTGGCGAAACGGAATGATCGCTGTTATTTATTTGAGTAAACGTATGACAGCCGAAGGTAATATTCGGTTTTAACGCGTGTTCTGCTGCTGCAACGGGTACATTCAATAATTCTTTAAATTCTCGCTTTGCAGAACACGGTACACATACCAAAATCAGCATCATAAAGATGAGTGCGTTTTTTAATAGATGTGTTTTGTTTTTTTGCATTCGATATTATAATTGCTTGATAGTATAAGATACGGATTTTTGGGGCGGAAAGCAAGGGGAGATTGCTTTCACGCTATAGTTGCCCCCCCCCGCGATGGTTTTGTTCATTTCATAAGAGTTGCACTTGCGGGAACACCAACAACCGCGGATGTATGCTATTGTTGGTGTTTCTGCCTGAACGAATGTGCTGTTAGAGAAATATGGTTTGCGCAGAGCACCAACAATTATGGGATGTAACTAGTTAGAGGATTTGTTGTTGTTGGCCCGCGATAGTTTTGTTCATTGTATGCGATTTGTGTTGTCGGGAACACCAACAACTGCAAACAATATTCCCCATAAACAAACAAAGCCCGGAATCACTCCCAGGCTTTGTTTGTTATTTTCGTATTCTATATCCGTTTGGAATTTGTTTTTTGTTTTTTGGAATTTCAAAAACTACCCTACAATACTACCTGCACTAACAGCCGAACCGGGTTGTACAAACTTTAACTTGCCATCTGCATCTTCTGCCATTAAGATCATTCCTTGCGATACGATACCTTTGATTTCACGCGGCGCAAGGTTTGCTAATAAGGAAACTTGTTGCCCGATGATATCTTCAGGAGCGAAGTGTTCTGCGATGCCACTTACAACGGTGCGCTCGTCGATGCCCGTATTAAGAGTGAGCTTCAATAGTTTTTTTGTCTTCGCAACTTTCTCTGCTGCAATGATGGTTGCAACACGTATATCCATTTTAGCAAAGTCATCGAAGGAAACATTTTCTTTTAAAGGTTTTACTTCTGCGTTGGCAAGGATGTTTGCTTGCTTGGTGTCTTCTAATTTTTTTACCTGTGCTTCAATGGTTGCGTCTTCGATTTTTTCGAATAACAATTCTGCGGGGTTCAATGTATCACCAGCTTTTAATAAATCGATTGTGCCTGCATTGTTCCATGTGTTTGCATTCAAGTTCAACATCGTAAATAATTTCGCAGATGTAAACGGAATGAAGGGTTCAGAAACAATGGCAAGGTTCGCTGCAATCTGTAAACCGATGTGTAAAATCGTTTTTACGCGCTCTGGATTTTCTTTGTAGATTTTCCAAGGCTCGGTATCTGCCAAATATTTATTTCCCAAACGAGCCAAGTCCATCATGAAACCAAGCGCCTCACGGAAACGGTATTGTTCAATTGATGCAGCAATTTTACTCGGAAATTCTTTCAGCATTAAAATTGCCGCTTCGTCTGTTGCTTCAAGTGTTCCTAAAGCAGGGATTATGCCTTCGTAATATTTATGTGACAATACCATAGCACGGTTTACAAAGTTTCCATAAACAGCAACCAACTCATTGTTGTTGCGTGCTTGGAAGTCTCTCCATGTAAAATCATTGTCTTTTGTTTCGGGTGCATTTGCACAAAGCGCATAACGCAATACGTCTTGCTTGTCTTTGAATTCTTCCAAATACTCGTGCAACCAAACAGCCCAGTTTCTAGAAGTTGAAATTTTATCGCCTTCTAAATTCATAAACTCATTTGCAGGCACATTATCGGGTAGTATAAAACTTCCTTCGGCCTTCAACATGGCAGGGAAGATGATGCAATGGAATACGATGTTGTCCTTACCGATGAAGTGCACCAATTTGGTATCGTCTTTCTTCCAGAAATCTTCCCATGTATTTTGTTTGTGTATGGCTTTAATTTCGGAGTTCTTGAAATAATCTTTTGCTGCAGAGATGTATCCAATTGGTGCATCAAACCATACATACAATACTTTACCTTCCGCACCTGCAACAGGTACAGGTACGCCCCAATCCAAATCACGCGTTACTGCACGGGGTTGCAAGCCTTGGTCTAGCCACGATTTACACTGACCGTATACATTTGTTTTCCAATTTTTATGATCTTCTAAAATCCATTGTTTTAACCACGGTTCGTAGGTATCCAATGGTAAGAACCAATGTTTGGTTGATTTCATTACAGGCTTTTCTCCGCTAAGGGTAGAGCGTGGGTTAATCAATTCAGACGGACTTAAGGTAGATCCACATTTTTCACATTGGTCGCCGTATGCATTTTCATTGCCACACTTCGGACACGTACCTATAATGTATCTGTCTGCTAAAAATTGTTCTGCTTTGGGATCGTAATATTGTTCGCTAGTTTGTTCAATGAATTTTCCTTCGTTGTATAATTTTACAAAGAACTCCGAAGATGTTTCTGCATGTATTTTTGAAGACGTTCTAGAATAGATATCAAAAGAAATTCCCAATTCTTCAAACGATTGCTTAATCTGAATGTGATATTTATCTACTATTTGCTGTGGCGTAACACCTTCTTTTTTCGCACGAATCGTAATGGGTACACCATGTTCATCTGAACCACCAATAAATAATACATTTTCACCTTTTGAGCGTAAAAAACGCGCATAAATATCTGCCGGTACATATACACCCGCTAAATGTCCGATGTGAACAGGTCCGTTTGCATAAGGTAGGGCAGAGGTAATGGTATATCTAGAAGGCTTGTTTGTCATAATTCGTATTGGATTGAACTGCAAATATAAGAAATATCGCTAAAAGCGGAACGCTTAAGGTTTAAAGCTTTTTTTGCAATTATATTCAAAAATATATTCCCATCTCTAAAGTTTGCCGTGGCTGTGTCTTTTCGACCAACCACCATGTCTCAATCCGAACATGGATAAAATCATGGAAGCGGATAAAAAGTAACATCATTCTGTAGCATGTGGTAGGTCGAAAAGACACATCCACGGCGAGAAATTAAGTGCTTCCGTTAAGGCTGAAAGCCTTATATATCTTAGCTAGGGGCATCGCCCCTAGTCCGTATTTGTATAATGATCGCTGCTCCTAAGGCTGAAAGCCTTACTCTAAAGTTCAAATTCGATTCGTTCTTGTGAAGTGAAGGCATTGATAATACAATACCAATTTTTAAGAATTTTTCACCCTTTTAAATGAATTCTCCAACCTTTTAAATGAATTCTCCAACCTAATTCTTCCAAAATCAAATACATTTTACCTAAATGATCTATATATATTACATAATCTGTATTTTTTTATTGTTATTTTTTAGAGATTCAAAAAAGGCTATTTTAAGCTAGAAAATACCTTTTTTGGTTTAAGCCTTAAGCTTTTGGCCTTTCTAAAAAAATATTTTAGCTTCTTTTTTAAAGCTTTAAGCATGAAGCTTTTCGCATTAAACATTTTTTCCGTACTTTTGCACCTTATAAAATTCATTTATGCAGAGTATCAGAAATATAGCAATTATTGCCCACGTCGATCATGGCAAGACAACATTGGTTGATAAAATCATTCACGCTTCTAAAATATTCAGAGAGAATCAAGTATTTGAAGACTTGATTTTAGATAACAATGATCAAGAACGTGAGCGTGGTATCACAATCTTGGCTAAGAACGTTTCTATTCGTTATAAAGAACATAAAATTAACATTATTGATACACCTGGTCACGCCGATTTCGGTGGTGAGGTTGAGCGTGTATTGAAAATGGCTGATGGTGTAGTATTATTAGTAGATGCATTTGAAGGAGCTATGCCTCAAACACGTTTCGTATTAGGTAAAGCATTGGCATTGGGATTGAAACCAATTGTTATTGTTAATAAAGTAGATAAAGAAAACTGTCGTCCAGACGAAGTACACGAAGAAGTATTCGACTTAATGTTCAACTTAGGTGCTACAGAGCATCAGTTGGATTTCGTTACACTTTACGGTTCAGGCCGTGGTGGTTGGATGAACACAGATTGGAAAGTTAAAACAGACAACATTATTCCTTTGTTGGATGCAATTGTTGAGCATATTCCACCTGCACCAGTGCATACAGGTATTCCTCAAATGCAGATCACTTCTTTAGATTACTCAACATTCACTGGTCGTATTGCGATTGGTCGTGTATTTAGAGGTGAATTGAAAGAAGGTGCTCAATATTCATTAACAAAAGCAGACGGTTCTATCAAAAAAGTAAAAATCAAAGAACTTCATACATTCGAAGGCTTAGGTAGAGTACGTGTTGAAAGCGTTTTAGCAGGTGATATTTGTGCTGTAGTTGGTATTGAAGATTTCGAAATTGGTGATACAATTACCGATCTTGAAAATCCGGAAGAACTTCCACGTATAGCTGTTGATGAGCCTACAATGAGTATGCTTTTCACAATTAACAACTCTCCATTCTTTGGTAAAGAAGGTAAATTAGTAACATCTCGCCATATCAGAGATCGTCTGAACAAAGAATTAGAGAAAAACTTAGCATTACGTATTCAACCAGGTGAGTCTGAAGATAAATTCTTAGTATTCGGTCGTGGTATTCTTCACTTGTCTGTATTGATTGAGACAATGAGAAGAGAAGGATATGAATTACAAGTGGGTCAACCACAAGTATTATATAAAGAAATTGATGGCAAACGTTGCGAACCAGTAGAAGTATTGGTTGTTGACGTTCCGCAAGAAACTTCTGGTAAAGTAATTGAATTAGCAACACAACGTAAAGGTGAGTTGTTGATTATGGAGCCAAAAGGTGACTTACAACACTTAGAATTTAAAATACCTTCTCGTGGTATTATTGGTTTACGTACAAACGTATTGACTGCAACATTCGGTGAAGCAATCATGACGCACCGTTTAGACGGTTACGAGCCATACAAAGGTGCTATTGCAGAACGTTCAAGCGGATCTATTATCTCTATGGATAGTGGTGATGTTACAGCGTATGCATTGGATAAATTACAAGATCGTGGTAAATTCTTTATCGAACCAGGTGATGTTATTTACCAAGGTATGGTTATTGGCGAGCACAACCGTCAGAACGATATCACGGTAAACGTTCAGCGTGAGAAAAAATTGACCAACATGCGTGCATCTGGTACAGATGATAACGCTAAGATTGCTCCAAAAATCAACTTCTCTTTAGAAGAAATGATGGAATACATTCAGAAGGATGAATACATCGAGGTTACGCCTAAGTCTTTACGTATGCGTAAAATTCTTCTTGACGAAAGTGAACGTTTGAGAAATACGAAAAAAGAAACAGTTTAATCTGTTTGTAACATATCAAAAAGCCTCTATTCAGAAATGGATAGAGGCTTTTTATTTGCTTTATTTTTCAATTGCATTTGAATAGCAAATAATATTAAATATCTTAACAATTGTTAATGTAACGTATAAAACTCGAAGTGTATTTTAGCCTATGAGATCATATATCTTTTCTGTCTTAGTAATGATTTGTTCGTGTTTTAATTCTTTGGCCTATTTAGATGGTGAAAAAGTCCATTTGGTTCATCGAACTACTCTTTCAGGCGATATGAAAGATCAAATAATACCTAAAGGGAATGTATTTCTATTCCATAGTAATGCGCATATATTAGAGAATTTAGACAGCTTATGGAAGGCTACAGATAGTATTGAGTATCTATCGGATTATGGCGTGGTATTGATGTACCAAGAAAAATACCAAGATGCTAAAACCGTGTTTTTAACAGTTGAGAAAAGCAGGCCAAATAGTTATTTAACAGCAAGTCATTTGAGTTCTGTTTACGAGCTGATGGGTGATAATAGCGCTGCACTTCTTTGGGTTCAGAAAGCAATACACCTTAACCCATTATTAAACGATAGCTCGGAGTGGCTACACGTTAAAATTCTTGAAGCAAAAATGAACGGAGCGCGTTGTTTTAATTCCGATTTTTTATTGGGTGTAAATTTTGGAAGAGATTCGTTGCCTGTATCTTCGTTTTCACAGCCAGAATTAATGCGCCTACGCAAAAGTGTTTTTTTGCAGCTCAATGAACAATTGACATTCATTCAGCCAAAAGACAAAATCGTAGCGCAGCTTTTATTTGATTTAGCGAACCTATCTTTATTGACAGGTGCTGATATATATGCGGTGAATGATGTGTATAGTATGGCAAAAAGTTATGGATATGATGGGTCATTATTTGATAAGAGAAGCAGCTATGCAAAGAATTTGAGTCTTAAAATAAACCGCGGTCAGTTTTCTAAATCAAATAAAAATGAGAAAGCAAAAAGTACGAGTATGAAGACACCCTTGATGATAATTCTAGGTGTTTGCTTTTTACTATTTCCTGTTTTTGCATTTTTATACTTATATAAAAGAATGAAAAGTTAGTACAGTGCATGTTATTATAATTAGTAAAATATATTTTTGATTTAGTTTTATCTAAATTATTGTTCTGTCTCATTTTGAATGAATAAAATCTCAATGATTTATCATTCTAATTGGTAAAAATAAATTCATATTTTGAATTCAAGCGATGTTTGAACACTATTTTATAAGGAATACGAACAGTAAACTTGTTTATTATTTTTATGATACTGGTTGTAAAGAGACCTTATTTTTATTCCACGGTTTTGGTCAAAGCAACGTAGTATTTCAGCCCTATTTAGCCTCATTTGCTTCGCATTTCAATATTATTGTTATTGATTTATTTTTTCATGGCGAAAGTATTGTTGATTCAAACACAAAAGATTTTATTTCAATCTCAGAATGGAATAGCCTCTTTCAATCAATTTTAGAAAAACATTCTATACAATCCTTTTCATGTATAGCGTATAGTATTGGCGCGCGTTTTGTAAATACCTTACTAGAAAAACAAGCAAGACAACTAAAACGAATTGTATTTATCGCTCCCGATGGTTTTGGTAATACTGTTTGGTTTCGATTGGCAACATCAACAAAGTTTACGCGATATCTATTTAAAAAATCAATGGAAGATCCGTCTATTATTTTGTTGATATTGAATGTGTTTTCATTTTTCAATTTATACAATCGACAGACGATACGATTTATAAAACGAAATTTAGAATCTCTAGATCACAGACAAAAAATCTATTATACGTGGACGTATTTTAGAAATTTAAAAATCAAGAAAAGTGATTTTGTAAAAAGCATTACCGAACATGCTATTTTATTTCTCTGTATATGTGGTACACAAGATGAAATGGTGGCTCAAGATGTTCTCAAAGAAATGTGTATGGCAACCTCCTCGAAATTTGTTATTATTGATTTGCCGCATAAAAAAATGCTTGAGGCAATTCAACTTCAAGCAGTGAACGATTTTTTAATTTTCGATCGGCAATAAGTATACATCTCGAATGAACGCTTGCTTGTCTTTCCAAGATATTTCATACCAGACACCCTCTTTTTTTATAATACGAACGCGATGTCCTGCATCTACACGTTCTATTTCGGCTGCACCAGGAGAGGGGCCTTCCATGATTAAACAATCGTTATTAATAATACCCATTAAGGGAGTGATATCATAATTATTCAAATAAAAGGCAGCTCCTAATAAGATTAAGAATAAGAGTGGACGAATACCCAATCCAACCGCTTTTCTTTTCCTGATATATAAATACACAATGAAAGGAAAGCCAATGGCACTAATTGAAAAGATTATGTAGTAATAATATTGTTTATAGATGGATATGAGATATTGTAAATCGGTATAACCATAACCAATTAAATTATATTGATTGCCCATGTCTTCCATTTTTTGAATCACGCGACCATCTGGATAGTAGGAATACATTACGTTTAAATAATATAAGGCCATTACATATTGTTCGTTCGCTTCTTCAATCATAGCCATTCTGGCTAGCATTTGTTGCGAAAAAGCTTTATCATTTTCAAAAGCTTTTTTGTAATTATTAAGGCAAGCTTGGTAATCTTTTTTTTCGAACAGCGAATCGCCGCGTATTATATTGCTGTTATTAAGTGAATTAGCAGACGTGTTGAAAACTATAGATATAAAAATCAATAATAGGAGGAATATTTTAGGAGTATGTCTTGTCATTTTCAGGATTCTCACGTACTTTTGCATTCGCAATTACGGAAAAATAATTCGTAAAAGCACAACGATTCTGTAGCTCAGCCGGTAGAGCATAACACTTTTAATGTTAGGGTCCTGGGTTCGAATCCCAGCGGGATCACAGAAAAAAGGCTTCAATCAAACGATTGAGGCCTTTTTTATTTAAAAAAGAAAGACGAGCTAGATGGATCATTGTGAACGAAGTTGCACAATGAATTGTATAGTAAAGGCTTCTATAGTAGTTGAGTTGTAAGGTTGAGTATTTCTCATTAGGGCTATTTAGTAGGTTACATTTATGCAAATAGGTACGGTAGAAATCATTTCCAATAGTATTGTCTTCATTACAATCCTCGATTTTATTTTTGATACATTTCTATCAGAAAGTATAGTTTCATCTATTCGAAAAATGATTCGTAAAACGGACAATGTTTCAGCATTTATTAAATCACAAAAAAGAGTCACTTTTTTTAGTATTCTTTGTAAGCTACTATCCTTGTCGTTACTTATATTTTCAGTATTATTTTTACATTTAGCATGGCCCGAATTAATACTCCATATGCTCGCCATTAGCATATTTATAGCCAATATTACGGGTTTGGTTACTAAGGCGATCCATTAATTAAATTTCATAAATTATTTTTAAGGAAAATAGGCTTGAATCATTTCTACAATCTGTTGCAGCTCTGAAATCAATATTTAGGTAGTAAGAGTATGAAACGGTTTTTCAATGGATCAGTAGTTATTTGGTTGGCAGACCCTCTTTAAAAATAATTTCTTAGTCTTTTTATGCTTTGTAGATAAAATATTTAATTTTTTTTTGAGACTATTTTTTTGCTAAATGGCTATATTTCAATTAAAATGGATGATTAGTGTTTTACATCTGCTTATAATCGATACATTCTTATTAGGTGAAAGTTTGTTTATATATTAAAAAATGCTACTTTTGCAATCTCAATTATCGAAAGCAATGACGGTAATTCAGAATGATTCTGTAGCTCAGCCGGTAGAGCATAACACTTTTAATGTTAGGGTCCTGGGTTCGAATCCCAGCGGGATCACAGAAAAAAGGTTGTAGTCGAATAGACTGCAACCTTTTTCTTTTTTTAGCTGTTTTCATGTGACATACAATAATCGAAATTTCATTTTATATCTATCTATGAATGTTTTCATGAAAACCACTTTGGGCTTACTCTTATTCATATATTGCAATCTGGTGCTTATGGCGCAAGAGAAGCCCTATTTAGGAGCAGAAATACGTAGTGTTGAAACATTCCTGTATGGGAAGTTCGAAGTGCGTATGAAGCCCACTGAAGCAAGCGGAATGATCTATTCATTTTTCACCTTTTACGACGAACCAGATTTTGAAAGTAAATGGAATGAAGTAGATATAGAAATATTGGGTCGTTACTCGAACGAAATTCAGTTTAATGCAATTGTTGGAAATCACCAGATGTTTGAAAAGCGCTATGTATTGCCTTTTAATCCGCACGAGGAGTATCATACTTATGCATTCACTTGGACGCCGCAATACATTGCATGGAGTATAGATGGGGTAGAAGTTTATAGACAAACAGGCGAGCATATTGCAAAAATGAATCGTGCTCAAAAAATTATGATGAATGTTTGGCCAAGTAGTTCTGTTGCTTGGGCAGGTAAAATTGACCCATCTAAATTTCCTTTAGAAGGAAGCTATGATTATGTATCCTATTATGCCTATCAGCCCAAAGGTTTAGATACGTTTAAATTGAAGTGGACAGATCCATTCGATCAGTTGGATTTTGGTCGTTGGCAATTGGCTACACATACCTTTGACACCAATGAATGTGTATTCACGCCCGATAATGCTGTAGTTAAAGATGGTTTTTTACAGTTGAAAATTACAAAACCCGAAGATGAAGAGGTTGTTGTTATTCCAGATGTGTTTATTGAATCTGCTAAAGTAGTTGCCAATACATCCAAAAAATATGCAAATTATATACCTGTAAAAGTGCAGTTTTATAGTCCTTTAAACAAAATGTATGTTAAGTCCGATTTCTTCAAGGTGACCGAAGGCACGGTGATGCATACGTATTTTGATGTTGATCGAACCTATGTTATTTTGTACGTAGATGGATTGGATATACGAAAAATAAAAAAGCAATACGTACTTTATATACCAACGATAACGGGTGCTGAAAAATATACCCAAGAAATTAGTATCAAATAAGCAGTCTTCGAGTTATCAGTGAAAGTTTTTTTATATCTTTGAGCACAATTCATTGCTCACATGGTGAAATTGGTAGACATGCCATCTTGAGGGGGTGGTGCCTTAAGTGGTGTGGGGGTTCGAATCCCCCTGTGAGCACAATAAATAAATGTAACTGCTTCGTAATAAGATTTTATACACTCCATTAATTGGGTTTGTGCAACGTTTGTGATAGAGTCGTTCTATAAAAAATAAAATACTCCGTTCGTGCAAAGCAGTTTTTTTATACTTCATACACTCGCAGAGCGCTTTAATCAAGAGTTGGAGCGCGCAATTTTTTCGGAATGTTTCTCTCCGCAAGCAGATGAGTTGTGTTTGGTTTTTAAAAAAGAAGATCAATCTCTCTTTTATGTAAAAGTAATTTTGAAAGATTCCTTTCAGTGTATTTCTGCACCTGAAGAAATTACGAAGCCCAAGCACAATGTACACCCATATTTTACAGAAGCAAATGGATTAGCCGTACAACGGATTTATGCAGGCTCGAACGATCGCAGTATTGTTATTGAATTAATAGATGGTACCAGCATTTTATTTAAGATGTATGCCAACCGATCCAATGTATTATTGATTGGTGAAACGGGTGTATTGGAAATTGTTAAAAAAGTGCACGCACGCGATTATGAATTTTTACTATCTGCAATACATAAGACGATACATTTCAACCCCGAACAATCGATAGATGCAATGCTGAAGCCCATGTATTTGGCGCCATCGGTACAAGCCTATATTCGAGAACAGGTTGGTGACATTATTGGTGTAGATGCTGCAAAAAAGATGCAGGGTATATACAATCGGTTTGCCTTAGCTGAACAGTATTATATTCAACTTGAAAATCAACAAGTATCTTTTTGTCTTTGGCAGAATGAATACACCATTTATTCTTCGGAAGATATATTGGATGCCTTGAATAAATTTTCACAATTCTATTTTAGATATAATCTATTTCAGGAACGCAGGTTGAAATTACAAACGCAACTGATTAAAAAAATAGACGCAGCTGAAAAGTACATTAAAAAGACAAGCGAGCAATTGGTCCTTTTGTATGAGTTAATGCCTCCCAATGAAATAGCAGATATTATTATGGCGAATCTGCATGATTGGCCTGCTGGACAGAAGGAACGGGAGCTATTTGATTTTTATCGAAATAAAAATATTGTCGTTCAATTAAAGGAAAGACTCTCTCCTCAAAAAATGGCAGAGCAGTTATATAAGAAATCGAAAAATAGACACAAACAATTCAAACAACTTGAATTAATTGTAGAAGAACGCAAACAAAAGCAAGTTGGGTATCAAGAAGATTTGGATGCATTGAATGTAATTTCAGAATACAAGCAATTACAAGTACTTGAACTGAAATATCAAAAGGAAGAGAAAGCGGTCGAACAGATTTTTCCCTTCAAACGATATAACGTAAATGGGTTTGAAATTTGGGTTGGTAGAAATGCTGCTAATAATGAATTGCTGACCTTGAAGTATGCGCATAAAGACGATCTGTGGCTACATGCACGCAATGTTCCGGGTTCGCATGTGATTATCAAGTATCAGTCTAATAAATCTTTTCCGCAAGATGTGATAGAAAAAGCTGCTGCCTTATCTGCATATTATTCTACCTTAAAAAACGATAGCTTATGTCCTGTATCGTACACGCAAAAGAAATTTGTTCGGAAATTTAAAGGCGGCGCATTGGGTTCTATGAAAATGGAGCGCGAAGAGGTGATTATGGTTGTGCCTCAAGATATGAAAGAGGCGGAAGGTTTGAAACGTAAATAAATTAATTTATTGATTAAACTATTGGTGGTATATAAAGCTTGGTAAAAACTATTTTATGAATAATTAAGTCAAATTAATTATGATAATTTTTTTAGAAAAGTAGTTTAGCATCTATTTTTATTTATATGAGAATTCTTACAAAGCACTTAGTAGATTAATTTTTATAATTAATAGGCAGTTGGATTATAAATTCAGAACCTATATAACGTTGGGTATATAAATTAATGGATCCATGATGATCATTAATAATAGAGAATGTAATCGACATTCCTAATCCTGTGCCTTTTCCAATAGGCTTTGTCGTAAAAAACGGGCCAAATATTTTTATTCTTACATCATCTGACATTCCAATTCCATTATCTTTAATACTAATTCTTACAAATTGCTCATCAAATGAACTAGTAATTTCTAATTTACCTTTTTCAACTCTTTGTGTATTTTCTTTTATTGCATAAATGCCATTAGTTAAAATATTCATAAAAACTTGATTTAATTTTCCAGGGAAGCATTCAATTTTAGGTAGGTTAGCATAGTTTTTAACGAGTTCAATAGATCCGTTTATTTCAGGATTCAATAACGTTAATGTTGCTTCTATACCTTCAGTAATATCTGTTCTCTTTAAATCATTTTCGTCTAATCGTGAGAATATTCTCAGTCCTTTTACAATATTTGCAGTGCGCATAGCGCCATCCTCAATCCCTTTAATCATATGGCTTATTTCTTGTTTCAAGTAGTCGTATTCAATTTCTTCTCTATATTTTTTAACTTCAATAATTTTTTCACTTGAATCATCATCTCCAACATTAATGGTATCGTAGCGATTGATTAATTCATATATTTCTTCAATATCCCTTTTCAAAGGTTTAACATTTGAAACTACAAAATTGATTGGGTTATTTATTTCGTGCGCAATACCAGCAGTTAATTGTCCAAGAGATGCCATTTTTTCAGAATTAACCAACTGAGATTGTGTATGTCTTAATTCTGATAAAGTAGTAGATAATTCCCCGTTTATGTCTTGTAGTTTTTTTGTCCGTTCTTCTACTTTATTTTCTAACACAATATTTTGGTTTCGTACGATCAATTCAGTTTGTAATAACGCATCTAATGCTTGCGTTTGAAATTCTTCCTTTTCTTTTTTTAAGATATTAATTCTGTCTGCTAAAGCAAAGGAAAGCAAAATTACTTCTATTGCAGAGCCTGCAGGCATCATATAACAGGTAAAATTATTATATGGTAACACTGCAAAATCTTTTAGAATAAATACAAATACTCCTATTAAAAGTATTGACCAAGCTAACAGAAAAAATCGTGCAGGTTTATAACCTTGTTTATTAATTTTGATACCAATAAATAGCAGATATATAGCAAGTAGCATTGAATCTATTTGCATCAACTGAAAACTTAGATTATGGAAATTGAAAAATAATAATATTATACAAATAAAGAATACAGACATAAAAACATTTAAGAGCAGGTCAAGTTTAGGTATATATTTTTTTGTTTGTAAAAAATTCCTCAAAAAAGGAATTGCAGATATGCTCGTTAGAGAAGTGAGTAAATAAACACTCATGCGGGCAATCTTAGGAGAATTTGGCCATAAATATTCATAGGTATACCCATGAATTGAAAGTTGTGAAAGCCCTACTAGGATTATATATGTAACGTATAAAAGATACGTTTTATCTTTTACTGTTAGGTAAATAAAAAAGTTATACAATACCATAACGATAATGATTCCGACATAAATGCCAAAAATCGTATTTTTTGAAGCGATAGATTCGTATATAAATTGGGCTTTTCCTATTGAAATTGGAATCATAATCTGATCCCCACTTTTAACCATTATATAATATGTATTGGTTTGTTCAGGAGCAATATTAAGATCGAAAATATAATTTGTGCATTGATATTTTCGGTTTTGAAAAGGTATATGTATACCTGATTTAATCTTTTCAATTTTTCCAGTACTATTAACAATGTAAAATTCTATTTCATTGATGGTAGGTTGAGCTAATTCCAAAAGCAAGTCGCTATTTGATGAAGCATTTTTAATTTTAAACTTTATCCAGAAGTTTGATGATGTTACACCACAATTGGGGATTTTCTGTGTACAGCCTTTAAATTGCTTTTGAGCAATTTGTGAAAAATTAAGAATCCCAGATTTATCTTCTAAAATATCAAAGTACTTTTCTCCATTTATCCGTATAGTTTTTATACTATCATAAAATACGAACGTTTTATCAGGATTTTCTGCTTTTAATTTAATTGAACATAGAGCAATTGAAATAAATAATAAAAATATTGTCAAACGATTACTCATAAATTCTTATTTTTAATATACCTACCTGGTGCTAAAATATTTTTAGGGTCAAGGCTTTTTTTAATTTTTTGTAAAAAATAATCATAATTATTATCATTATGTGGTTCAATCATCGATAAAGTTGATTCTCTATAAAAATGAAAGCCTGCTTCGTTTAGTGTTTTTCTCAATTCTTTGTAACAGTTAATAGCCTTTTCATCTTCGTCCTTTACTTCTCTATCCCAAGAAATAGAAGCAATAATATGTATGCACCGTTCGGACATGCATTGGAGTGAAATAGCAGGATCAAATCCATATTTTTCAACTATAGATTCAATCGTATTAATTGCTTTATTTAAATAAACGCTTTGGAATGGAACTATAGGGCTAAACCATAATAGTCCACATCCATCTTTATCTGGATCTAATAGTAAAGGAATCTCTCCCTTTTTTTTCCAATAACATTGATGAATAGCATTATCACTTGGAATGCCTAAATATTTTTTTATAAGAAAATTTTTTACGAGATCTTCATCTTGATTTTCAGTATTAACTGTATCCTTATCTTCGTTCAATAACAGTAGCATTTCATTTTTAGAAAATTCATATACTACAAGCTTTTCTATAAAAGGGGCAATAGTCTTTTTAATAAAATTAGTCTGCATATCAGCATGTTCTTTATCTATGCCTCTAACAGATATTTCACCGTTCCATAGCCCCACATCAATAACTGCGTTGGCTTCTTTTTTTATTAGTTCAATTTTGTTTATTGCTTTTGTTTTTGAAATAGCATCACTATGTTCCCAAGGATATTTGCCTACAGTAGCAATTATTCGATGGAAATTAAATAATGAAACGGTAGGTCTAACAAGCCCCTTCATCATTAATTTTTGTAATGAATCTGTAAAAAATGAAAATTTATCTAGATCGTTGATTTGATAAAATAATAATTGAAAATAATCTGGGCAAGGCATCAACCAAAGTGTCAATTCGGTAACAATGCCTAAATTAGATTGAGTGAATAGTCCATCGGTGTATGGGCCTACGCCCCATTTATATACATTAGCAGAGACAGCATTTGATTTATTTCCAAATCCGGTTGTTATAAATTCACCAGTTGGTAAAAGTACCTCAAAGCAACACGCATTTGAAAGTCTATCAGCATACAATCCAGTGCCGATTCCTCGCTCCATTATATTCCCAACAATACTTGAATCTTTACTACTACTTGTAATACTTATAAGAAGTTCAGAGTTTTTCTTTCTGAGAAAAGAAAATAATTGGCTATATGTTACACCAGGCTCAATTTTAACATACCCTAACGTTTCATTGTAATCATTAATAGCAGTTAGATGGGCTAGATCAAAAACAATTGATTGGTCCCAAACAGGGACTCTTGATCCATATCCCCAATTTTTTCCACCGCTAATGATATAGACTGAAACTTCATATTCATTGGCTAGTACAATGCATTTTTGCAATTCAAATTTATCTCTGGGTTTAACAACACAATTGATTTTTTGATTGGTTGAATAAGTTGCAGTTTCAATTTCAGATAGATACACTTCACTACTTATTACATTATTGAGGCCAACAATTGTAGCAAGTGCTTCTAACAACATTTTTGAATCACGCATTTTTTTCATTTATGAGGAATAACTAAATCAAATTCAATTTTCATTTCTCCTTTAGCTGAATCTTGTATAGTTGTTTGACGTGGATTTAATCTTAAATCAAATATGCATTCGCGCTCAAATGGATCTGCTGAAGATAATTGTACAACATCTTTTAAAATAACTGCGGTAGCTAAAAGGTCTTCTTTGGGGTAATAAAATAGTCCTTCATTTCCAAGGCTGGTTTCAACTTTAAAACCAACTTGCATGCAATTTTTCACTGTAGAAGGCGCACATAAAGCAAAAAGTGAATTTAAATTCAAAAATTTAGCTATTGCAACTCCAACTCTGCCTAAATAAATACTTCCTAATCCATAACCAGCAACTTCTCTTGAATTCCACAAGCCACATAGTTCACCCGTACCACCATTTTCAGCAAGTCTATTTACTAATTCATGTATAGAGCTATCAAATTCTTCAACTGCAGTTTCAATAGGTAGAGGGAAGGTGCTATTAGCAATTTGTATGCGTGCACCTCCATATACTTTTACACCATCTTCTGATTCTGCTATAATTACATAGGTATTCGGATCATAAAACCATTCAATATTTGCCGAAGTAATCATCGTAATACCAAATATTTTTAAAACCCTTACATGTCCCTCAAGGTATTTTTGACAAGATTCAATATCATCAATAGCTCTAAATACTCTAATTTTAATCATTTTAGATTAAATTGATACTGTTATGTATATATAAGTTATTAATCATTAGCTTATTAAGATATTTTAAGCATAATTAATTCAATAATTTGAGACAATAAATTAGAAAAGTAAAGATTTTATTTTAATCCGTGTAAACTTTTGCTTAACCATTAAATTATCTAATAATTCCATCTAAAAATAGTATGTAAGTTATTGTTATTGAATTTATTATTTATTTTATTAATATCTTTTTGTTAAAGTAGAAGTAATATAGTCTTATACGTTAAATAGTAGCCTTTTTGTTATCTAGCATAAAATATTCTCCCTAAATTAAATATCATTTTTAATAAGGACCTATCATTTATTATTTAATTTCGTACAAAGAATACTAATAGGTTAATTTATTGAAAGCTATGGTGGATAAAAAAATTAAGGTTCTGTATATTGATGACGAAATCAATAATTTGGTAGCATTTAAAGCAAATTTCAGAAAATTGTATGATGTGCATACTGCAGAATCAGCTGCTGAGGGT
>ERZ724508.354-NODE-354-length-33158-cov-6.107573_pt1 | contig 33158 bp, 37 predicted proteins | sample MGYA00376041_ERZ724508 | MGnify/ENA primary metagenome ERZ724508 (study PRJEB28724, sample SAMN07190887) | wastewater metagenome | isolation source: effluent of sewage treatment plant in Hong Hong | place: USA: Christiansburg, Virginia | collected 2016-03-01 ...
CCGCGCCATCACGATGTGTGCTGCTGAGCTGGCACGCCGCAAGACGCCCAACGCTTGAGCTAAGGGGCCGACGCACGCGACATGGTGGAACCCGCTGACCGACAGCGGCCAAGCGCTGGACCTCGCGGTAACGCTGGAGCTGGACATTGCGCAGACGCTGACCGAGGGCGCGGTGACGGTGGCCGGCGTTGCCTTTGACGGCGAGGCGGTGGCGCACGATGTGCCGTGGGACACGGATCCGCGAGCGGCTACGAGGCGGGCGATTGTGCTGGCTGCCGCAGACATGGCGAACTGACAAGGAAGACATGACAGATGGACGAGAAGCGAATTGCAGACCTTCGCGCCGAACGCGGGCGGGGCATGGTTTCCGCTGTTGGCGAGTACACGCCGGATGAGCTTTGGGAAGCGCTCGATTGCATAGAACGCTTGCGCGCTGCGCTGCAACTGGCGATGTGGGCGATGCGCGCACCGCTGGACGACTGGAAGGGCGAATGCGAGCGCAAGGCTTTGGACGCTGCGCATGCCGCATTGGGGCCTAACGTGGGAATTGAGCCGCCGCGTAGCGGTCGGCTCGAATGACGGGTTAGGCCCTTTGTAACCGAGATAAGGAGTTTGCGATGACCGACCTGATCAAGTGGGAACACAAAGACGAGTGGCACCAGCGCGGGGAACACTTCCTTGTGGTAGTCAAGCACTACACGGTTGAGCCCTTCGACCCAGACATGGGCCCTCATCGCTGGGATGTCTACGCCTACATCTACCCGCAGCACCACTTGTTCGGCGGGTTCAGTGGGCCCGAGATGTACCAGCCAGCGGCGCGCAACCTCCCCCTCCACGCCGGCCCCAGCTTCCTGCGCTGGCACTACGACGATGACGGCACGCCGACCAGCGTGCAAGTCGGCTCCGACTACGCCCACCTGCACGACGATCACTTCAGCCACTATGCGACGTCCAAGGACGCGGTGGAAGTGTTCCTCGACGCGGAAGAGCTGGTTGCATACCTGACACCTCCCTCCGAGTGAGCCCGCCATGTGGATGCTCGAACTCCAGATCCCTTGCGGCACCGTCAAGCGGAGGTCCGAACACACCTCCCGCAGGGAAGCGATTGAGAAGCTGTCCGAGTACTCCCGTCAGTGCAGGGTCACCGGGGGAGGTCTCGTCCTCGTCTTTGAGAACGGCGAAGAGATCTCCTACGAACAACTCAAGACAAGCAGGCAACGCCGCAAGCGCCCCCACGAATTTGGCAGCATAAAACTGGATTGGAAAGCCCCAACACTTGATTGACACCGGGGCATAATTCCGTCATAATACCCCGGTACATCGCACAGGAGCCTCTATGGCACGCCCCCGCTCTATCAACCCTTCACGCCCCCTCTGCGTCCACCTGGACGAGGAACTGTGCACCCGCCTTGACCTCACGCTGTTCAGTGAAGTGGAGCGGCGGGTGCCCGTTGGGGCGTACCAGCGTTTCTTCAACGGCCGACTCCGCGAGTTCTTCGCGAGCGAGTCGTTGGACCTATCCCCCTACGTCGGGGCACTACCAGGCGAGCAGACGGTCCGGGGCTCCCCCGAGTGCATCGCCCTCTTGAGAAAGGTACTCGAGTCATGAAGCAACCTGTCATCATCACGCAGACCAAGAACGGCTTCGCCATGATCCCTCTCGACGATCCAGTCGACCCGACGAAATTGGCGATGAGCGATGTCTCCGTCGCTACTGAACTGGACGGGTACTCCTCCAGCGCCCTCATCTCCATCTTGCGCGCCCACTTCAAGGAGGAACCGGATGTCGCCTGAACTCGTCAGCAAGATCGCCATCTGGCGCCAGCACGCCGCGGCGGGTACGCTCACCCAGGATCAGATGAAGGAGGCCATCATGGCCCTCCGCGCTGACCGGGTGGGCGCGAGCATCGCTTCAGCAGCATCCCAACGGAAAAAGGCGAAAGCTGAGATTCCGTCGGCGGATGACCTGCTGGGTGAATTGGACTCCCTCTAGCCCCTCAACCAACCGAGTCAAGTCATGAGTCAACTTCAACGCCCTCCCTTCCCTTCCGTCATCGACGCTTCCCTCCTCTCCTCCTTCAAGTCCTGCCCCCAGAAGTGCTTCCGGGAATACTTCCAGCACTGGAAGCCCAAGACCCACAACATCCATCTGCACGCGGGTGGGGCCTACGCCTCGGGCATGGAAGCCGCGCGGATCGCCTACTACATTGACAAGGCCGACCCGCAGGAAGCCATCGCTCGCGGCCTCGGCGTGCTGATGCAGCGGTACGGCAACTTCGAATGCCCCAGCGATTCCGCCAAGTCCCTCGAACGGATGTGTGGGGCGTTCGAGTACTACTTCACGCAGTACCCTCTCCAAAGTGATGCCGCCATCCCCATCACCCTGCCAGGCGGGCAGCGCGGCATCGAGTTCTCGTTCGCCGAGCCCCTCGACGAGGGTCACCCTGAAACGGGTGAACCGCTGCTGTACGTCGGTCGCTTCGACGCGGTGGTGGATTACGCAGGTGCGGTCTACGGCCTCGACGACAAGACAACGAGCCAACTCGGCGCCTCGTGGCCCAAGCAGTGGGACCTGCGGAGCCAATTCACCGGGTACACCTGGGGCGGGCAGAAGGCAGGCATTCCCATCGCCGGCTTCATCATCCGGGGCGTGTCGATCCTCAAGACGAAGTACGACACCCTCCAGCCCATCACGTATCGGCCTGCGTGGATGGTCGAGGCCTGGTACGAGCAGATCATCCGTGACATCCAGAGGATGAAGCGCATGTGGGAGGAAGGGTACTGGGACTTCGCCTTCGACCACGCCTGTACGGAGTTCGGCTCGTGCATCTTCCGCGACATCTGCATGACGGAACCGCAGCGGCGTGATGTCTGGCTCGACTCGCGGTTCGAGCGTCGGCGCTGGGACCCGGTCACCCGGACGGAAACGCTGCTCGAGCCGCCCGTGCCTGCGGGGTATACGGCGGAAGAGTTGGACCGCGACAACCCGCACAACCAGTGGATGGCGGAACTGTGAGCGCGCGCAGGACAGTCACCGAGCGCATCTCCACGGCGCGCCGGGAAGGCATTGAAGCCGGACGTATGGCTGCGATGGAGGAGTTCAAGCGTTCTCGTGGACGCCTCGAGGTCGAGACTCTGGAGGCAAAGGTCCGACTCATCAATGCTGTGGGGCAGGCGTTGAACGCGCAAACGCAGCTTCTTTCCGGCCTCGCACAAGTCTTTGACAACGGGCCGCGGTGATGGCCGAGCAGCACTTCTTCGTTGAAGGGCGCTACCTCGGTTCCAGGCTCATCCCAAACAACAGGATGATTCCTGGCCTCCCCATCAAGCGGCATGACTCCATCGTCTACTTCTGCATCCGGTGTGGGGACATCTGGGCCCGCTTCCTCCACGACGGGGCGGAGTTGACCCAATGCCAGCACCGGCCTTGCGCCCGCCACGGCGATGGCCAGCTCTCCTGGGTCCACGACTTCCACGGCTACGACATGATGTACTTTGAGGAGAACTGGCCTCCAGCAGCCGTCCAGTACGAGTTCGAGCGTTTCCTCGATCACGCGAGTAAAGGTTGACCATGACAACTCCCTCCGACCCGGAAGTCCTTTCCGGCCCGAAAATCCTTCTCCAGGGCGACAGTGGCTCGGGGAAGACGTACGCCATCGGCACCCTCGTGGACTGGGCGGCAGCCCAAACGCCTCCGCGCGAGTGCTTCATCCTCTTCACCGAGCCGGGGCTCGAGACGCTGTTGGGCTACTGGCGTGACAAAGGTGCGGCGGTGCCCTCCAACCTCCACTGGCACATCGTCCCGACGGCAGCGCTGGACCTCAAGTCCCTCATGGAAGCGGCCCAGAACGTCGGGAAGCTCACCTACGAGATGCTGACAAAGATCACCGACCCCTCTCGTGGCACGAACAACCCGGCCTACAAGATCCTGCTGGCCCTCGCCGACTTCCCTGATGATCGCACGGGGAAGAAGTACGGCAACATCGGCTCGTGGGGCGCGGACAAGATCTTCGGGATCGACTCCCTGTCCGAACTGGCCAACTGCTATGAGAAGATGGTGGTGGGGAACAAGCCAGTGATGGCCCAGAACGAGTACGGGGTCGCGCAGAACAACCTGCTGAACTTCCTCCGCTACGTCACGGGGACAGGCACCCCATTCACCCTCGTCATGACGGCGCACCTGCAGAAGCAAGTGAATGAGCTGACCGGCGGCGTCACCCTGATGACGAAGGCCATCGGCAAGGCGATCTCGGACGACATCCCCAAGCTGTTCTCGGAAGTCCTGTATTGCTACCGCGAGGGCCTGGACTGGTACTGGGACACCTCGGCGAGCAATGTTGTGACGAAGACGCGCTACCTCCCGATCAAGAGCAAGATCAAGCCGGACCTGGGCTTCATCATGAACAAGTGGCTCAAGCGAGGTGAGGTGTGAGCGCCGAGAAGTTCCTCGACCCACCGGAACGGCTGGCCACGGCAGGTCTGTTTACTACTTGGTGGGCAATGATCGAAGCACACCAAGAGTGCGCCGGCAAGCCGCCCATTGATGATGGTGAACTGATTCTCCACTTCAATGGGAGCGGCGCCTCTTGCATGGTGTTTGCGAAAGACATTCGTGCCGCCTGCGCGATCATCAACCAGCACCAAGAACCGAATAACCGCTAGCAGACCGGCCGTCTGCCTTTCTCTCAACTCCTTTCAAGGAACTCTCTCATGTCAACCCAAATGTTCGACCCGCAAGCCTTCCTCGACATGCCCATCGACGAGGCCAACGTCAAGCGCCCTCCCCTCATGGCCGGCGACTACACCTCCATCATCAAGGACGTCGTGCCCGAGGTGTGGCAGAGCAAGGACAAGTACGACGAGAAGACCGGGCAACTGAAGTCCGGCATCAAGTACAACGTCCTCCACACGGTGGAGGTGCCGGAAGCTGAGCGCAACCGCGTCGGCATCACGGGAATGACCTCCGTCGAGCTGAAGGACACCATCATGCTCGAGATGAACGACAGCGGCGGCATCGACACTGCGCCCGGGAAGAACGGCGCCCTCCGCCGGTACCGCGACGCCTTGGACATGAACAAGCCTGGCGTCACGTTCAAGCCCCGTGAGATGATCGGCCGTCCGATTTGCGTGCGTCTCGCCCACCGCGAGTATCCCGCCGGCTCGGGCGACCTGTTCGAAGAGATCAAGGGCGTCGCCAAGCTGGCGTAAGGGGAGGGCCGAATCATGGAACAAACTTCCAGTGTGTCGGTCCCGGCTCCGCAGTACACGACGGCTGCGAACATGATCGCCATGATCCTGCGCGAGGTCAGGGACGGCGCCCATGACCAGGAGACGGCACGCGCTGCCCTCCTGGCCTTCGCCCGCGCCGTCGAGTCGACGCCCCAGTCTACGCCTGCGCCGCGTCCGTACTAGCTCCTCTCGCAGAGGCCTTAGCCCCGTCGTTCCAGTTCATCCGGGCGGCGGGGCCTTTTTCTTCCACCTCAAACAGCACTCAAGGTATGCAACACTTCATCGCGATCCAAGCAATCAAGATCAGCCCCACACGACAGCGGAGGGAGTTCAAGCAGGTCGAACTCCAAGAGCTGGTCACCTCCATCCGCGACTCGAGCCACGGACTCCTCCACGCCCTGGTCCTCCGGCGGGAAGGCCCCGACTTCGTCCTCGTCGCGGGGGAAAGGCGGCTCCGCGCCATCCAGGACATCTATGACCTGACTGGCACCTTCCTCTTCAACGGCGAGCCCGTCATCCCAGGCATGGTCCCCTACAATGATCTGGGCGAGCTGACCGAGATCGAAGCGTGGGAAGCGGAACTCGAGGAGAACATCCGCCGGGTTGACCTGACGTGGCAGGAAAAAGCGCAAGCTACTTCTGCTCTGATGCGGCTGCGGGAGACGCAAGCGAGCGCCGCCGACCTCCCTATCCCATCGGTCGGCCAGATCGCGCGCGAAGTGCGCCCCGAGCAGACGTACGAGGCCGCTCACGATGCGACGAGGAAGGAGTTGATCGTCTCCCGCTACCTGCACGACCCCGAGGTGAAGGCCGCGCCGAACGTGAACGAGGCGTTCAAGATCCTCAAGAAGAAAGAGGCGACGAAGCAGAACACGGAACTGGCGGCGCGGATTGGCCAGACGTTCAGCTCGGCTGCCCACACCCTCAAGCACGCGAATGCGCAGGAATGGCTTGCAGGCCAGCAGGCTGCCTCGTTCGACATCATCCTGACCGACCCGCCCTACGGCATGGGCGCAGACGAGTTCTCCGACTCCGGCGTCGGGACGAGCGCAGCGGCCCACTTCTACCCCGACAGCCCCGCAGTCTGGTTCTCCATCATGGAGTGGTTCCCAGCGGAGACTTTCCGCTTGGCCAAGCCCGACGCCCACCTCTACGCCTTCTGCGACATCGACAAGTTCGCCGAGTTCCGCGCCGCCATGACTTGCGCCGGGTGGAAGGTCCACCGGACCCCGCTCATCTGGTCCAACCCTGATGGCTTCCGCGCACCCTGGCCGAAGCAAGGGCCGCAACGGAAGTATGAGCTGGTCCTCTACGCCGTGAAGGGCGCGAAGGAAGTGACCTCTGTCCGAGGCGATGTGCTGGAGTACCGCAAGGACGCTGCCCTCGGCCACCCTGCGCAGAAGCCGGTGAACCTCCTCGTTGACCTGCTCAAGCGGAGCGCCAAGCCAGACGACCAAGTACTCGATCCCTTCGCCGGGAGTGGCGCGACCATCGAAGCGTGCAATGAGTTGAAGCTCCGCTGCACCGCTATCGAGATGGACGCGGCGGCTTACGGTATTGCACTGAAACGCCTGCAAGGTCTGGCCACATTCGACGGAGGGCTCTTCTGATGAACGCCGTCATCCTCGACACCGAAACGAACGACAAGGACAACCCCGAGGTGATGGAGCTGGCCTTCATCCCTTACGCCGACCCATTCAAGCCGCACCTTTCCCGCTACTGCCCGACGGTGCCGGTCAAGTGGGGCGCCCTCGCCGTCCACCACATCCTGATGGATGAGGTCCGGGACTGCCCGCCCTCGAGCGAGGCTGCGGGGAAGGTGCCCAAAGTCCGCTACTGGATCGGTCACAATATCGACTTTGACTGGAAGGCCCTCGGCTCCCCCTCCGGAGTCAAGCGCATCTGCACCCTCGCCCTTTGCCGCTCCCTCTGGCCGGAGGTGGACTCCCACACCCTGAGTGCGATGTCCTACTTCCTCCTGGGTGCGAACCCCTCCACGAGGGAGCGGGTGCTCCGCGCACACTCCGCGCTCGACGATGTGCTGCTCTGCTCCGACATCCTCCAGGTCATCATGACGGTGCTCAAGATCTCCGACCTGGATGAGTTGTACCTCGAGAGTGAGGGCGCACGCATCCCGAAGGTCTGGACGTTCGGCAAGTTCAAGGGCCAGCCCATCGGCGCCGCTGATCGGGGGTACGCGAACTGGTGCAGGAAGCAGCCCGACTTCGACCCATACGTCTTGATTGCACTGACGAGGGCCGGACTATGACAGTCGTTGTATGGACCCCAAAGGGCATGGCGGCCGACTCCATGATGACGCGAGGCGATACGATCTACTTCGTGAAGAAGCTCTTCCGAGTGGGGAGTAAAGTCGTGGGATTGGCTGGCGGCTCGGACTACTGCACGGCATGGCTCGCCTGGTACACGGCAGGCGCGGACCCGGAGAAGTACCCGGCAACGCAGAAGGAAGCGGACTACGCCGTCGCGATGGTGGGGGATAAGGACTCTTGCGTCCTCTACGACCGCACTCCGTATCCAGTGGAAGTCTTCCAACCCTACGCTGCGATTGGGAGTGGGCGGGAGGCAGCTCTTGGCGCCCTCTCTCAAGGAGCAAGCGCTGTCGCCGCTGCTCATTCCGCCTGCCAGTGGGCTATCGGTTGTGGTGGGCTTGTTACCTACGAAAGCTTCGAATGAGATCTAACCCTCAAATCGAGATCGCCGTCCGCGTTGAGGCGGTGACGGCAAAAGCTCTCCTCATCGACCACGGTGGGAAGGAAAAGTGCTGGATCCCCATCAGCCAGATCACCGATTGGACTGATGGCCCAGATGACAAACCGGGCTACGGGACAACTTCCATTTTTATCTCCGAGTGGCTTGCTGGAGAGAAAGGAATCTTGTGAAGTACCCTCCGCAAGAGGCTCGTGTCGTGCTGGTGGATGGGCCTGTGGCCCTCTACATCCACCCCGCACCCACCCCCGAGCTGACGGAGGCAATGGACCGCCTTCTCCGCTTGTTCGCAACGACAGTCTCCGCCTTCGAAGCGGAACGCATGAAAACAGGAGCGTCTCAAGATGGCCCGCGCAGGTGAAGGGAATACGTCGGCTCGCATCATGCTGGTCGGCGAGTGCTACGGGGAGTATGAGGAGCGGGCGCACTCCCCCTTTCAAGGCGCCGCAGGTCAGGAGCTATCCCGCATGCTCCAGGAAATCGGGGTCACTCGTTCGGAGTGCTACCTCACCAACCTCGTCAACGCCCGCCCACCTTTCTCCGACATCGAGAAGTGGGCTGTGCATAAGTCAAAGCGGAAGGACATCACTTCCGACATGGTTCCCTTCCGCGACCGTTGGGTCAAGCCGATTGTGCGGGAAGGGTTCGAGCAACTCTTAAGGGAGATTCATCTTGTTCAGCCCAATATCATTGTCACGTTTGGCAACGCGAGTCTGTGGGCCCTCACGGGCGCCTGGGGCGTTACGAAGTGGCGCGGCTCGCAGCTTCGTTCTACGGTCGGCAGGGAAATGTACCCGCAAGGGCTTCTTTCGCCTGTGGAACAACCGTGGACCGGCAAGCTTGTGCCGACTCTGCACCCCGCACTCCTCATGCGGGACTTCTCCCAGCGACCCATCGTCCTGAACGACCTCAAGCGGGCGAAGAAAGAGCAACACACGAAGGAGTACGCGAATGAACCTGACTGGAAATTTATCGTACGTCCGAGCTTTGAGACGGCTTGCTCGACACTTGCCCAACTGCAAGATGGCCTCGACAACGGAACACTCGAGTGGCTGGACTTTGACCTTGAGACCCGTGCTGGCCACATTGCGTGTGCAGGGCTATCGTGGTCGAAGGATGAAGCGATCTGCATCCCCTTCATGTGTGTTGAAGACAAGACAGGGTACTGGGTTCCGGAGATGGAAGCTGAGTTGGTTTACCGACTCTACAAGGTACTGACCCACCCCCGAGTCAAGGTCCGCTGGCAGAACGGCCTGTACGACGCGCAGTATACCTACCGCCACTGGCACTTCGTCCCACGCGGCGCGCAGGATACGATGATCGCGCACCACTCCGCGTTCTGCGGTCTGCCCAAGTCGCTCGCCTTCCAAGCCTCGATGTACTGCGACCACTACGTCTACTGGAAGGACGACGGCAAGACCTGGCACGCCGCGATGAGCGAGGACCAGCTCTGGCGCTACAACGGCGTCGACTGCGTGCGGACGAGGGAGTGCGGTGAGGTGGAAGCCCGCACGATTGAGTCCCTCGGCATGCAAGAAGTTGACGCGTTCCAGCAGAAGTTCTTCTGGCCTGTCCTCCAGTGCATGCAGCGGGGCATCGCAGTTGACAAAAAGGTCCGCCAAAAGTTCGCCACCGAACTGATCGAGGAGATGGAGAAGCGGGAAGACTACTTCACCGCCGTCCTCGGCCACACGCTTAATCCCAAGTCGCCCAAGCAGATGTGCGCGCTCTTCTACGACGACTTAAAGCAGCCCAAGAACTTCTCCCGCGCGAAAAAAGGTATCCCGCCTCACTTGACCTGTGACGATGAGGCACTTCAAAAGATCGCCCTCCGTGAACCAATCCTCCGCCCACTCATCCGAGCCATCTCCGAATACCGAAGTCTGGGAGTTTTCCTTTCCACCTTCGTCCTTGCCGCGCTCGACACCGACGGACGCATGCGAACTTCTTATAACATCTGCGGTACGGAAACTTTTCGTTTCTCATCAAGTGAAAATGCCTTCGGGTCCGGAACCAACCTTCAAAATATCCCTAAGGGTGGAGATGGTGAAGAAGGAGAGCTGAGCCTCCCCAACGTCCGGAAGATCTTCGTCCCCGATCCTGGCTTCACCATCTTCGACACCGACCTCTCCAAGGCTGACCTCCGCATCGTGACCTGGGAGGCGGACGAGCCCGAGATGAAGGCGATGTTGAAAGAGGGCCGTGACCCTTACGTGGAGATTGCGCGTGAATTCTACAAAGATCCCTCGCTCACGAAGACCCGTTCTGATGGGAGTGAGAATCCGAAGTACCGCACTTTCAAGAGTTTTGCTCACGGCACTCATTATCTCGGCACCCCCCACGGTCTTGCTGCTCGCCTTGGACTCACCGTCCACCAAGCAGAAACCACCCAGCGCTGGTACCTCCAAAAGAATCGACGGATCGCAGAGTGGCAAAAGGAGTTCTGCGCCGCCCTCAAGTCCCGCCGGTTCGTCTCCAACATCTTCGGCTACCGACGGTACTACTTCGACCGAATCGACGACGCAACCTGTCGAGAGGCCATCGCCTGGCTCCCCCAATCCACTGTGGCGCTTTATATAAACCGCATCTGGATGAACGTCTACGAACGGTACCCGCAGATCTGGATTCTCCTCCAAGTCCACGATTCGCTGGTGGGGCAGTTCCCGACTTGGAAGCACGCGCAGTGTATGAAGGATTTGGACGAGGCGAGCAGGATCGTGCTGCCTTACGACGATCCGCTGGTCATCCCGACTGGCATCAAGACGAGTACGGTTTCTTGGGGAGCTTGCTGATGTCTCGTCTCCTCAAGGATTGGCTCCCCGCCTTCATGGCTTACACCGCGGGGACGGAGGCACCTCGTATGATGCACTTCTGGTGCGGCGTTTCCGCCATCGCGGGGGCTCTTCGCCGGAAGGTCTGGATCGACATGAAGCGGTTCCGGTGGACGCCCACCTTCTACATCATCTTCGTCGCCCCGCCAGGAATCATCTCCAAAACCACTACGATGGATATGGGGATGGATCTGCTGAAACAAGTCCCCGGCATCAAGTTCGGCCCGGATGTTGTGACCTGGCAGGCCCTCGTGGGGAAGTTTGCGGAGGCCCAGGAGTCCTTCCAGTACGGCGACGAGTGGGTGCCGATGTCTCCCCTCACCCTGGCGAGTGGCGAGCTGGGGAACCTGATCGACCCGCAAGATCGGGACATGATTAACTTCTACATCACGATGTGGGACGGCAGGTCCTCGTTCGAAAAGGTCACCAAAGCTTCGGGCAACGACATGATCGAAGCGCCCTGGATCAACATGATCGGCTGCACGACCCCCCACTGGATCGCAGACAACATGCCCAGCGCAACCGTCGGGGGTGGCTTCACTTCCCGCTGCATCTTCGTCTATGGGGACGCGAAAGAAGCCTTCATCGCCTACCCTGATGAGCACGTGCAGTCGGACCACGAAGCGCGCGGGGCAGCCCTGGTCCACGACCTCGAGCACATCGCGACCAACCTCGTTGGGCCGTATGAGCTGCCCGAGGAGTCCCGCATTTGGGGCCGCGACTGGTATCGGAAGCTGTGGACCACCAAGTCATCCCTCATGTCGGATGACCGCCTTGATGGCTACATGGCGCGGAAGCAGACCCACCTCCACAAGCTCGCGATGGTCCTATCCGCCTCCCGTTCCGACACCCGAGTCATCCTGCCCGAAGACCTCATCCTCGGCAACGCCATGCTGGAGGAGGTGGAGAAGCACCTCGACATGGTCTTCTCCCGAATCGGCCGGACGGAAGAGTCGCTGCAAGCCGAACGCTTCATCCAGTTCATCAAACGCCACGGCCGGCTCGACTACGCCAAGGCCTACCAGCACATCCATTCCTACTTCCCAGACTTCCGCGACTTCGAGGGGATTCTCGCCGGCGCTATCCGCTCGGGGGTGGTGAGGATGGAGTTCTCGGGGGTGCCTCGGATGGGGCCTGACGGGAAGATGATGCAGGATGCCGCTTTGATTTACACCGGGGCATAACCCGCCAATTACGCCGGGGCATTATGGCACGCATCACTGTCCGTTCCCTCATTGAAGAAGACCTGGGCTATTGCTGCCAGTACTTCTTCTTCACGCACTACAGGAAAACAGCCCTGATCGCCGCCCGCCTTGGGGTGACTGACCGGGCTGTTCGTTATGCCAAAGAGGCAGTGGATGAAGGTCGGGAGACCTGCAAGGGCTGCGAAGGGTGTCTGAAAAAGAAGATCACCCTCGAAGGCGGGAAGAGGAAGATCGGATAGGCTACCTCGTCATGTAGCTGAAGCTGAATCGAACGATGTCACCAGAGACCCATGCGCTCGAGGCGCTCCCCAGCTGCGTGATCGCGGCGGCGTTCTGGTAGAAGCATTGGATGTTGCCCGTCCCTGGGTCCACGCGCGACACCAGCAGGCGTGACGTACCCGCCGACTGGCTCATACCGCTGCCGCAGTTCTGGACGAAGCTGGCGTAATCAGAACGCGGCAAGGAGAAAGTCCACAGCCCTGTGCCAGCGCCCGCATCTGTGCTCAGAGTCAGCTCGATAAACCCACTGATCATGTTGCCGTGGCGCGTGTAGATACCAGTCACCACGCCGTCTTTGCCCACTCCTGTCCCGATGTCCGGCGCTGCGATACTACCCTGCCAGAGTGGGGTGTAAGCAACAGCACTGACGAGGTAGATTGAATTAAAAGATCCTAGATCACTCACAAGCGAACCGGCGATTTCGCATGAGGAGATCGACACTGATGTAGTTGTAGCGTCCAGTGTGAATGTACCAGCGTTGCCAAAGGCGCAACCAACGATCTCGTGCGACTGACCCGAAACAACTACGTTGGGAACGGCGTTGCCGACTCGCAGGCCGTGCAACAGTACCTTGTTACAGGCCGCCCCAAAAATCATGCCTCCGACGTAGCCGCCGAAGATGAACGTATTGTTGCAGCCACCGAAATCGTACAGGATGCAACCGCTGGATTCGCACCCATAGAAGTGGCGTGGATTGGCCCCCACGTCAGTCCCCATCTTAATAGCCGCAGCCACCAAGCTCGTTGTGAAGTAGTAGCTGCCAAAGGCCTTGAATGTCGAGCCGCCATTGTTTGCGAACTCGACGCAATAGTCAAGGAAGCCGTAGATATTCACGTTGAAGTGGATGCCGCCGTAAGCACCATACGGGTACAGCAGGCCACGACCCGCACCGTGCGTCGCAGTATCCCCATTGATTGACAGCTCGTAGAAGTGGGCCACCGCACCAACTGATGTGCAGAAATCGCCGGTAAATCCCCGCTTGAGGGTTGTCACGTTGACGCCAGCTCCTCGCAATGTGATCAGAGTTGGCAGAGTGATTGGGGCCGCGAAAAGAAAAGTGCCGGCGGGGATATTCAGAACGCCGCCGCCAAGTGCCACCAATTCAGCAATTGCCGCTGCATAGGCCGCGTCGTTACCAGTCACACCTGTTGGATCATACCCAATGAAGGCCGAGAGGTAGACCTCCCTCGCGTTCACCAAGTGCTGTGTGGTCTCAGCTGCCCCGGCCGCAGGGTACTTTGTTCCAATCAAGCCCGCACCGCGAGTCGAGACCGACCCGTCATCCAGGTACCCCACAATGTCGTTGACAGACTGCAGCCAGTTCTGTGCAATGACTGTTACGCGGGAGACAAATGTCGTCAAAGGAAATGGCATGATAGGCCTCAGCTAGTTACGGAAGGGTCAAACAAGGGGGAAATGAAATCAACTATTGCGCAGTCGACAACCGCCGTATCTGTATACGCCGACACACCACTCGGAGTGCAGAAGACGGCGAACGTGTCTTGAGGTTGGGGCTGCGTCCACGGAGGCGTCATGACGTCAGACACCGAGCGAACGAAGTCTTGTGGGTGCCTTGGCTCCCAGTGCGGGCCGCAAACATAGTACCCTCGCCAGTGGCGTCGGAGTTGACTCGCCTTGAACTTCCTCCCGCACTCATAGCAGGTGGCGTTCCAGTCCCCAAGCTCGAGGTAATCAGCTTTTCCGCTCATCGCGCAAACTCCTGCAACATCTGGCGTTCTTTTTCCCTGCGCTTCTTCTCCCGCGCACGGACCTCTTCATCGGACCAGTAGGCCTCCTTCTTCTCCTTCTCCTTCTTCGCGAGCCGGGCAGCTTTCGCCGTCTTCGACTCGCCGTAGATGGGAAGGCCGAGGGTGCCCATCACTGCGTCAGCAGTGGAGCCAGTCTTTGCACTTGACTGCGCGGCAATGGGGAGGAGTCCGCGGGCTGCGTGCGCCAACCTCCCTCCTGTCGAGGTGTCCATCGGGGGAGCCTTGCCGGTCGCGGAGAAGTACTCCTTCCCCGTAAGCTGCGCGATGATCTCCTTCGGCACGTACCCGAGTTTGCCTGCGCCGAACTGCACGGGGGACTTGAGCAGGTGGACGGCCTCCATCGCATGCTTGTTGAAGCCGAGGGTGCGCCCATCTCCCATGTCGATGCGGGTCCAGTCCTTGTTGTCCTCATCCCACAAATGCTTGCCGCTCATCGCGTAGTTCAGACCGTCGCCAGCGAGGAGGTAGAAGAGCGCCGACCGCATGATGTACTGGCGGTGGAGGTCAGCCAACTCGCGCGGGGAGACCAACCCCTTGATGCCGGACCCTTCGCGGAAGGCCTGGGTGAACGCGCGGGTAGTCGAGAGGGCCCAATCCGGCGCGAAGAGGAGGATTTGGGCAACCCGCCTGGACCCTGGCTTGAGCATCTCTTGGGCGAAGTCGCGGCCGAAACGGGTCTGCGAGGCTTCGGCGATGCGACGCCAATTCAGCCCGCCGAACATATCGTTCGTGTAGGAGGCGGCTGCGGCTCCCAGGTCCTTCTCGAGCGCCCCCGGCTTACCTGTTTTCTGCGCATAGGCCTCGTTGTTCTTGACGAGTTCCTGGAATTTCGACTCATACGTCGCGAGCTTGAGGGTCGTGTGCAACCGACTCCACATGTACTTGTCGAAGGCGTGGATGAACTTGACCGTGTTCCCTGCGGTGGCCTTCCCAGCGCCAGGAATGCGGGAGTCGAGGAACCTCTGCGCATCTTCCATCATCGCGATGAAGGCACCGGAGTGGGTGTCCTCCACACCAGGGTGGCGCTCGATGGAGAATTCCACGCCATCCCTGATCGCGCGGTTGACACTCTCCCCGCCACCCTTCGCGTTGATCTCCTTGAAGATGGGGTGGGTGCCGCGCACGGCCTGGTAGGACAGCTTGACCGCGGGAGCGAACATCCCAATGCCAGCGCCGATCATGGCGTAGGTCTGTGGGTCGTTGAGCGCAAACCCTGCAGCCGCCCCCACCACCGCACCCTTCGCGAGGTTCTTCGGGGAGATGCCTGCGGAGCCGGCGTACGCATACCCCAGGCTGGTCGCGTGGAAGAGGGAGCCCATGACGGCCACCAGCTTCGTCGTGGACGAGAACCCTTCGAGCGCCTTCTGCCAAGTCGCCGGCATGTGGGAGTCGAAGAGGAACTTCATCGACCCCTCGATGTCCGGGTGGACTGCCAGCGCGCGGAGTTGGCTGTGCGGGAGCGTCTTGTAGGTGTGCGGAGCCTTCGAGAGGGGCATCACCAGCGGCTCGCCGAGGGGCGTCTTCATCCCCTTGATCGCGGTGAGGAGGTTCGAGTTGTGGATCGCTCGGCTCATCGAGTCGGCGTAGATACCCATCAGCTCCGCTGCGTTTTCCGTCTTGAGGGTAATCGTCCCGTCCTTGTAGAGGGGGGAAGCCTTCAACTCGGTGATGGTGGGGAAGGTCCGCTCCTTGGCAAACGGGCTCGAGGTGCCTGCGCCACCACTCCCACCACGCTGGCCGAGCCAACGGAGAAAAGCGGACTCGCCCTCCTTCCCCTTGAACTCGATCACGCGAGGCGAGTAGTGCTCGTATCCCGCCTCAACCACTCCCGCCTTCTTCGCTGCGTCGAGCATTTGGGAGTAGTAGGACTTCAACTCCCGTGCCACCTGCGCTTCGACGGGGGAGAGCTTGACCGCCTTATTCCCATCCAACCAGGAGGTGATGGCGGCCTGCCTCGTCGGATCAGGCACACGGTCGAGAAGGGTCCGCTGGAACAGCACGGCGGCGATGGTATCTTTCTTGATCGCCTCGTCGCGGAAGTTCGCTGGAGTGTCGATCCGGACTCGAGTATCCTTCGGAGCGTACTTGATCGCACGGAAGAGGGCCGCAGCGGTGGCTGCCTGCGCCGCCCCGCTCAGCCGGTCATCAGCGGAAAAGGTTGCGCCAACCCCTGCGGCTGCGGCGACGAATCCGAGGTCCTTGGCCGTCGTTGCCTTCGCCGCTTTGGCCAGACGCTTGGGTGTTGCGGCGGTGGAGAGGGCTCCGGCAAGCGCGCCGACAATCGCTCCCTCGATCGGACGGTCCTTGTCGAGGGCAACGCCGAGAGTGGCCCCGCCTGCGATCAGACCGACTGCGGCCATCTGTTGGGGAGTGGCCCCGCCAAACTGCTGAACGCGTGGACCTGCCGGATGGGTCTTCGAACCGGAGGTTGGGACCTCGATCCAGGTGTGGCCAGCGGAGTCGGTGTAAGGCTTGCCGCCGAGCTGGCGGAGAAACTTCTCGATGTCCCCAGCGTAGCGGTCGTAGATGCCTTGGTGCTCGGGGGAGAAGCGAGGCTCGCCGGGCTTCATACCTATAAGCTGCTCTTCGGCAGAGGCAAGACGGGCTCGCTCATCAGCAAGGACCATGTCTCGCGGGCGCGAAAGGCCTTGACCTTCGTAACGCCGGATGCGATCTCTTTGGTGTGCAATAAAGTCTACCAGTTCCTCGTACGGGTTACTGCGCGGCCACCCCTCCACCTTCGCCACCGTGTCTGCGGTTGCAAAGCGCGTAGTTGCCCCGCCGTTTCGAGCCGTGTCGGCCAACTCCTCGCGCACCAGTCGCTTGTACCAGTGCTTAAGCATCGGGCCGACCGCCGCCAGCGAACTTCCCTCTGCCAACTTCGCCGAGATCTCAGCGTGGCGAACCGCCAGTCCATCGGCCACATTCTTGAGGCCGCGCTTGATCCAGACACCGTCCGCCTCCAGAGCGTTTGCGCGGCGAACACCGGTTGCTTGGTTGATGGCGGAGCCGATGCTTGTCTGCAGATGCTCAGGCAGCTGCTGCAGACGCCAACGAAAGTCCTTCATCGAGAGGGCTGCTTCGTCACGCAGGATTGCTTTCAACTGCGTGAGGTCAGTCTCGATGCTACCAGCCTCTGCCTCAAACCGGGCTCGATTCTCTGGCGTGAGGATACTCCCCGCCTTCTGCGCGAGATCGCTCTGAATCTCCACAACGTGCTTCACACCGCCTTCTTCAAACGACCGGGTATGGCCGAAGTAGCGAGGATCGCGGAAGTGGTTCGCGTCCGACATCTCCATGTGGGAGGGGAGTTGCCAGATAGAGGTGGTAGCCTTGGGCATGAGCCCCATTGCTGCCTGATGCTCGTCGATGATCTGCTGGATTTCAGCGGGAGTGCCGTCCTCAGGAAACCACGGCCCATCCGCTGGCGTGACTGGGGCACTGCGGTCAATCTGCTCAAGCCCGTAGTCAGCCCATCGGTCCGTCGACTGCTTCCCAAGTTCCCAGTCCCCCGTCGCCTTCTTCACCCCTGCCATCAGCTGCTTCGCCGTGATCTCTTTCGCCCCTTCTGGCGCTTCCTTCAACGCCTGGGTGAACACATCCCGCTCCGCTTGGGTGATCTCCGGCCGCTTCAGCAAGTCCTGAATCATCTGCACCGGGAAGGTGAAGCGATTCGAGGGGAGCTTCTCCAGCGTGTTGAGTGTCGTCGGGGAGGCGTCGAGGAAGGTCTTGAGCGGCGCGGAATCGGCGTGTGCTGCAATCTCCCCAAGGGAGAGGCCCTTCCCCTTCCCTTGGAGGAACATCCCGGCAGCCGCAGCCATGCCGATGTCTTCCTTGTCCCCATCGAGGTAGTAGGCTGCGAGCCCCAGTCCTGTCGCCCCGGTGATGGCAAGCAATTTCGAGTTCGGCTTGGGCATCCCCATGGAGTCATACTGCTGTGGGACCTCGATCACTTCGCCCTGGGAGCCGCGATAGCTCTCCGAGCTGGCTTGCCCCTTCTTGCTGGTGGGAGGGCGGGGACCAGGACGGCCGCGACCCGTGCTTGGCTCGCCTGCAACAATCGGTTCGCCGAGGGGGCCGCGAGTCACCCCCGCAGCCTTTTCACGGAGCGCCAACTCCTCCGGCGTCGCCTCAGCGCCCTTCTTCAGCATGGCTGACAGTGCGTGAGGAGCGAAGGTGCCGTCAGGTCGGATGGGGGAGCTATCAGGAATCTGGCTAAACGCTTCCGTGCTTCCCTTCCGCGCCTCGATCATTCGGTCAAGAGCTTCTCCGACCATCGGGTTCTTCTTGATAATCTGGTCAACCTTTTGCTTCGACGCACCCGACTGCATGAGGTTGTAGGCTTGCGTCTCTGCATTGACTCGCGCGTCAGCGAGGGCCATCGTCGAGTCAGCTGTGCGGGTGTGGAGGAAGTCTGCGTGAGCTTTCGGCTCCGCCGCCTCACCCACGACACGCACGTCAGCGGGGGAAGAGGTCGTACCCGCCCCCGTCTGCTTCGTCGGGTCGCCCATCTCTTTGGGGTCCAGCTTCTTCGGGTCAACCCGCCCGCGGAAGGCGCCGTCAAACTGCCCTTCCGGACCGGCGACCCTCCCCGCGGCCTTGAGCTTCGGGTCAACTCCCATCGCAGTGCCCTTGGCCCCGAGTGCAAACAGCGTGGTGTTGACCAGGCTCTCCGTATCCTTCGCCGTCAGCACACCGCCGGTCTGCTTCTCGACCCACTCCCCACCTTTGGCCAGCATGGTAGTGGCGCTTTGCAGGACCTGGGTGACCTCGTTGTCCGTGTAGTCCTCACCGAAGCCCGCGAGCTTCATGAGCTTCGTCACGGGGTTGGTCAGGATTTCGGGCACCTGCGCCGCGAGGAGTTCACCCGTCCGGGCCTGTCCTTCACGGTTGAGCCCCTCCGCCATGCCCCTGATACGCCCACCGAGATTCGCGCCGACTTGGATGGCTTGCCCGGGGAGCCCGAGGACCATGTCAGCCAGAGCGGCTGCCCCACCAATTCCGCGCTTCGTGCCGGCAGCTGCCTTGTCCCCGAGAGTCGGCGGACCGAAGACATCCTCGTCGGAGTAGGCGGGTTTCGCCAGGGCATTACCGCCGGATTGCTCCGGGGCGGAACCAAAGACCTCGTCATCGCTGTAGATAGGCATGGTCACTCCTCCTCGACATTGTCATCTGCCGGAGGGGCAGGGATTGCGCGCGGAGCCGCTTGAGGTTCTGGCGCTTCCCACCCACCCTCCACACGGCGGAGCGGGCCCTTCGGGGTCTGGTAATAGCGGCCGACGACAAACGACTTCATGTCGGTTGGGGGTTGCAACGGGGCTTCAGGCGAGCTACCCGCCTTGGAGTACCGCGCGGCAGGGGTGTTGCTGAGCATCCCCTTCTTCGTGTAGAACTCGAGGTCGTGATCGCGCCTCGCCGTGTTGACAGCCTTTGCCACGGCGGCGGAGAAGGGCATGGCGGGGTTGGCCCTGGCAATCGCCATCGCATTGCTAGCGATGTCGTTCTGCAGCACGGAGAGTTCTTCGGGCGGAATCTCCGCCTTGCCGATGACTTCCCTCAAGGCCGCGGTGGCTGCGTCCAGCTCCTTCTTCCCAGGAGCGCCGACCGGCCTGGCGGGGCCGCCGCGACCAGGCCCAGAAGTCACGCCTACCACCTTCGTCTTGGCTTCGGTCAGTGCATCCTGCGCTTTCACACGATCGCGATAGATCGCTGTCCGTTCGTCCCGATTCTTCGAAGCGTTGGTCTGTCCCGCGGCATAGGCGGCAGCACGAGTCCCTTCCACCTGGGCATGGAGCCGCTCCTTTTGGGAGAGGCCAGACTCCCGCGCCATGCGAGCGTTGTCAGCCGAAAAAGGAATCCCCAAAAGTGGGTTCTCTTGCTTCGGGAACTGCTGGGAGAACATAAGGGTGGCGACGTCCCAGTCACGCTGGTTCCTCGCCCCGCCGTAGAGTTGGGAGACGGCATCGGCCATCTTGATCTGACCCTCGAGCTGCTTCACCTGCGCGCCGACTTGACTAATCAGTGCTGCTTGTTCGTGCTGGTCCACCTGCGAAGCCTGCACGGCGAGTTGGCCGGCCTTGACGGGCTGACCGAGGCGAATGAGTTGGCGTGACTGATCGCGCAAGATGTCCGAGATCGTGCCGCCAGCGCCAGGCCCACCAGTTCCATCCGGAGTGGTGAGCTTGCTGATGGCCTCCCTTTCCCGCCGCATTTGCAGGGCCTTCTCCTGCTCTTGCGCCGCAAGTGCTTGGTTGTGTTGGCCCTGGGAGAGCTTGACAAAGTTGGCGATCGAATCCTGCTCGGCGAGTCGAAACCCCGACTTCTCCGGGCCCCACATTGCGAAGTCGGCCATCTCAACCTCCGAACAGTTTGGCGAGACCGTAGGACATCGAGTTTACACTCTCCCCGAAAAGTTGGGCGCCAGCAATCTTGTACTGCTGATCCACTCCCCTCCCTCCGTTGGCGAGCGAACCGAGTTGGCTGAGCTGCTGGGAATAGAAGTCGCCCGCGTACTTCGCCAGCCCGATCATCATGTTGCCCGAGCCGAGGTAGCCTTGCGAAGCCCCCTTCCTCTCCACCGCGTCGAGACCTGCCTGGTAGCCGGGGGTCGAAGTGATGCTGGAGGGGTCTTGGAGAAGGGCCGCGAGTTGGGCGTCGGCGGCGCGGGAGGATGCGGTGCCTTTGCCCATCTGGTTCATCTGGTACATCTGGTAGAGCCCCAGACCGCCTTTGATGAGATCGCCCCAGCCTGCCATCGTGCCCCAACTCGTCGCACTGCTCGCAGGAGCGGACAGGCTCGCCATCGGAGCGATTTCAGAAACAGTACCTGTTGCCGCAAGCTCCCCCGACCCGAGAGCTGCCATACCACCGGCGTCACTCGTGATCGTGCCAATACCGGCAGAGTTAACGGCTCCCGCACTCGTTGCGCCACCGGCTTCGAGTGCGCCGACTTGTGCCGCAGTCAGACCTGCCGTCTCTCCGCCAGCCGCTCCCATCGCGGTAAGAGTGTCTGCGCCCCAACCACTGCCAGCCGCGTAGGCGCTCCCACCCTCGGCAGCTGCCGTACCACCCGCAGCCATGCCAGCAAATCCACCAGCGATCCCCCACCCAAGGGTGCCCATCGCCGCCATGAGAGCGTAGTCGTCACTCCGCAGGGAGTCATGCGCCGAGCCCTCCCAAGAAGAGACGGGTTTGCCTTGCGGGTCAAGCAACACAGCCCGACCCCAATTGTCCTTCTTGTTCCAACCAATTTGGTAGCCATCAGGAAGCGCGCCCTGGTTCCGCGCCGCAGCCTCAGAACTCCAATCGAATTCGCCATGCTGGTTCTGCGGCACATACTCAGACAGCGGACTGTTGATAAGCATGCTGGCGCCGGCGTCACCGTAGCGTGACCACTCAGAAGCGGGACGTACCTCAAAACTACTGAGATCACTGGCCCAAGCAGGTGCTTTGTAGCTGTTCGCATCGTATGCCATAGGGAATCCTTACCAGGATGGGACGTAACGAAGCGTCCCGTTATCATCTATTGGAACCCACTTGGTGGGGTTGCCTGCCGCCGGAGCGTTGAGTAGGGTACCAGCCCCTGCGCCTGCGCCGTTGTTTAAGTTGACTGATGTCTTGTGAAGCGCCGCTACGTTGCCGGTAGTGATGTCGCCTGTGAGTGCGAGCGAAGCACCAGTAGCCGCCCCGATGGCAGGGGTGATGAGAGTTGGACTGGTCTGACGTACAATTGATCCAGTGCCAGTCGAGGCGCTCGTATTCATCGCATCAACTGCTGTGCGGAGGTCCCAGAGCCACTGGCCCCAGACAGGATCGATCTTTCCTTCGAAAAGGAAGTCGCGGTGTAGTGGCGGCGGTTGGGAGGTACTCACAGCGTGCCCAGGTCGATGTGAAGGTCAACTGCTTGGAGGCGCAAGGGGTAGTTCCCCACCTGCCGGAAGTGGTGAGCACGGCGACGGAAGGAACCCCACTCGGGGAGCAATGGCCGCTCGAGCCCAAGATCGAAATCGCGCCGGTTGCTCCACGTCTGATAATCGTCGTCCGAGTAGCGGCACTGGAGGACGGCGCCCGGCGTCTGATCCGCAGCGATCTCCATCAGATTGCAGGTCTTCTTGATCCGCGTCCCGCCGTCAAAGTTGGGGGTGTAGAGGTCAAAAGTGAACTGGGAGATCGCCCCACTCTTCGAAGTGTCCTGGTAGAGCATGTTGCTCAGCCCCCAGATCGTTCCGCCCACGCGGGCTTGGAGGTAGCTCGTCGGCTTCGAGGTGGCGTCGTAGACATCAAAAGCATTCCCAGCCGAGTCGGCCCACTGGTACCAGAGTTGCTGCCCGATGTCGTAGATGAGGCTGAGGGTTGAGCTGACTCGCAGGCCGTAGAAGGAGTGGCCGAAGGCGCGGAAGGTGTAGCCCCAGCATTGCGTGCTGGTGGCGAGTTGGAGGAGGCGATCCACTGCAGGTGTGCTGATAGAGCGGGCCTTCAACCCTTCCATCGTCATCACGCCATAGCCGCCTTGCTTGGAGCGACTCATCCAAAAGAGCTGGCCGTCAATCGACCGGATCGTCTCACCATCCGCGCAGCCAACGCTCAGCTTTGCCGCCTCGACCCGCGCGAGTGGGGAGCCCGCCGCATTCCCGGCGTCGTAGAAGACCTCGACACTGAACTCTTTCAGGGCGATGAGATAGTTCTGCTGCTTCGCAATGCCGACGCCCAGGTCAGGGTCGATCTGCGCGAGGATGACGTTCAGGGGGTCCCAGCTCGTCGGGTTGTTGATGTCGGAGCCGTAGATGAGGGCCCGGCTGGTCATAACGTAGGTGGTGCCGTCGATGAAGACAGCGCCTGGCATGACGATCTCTGGCGATACCTTGTTGGAAGGATAATCTGGATCGACCACAGCAACCGGCAGACCGCCTGTCGAGGTGAACGCAAGGAGGCTTGAGTGGAAGAACATTCCTGGGGTAGCTCCCAGGTAAGCCGAGAAGCTGACGTAATCCACCGGGCCGACTGAACCGTAGTTCAGAGCATTCGCGCAGAACCCGTTGGCGAAGACGGAGTAGACTCCACCTTCCCAAGTCGTGATGCCGTAACCCGTGCCGACGTCAGCCCCAATCGGTGTAAGGGCAGGAGTCAGACCGGGCCGCTTGTAGCACCACAGCTCGCCACCTGCCCCCTGCTCGATGTACCCATTGATGAGTTTCGAGTCGCGGTCTTGCGTCAGATCGCGGTTCTGCGGCATCCCGACGAGGGGCAGCCGACTCGGCTTGTTGTCACTCACCGGAAACCTCCGCTGGTGTAAATGGAGCGCGAGTCGGGGGCGAACCGAGTATCCGCGTCTTCAACGTCCCAGTTCTCCAGTGCCTCCCGGTAGGACTTCGCCCGCCGTTCGCACCTGTCCATGATGGCTTGAGGCTGGCCGGAGCAGATCTCATCCGCGAGACCCCACCGCAAGGCGATGGCCCACTCGGGTGGGAAAGAGGAGCTGGTCGCTACAGTTGTGAAGGTAGGGACTTGGGCCTGGATGATGAGGTGAACAGTCCCCAGCGCCGCCGTCGCATCTGGCACGAGCCAGAGGAAGACATCCAGCCGCGTCGCCTGCTTGTCCACGAAGTACGAGTTCACCGCGCCTGTCTGGCTGATCTGCGAGAGGCGGATATACTCCGCCCAAGCGAGGGAAGTCAACGGACGCCGCACTCCGTTCTGATCCGAGAAGTAGGCGTCGATCACCCGAAGCGGCCTGGTCATCACAACACTGCCGCTCGGGCCAAACGTGTAAGTCCCCAAACCAGCCGTCAGCGTGACTGACAAGTCCTGGTTGAGGAAGAGCTTCAGCCCCTGGGTCTGCCACATGTTGACCATCTCATTCAGGCGCGCAAGGCCGTCTGCGTAGTCTTCCGTCGTGGGATCTTGTCCACGCCCGAGAAGGCCCGCATCCTTCATCGCGTAGTAGATGACCCAGGCGCCTGTATTGATGGTCGGTGCAGTCACGGCTTCATCCCATGAGTTGTGAAGTAGTAGTAGGCGAGGACGCCGAGGGCGATGGAAACGATCCCTCGGAAGGACCACTTGCCGAAGGCGGTGAACTGCTTGTTCAGCCAGTCATCAATGGCGTCGCTCAGGACCTCCTTGAAGACCCGGCGTTGTTCATCGTCTTGCAGATCGAACGGCATGGTCATACTCCTTGTTTGACCAACTTGAGGAGCAGGGTGTAGGTCTGCGTACCGGAAGCCCACCCGGTGGTCTGCAGCCTGATGATGCCGTTGACGCCGACACCTGCGTTGTTGATCAGACCGCCCTGCCTCTTCGCGCAAAGCTCGCCGCGCCCAGCCAGCACCGCCGCCACGACATCGGTTGTCGCTTTCCAGAGGATCTGGACGGACAACTGATCCGAAATCGAGTACTCGATCTCGTCGATCCGCAGAAGCGTCGGGACCGGCACCAACGAAGCCGGGAGAACGATGTCGATGAGCGCCTGGTTCGACGTATCCAGCACGCCGACGCACTTGACGAAGACATTGCGGTCCCCGTCAAGGAGGATCTGTTCCGTATGCACGTTTGCCATGAGGTTCTCCTTACGGAGGGGCCGAAGCCCCCCTCATGGTTAGACGGCAGCCGGGTTGATCAGGGCCGACTTGTCGACAGCCCCCGTGATCGGGCTGTAGTTGTTGGTGAAGCCGAACGCACCGCCGGTCAGCGTCGGAATCCAGATGCCTGCCGAAGCGTCCAGCTGGTACATGTAGTTCTCGTACGCGTGGCCGGTCCAAGCGGTGCCAGAGGTGCTGATGAACGAGCCGCCGGTGGAGCTGGTATTCGGCCGCTCGAGGTGGTTGCGCGCGAACTCGAAGTCCTTCATGTTGTTCGCACCAGCCGCCAGCATCGCCGCCGTGTCGTTCAGGATGGCCCAGCAACCGAAGTTGTCGGTGATCCTGGCGCGCGAGGTGGCCGAGCTGATCTTGATCGCCGTCGTCGCAGCCGTGGTGCCCAGGCTCGAGAACCGGCAGTTCGTTACGCTCAGGCCGTCGCACGAGTTGGCGGTGGCGTTGCCAGTGAAGACGCTGATGAAGTTCAGGATGCTCGAGGTGTCGCGGAACTCGCAGTTGTCGAGGGCGAAGTCCTTCGGCGTGCTCGTGCCGGTGGCGGTGAAGACCGAGGTGATGGCGGCGAAGTTGGCGACGAACAGGCAGTTCTGGATCGACACGTTCGCGGCGGTGACAGGGATGTTGCCCGTGGCCGCAGTGAAGGTGAAGGTGGGGCGCAGACTGCCCATGCCGAGGCCAATCACGGCGACACCGGCCACGCTCATTGCGAGGGTCGTGGCGTCGGCAATCGTCTCGGTGTGACCCGGCATCACGAAGATGATGTCACCACGGCTCGCGACGACTTGCGTCAGCGCGTAGGCCAGGGTGGCGAAGGGGTCGAGGAAGGTGCCGCGATTGCCGTTGGCGCCTGCGCGCTGCTGAGGCCGCAGCACAGTTGAGTTGCCGACCCAGAACACTTCGCCGGGTTGCATCTGGAGGAGGGGCATTCCGCGCACAGACAGACCGGACGCGAAACCTTGGGGGAAATTGGAAATGGGCATTTGGGACTCCATTGAGTTTGGAACTATGCCCCCCTGCCATGCCAGACAGGAGGGACAGGGACCGGGGCGTAATCGACCGATTAAACCCCGGAGAAACGATCAGGGACCGTTGGACCCGAAGAGGCCGCGCGGGTCGTTGCAGCCAACGCTCAGACGCATGTAGGCCGAGGCCTTCGCGTTCTTCGTGTCGAAGTCGTTGTCCTGATCGAACATCGGACGGTCGCGCCAGAACATCTGCATGCCTTCCGGGCAGTTGGTGCGGATGAACCAGGCGTGCGGCGCCGTCAGGTAGTGATTCATCTGGATGCCCTCGGGGAAGGCATTCGTCGCCATCAGCACGTTCACGTTGTTGTTGCTGGTGTTGGACTGCAGCACCGACTTCATGATCCGGTTGGCGTTGTACCACTCCTGACGCGGCACGATCAGGCTGCGCGGCATCAGGTTGATCAGCAGACCGCGGTCCGTCGTGACGCCCATGACCTGGATGGTCAGATCTTCGATCGCCGCTTCGGACAAGTCGGCGGCCGGGCTCAGGGCGTTGGAGAAGTTCCCGCCCGTCGCCTGCACGTGGGCAGTCGAGCACAGCGCCGCGCCGTCACCCGTGGTGAAGTAGGTCGTCGCGAAGGCGTTGTTGTACGGGAAAGCGGCGATGTTCTCCAGCGTCTGGCGCATGGCGAAGGCGTTGGCCTTGGCGCGGCGATTGGCAACCACCTCGTAGAGGTTGTCGCGCAATTCCTCGAAGGTCACGATGTAGCCCTGGGCGTAGGCGATGTGCGTGAAGCGGGTGACCACCCCCTGCACTTCCGAGTCGTAGCTGACCGGAGCGCCTTCAGCCTTGATGGGCGCCAGGCCGAACCCGGTGACCTGCACGGTCTCCTCGTACGCCTTGTCGGAGTCCAGGACTTCGTACAGCTGGGTGTACTCCTCCTGGTGCTCGTTGTAGATCTGACCCCACGTCGCATGGACGCCGGGCCAGAGCAGTTTCGGATGTGAGCCGGTATTGATGATGCCAGGCATGTTGTTCTCCTATCAGATGCCTGCGACGCCAGCGCCGAAGGTGTGGTTGTTGATCTTGACGAGCCACTTGGCGTAGGCGCCAAAGGTGTTGTCCTTGCGCTGGGCCAAGCCGAGCAGCTTGAGCTGGCGCGTCGCACCAGTGTTCGCCGTGGCGTTGTCCAGGACCCAGCCGGACAGGTAGCCCGAGTTGGTACCGGCCTTCAGGTCGAAGTTGTTGCCGATGTCCGTCTTGGCGAGGGCCGAGCCGGCGCCGCCTTCCTGGATCTCGAAGAGCACGTTCGGGTCATCGCAGACCATGACGTAGTAGTTCTTCGTCTTCGTGGCCGGAATGACGGTCGTGTTCAGGTTCGTCGGGTCGGCCATCGGCCCGCCGTTGCTGATGCCGCCAGCAGACACGATGACGCCGGTCACGAGGTTGCCGAAGCCGACAGTGGCCAGGGTGACGTTCGGCACGCCGTTGTCATCGCCGCTGCCGCCAAGGGTGACTGGGTCACCGATGGCGAAGGCGTTGCCGTCAGCTGCAAGGATGCAGTAGAGCCGGGCTTGCCCGCTCCACGGGCTGCCATTGAGGTACTGGGCTGGGGACAGACCAGCGGGTGCGTTCAGATTTGCCATTTAAGGCCTCCGTTTTTGAAACATGGTCGAGGTGCGGTTCCGATCCACGTAGCGCAAGCGGGCGTCCGCTTGGGTTTCCCCGGCCTGCGCGGCGTTGATGGCACCGGAGCGGAGAGTTGTCACGAGGTCGTCGGACTTCTTCTCCAGCAACTTTTGGTCTTCGTCCCACCACTCCTGCTTGATCTTCATCAGGATGAGTCGGACAGACTGGCCTTGCCGGTCGGTGTCTCCGCCGGCGACAATGCTGACTTGACTCCCCATGTCGGTGCTGCCACTCGAGGCGTCGCCATCGGCGAGACTCGTGTTGGTCACATCGACTTCATCGGCTTCCACGGGAACGTAGCCCGCCTTCTTGGCTTGGTCGAGCCGCTCGGGAGTGCCGAGCATCCAGTGGAGATGGTAGCCGGGGATGTCAGGAACGGCCAACTTCTGGCGCGGCACTGACATGGGGATACGGGTGCGCTGCTCCGCGCCCTTGAGGGGGAGGGAGGAAGGATTGACTTGACCTGCAATGATGCTCATGATTACTCTCCTGCGAAGTAGAGCTTCGCGTAGTAGGAACGCCAGTCTGACTCAGTTTTGAAGCCCGGTTTGCCGATGAACTTCGCGCCTTGCTTGTCGCAAGCAGCCTTCGCTTCGGGCGGGAGGCCGGAATAGCCCTTCCCACCCGCGCCAGTGCCGCTGCCGGAGCTGCCTGAGTTGCGCGCACCCTCCACCTTGTCGGCGGGGGGCTTGCGGTCACCCAAGGTCACCTCGACTTCGCGCGCCACCTTCTCATAAAAGGCGGTGCCGACGAGGCCGGCGTTTGCGGGGTCGCCGCGAAGTTCCTGGGCAATGCCCATTGCGAGCGAAGTGCGACGACGATCCGACCCGAACCACGAGTTTTCCGGGCGAGCGGCCCACGAGGTGAAGGCGGGATCGATGGCAGGCGCTTCGGGCGCGGCAGGCTTGGCCTTGTCGACCTTCTCCGCCGCACGGATGTCGGTGAGCTGGTCGGTGAGGGCCATCTCAGCATCCACATCGCCGGCTTCCTTGGCTTGCTTGAGCTGCGAGATGACAGAGGCCTTGGCAGCTGCGACACGTTCGCGGGTGATTTCCTCACTCGTCTCACGCAGTTGCGCAATCGCCTGGGTGGCTTCGGTCAGGGTCGCCTTGAGGGAGGTTACCTCCCCCATGAGGCGGGCGTTGTTGGCCTTGAGGATCGGCATGACCTCGTGGCCGCGCTTGACGAAGGAGTCGGCGTCGACCCAGCGAGACTGGTCGCCACGGAACTCCTCTTGCGGAACCCAGCCAAGTTGGCGGGCTTCGGCAACAACTTCGGGACTGGACTCAACGTGCTGGCTGTCAGGCATGTTCCTTCTCCTTCGTGATCTGCGCAAAGATGTCGCGGTCGTTCACCATCAGATAGCGCTTGCCATCCGCCGGGCCGACTGCGATGTAGCCAGCCATGCGGCTGACGAGAACCTTGTCGCCGGGAGCACAGCGAACGGGCTCGTCTGGGTAGCAGTGCTCCCCCAGCTCGATCACCACAGCGCGCTGCTCCAGCATCACGGTTCGATCCTTGACGTTTTCCGGGATCACGATCAGGCCCGTCTTCCGTTCCGGCTCGTAATGCTCCAGAAGGACAGCACGGCCGAGAGGTTTCAGCCCACTTTCATTGACTTGCATTTTCTAGCTCCGCTTGCAGTTGCTCAAAATCGAGTCCGAGGACCCGCTCACACAGTTCGACGTGCCCGATTGCTTTCGCGTTCAAGATCGCCGTTCCGAATTGACTCATGTCGGTGAAGGTCCCAGCTGCCCACTGGTCTTTCGTTTCAGCCACCCAGGCCCGGAGGACCTGCTTGAGGGCCTGCGTTGCCGGATGGAGCTGCCACTCCAGGAACTGCTCCTCCACCAGAAGGGGGTTGCTCATTGCCTTGCTCCATTGACTTCATCATGACTTCGATGCGGCCCCGCAGGGACTCATCGTGCGCTTTCAGGGCGCCGATTGCGGCTATGTAAGCGTCGATCTGTTGCCCTGCCCCGATACCCTGAGCTTCGGCCATTTCCTTTTGTGACCGGGCTTCGAGTTCGAGGATTTTCGCGGTGTTGAGCCGCTGTTCTTCCATCATCGAGATGAGGAATTCTGTTTGGCGCTGCTTCAGCTCCATCTGCTTGGCCCGGAGCTTGAGCTGCTCGACCGCCATGCCGGGGGAGGGAAGGGGCGGCACTTTGTCCGGACCGGGGTAGATGGCCTCGAGGTTCTCCACGCGGAGGGCCTGGAGGTAGTTCCGCTCCACCGCGATGAGGTCGTAGCCAGGAGTGGTCATCGCGGCCTGCTTGAGGGCGATGGCTTGCTGCAGGCGCGCCTGGTCCGAAGTGATGTTCGGGTCGCAGCTCGGAACGACGAGGTTCGGGTCGCCGAGGTAGTCTTCCCGCAGCGCCATTGCACCGACTTCGCCGAAGGTCAGGCGGTCGGGCAGGTACACTGCGTTGAGGAGGTACATCTTCTTGAACTCGTCCTTCATTGCACGCCAGACGCGCTTGAAGATGGCCGAGTAGATCTTGGACCCCTGCTCGACCATGTGGTCGACTGTCCCCTTGGCAGTGTTCTGCCCGACATTCTCCCCCACCATTACATCGGTCGAGCCGGAGATGCGCTCGGTGTAATTGATGAGGAGGTTGAGGAGGCTGTAAAGCACGGCGGAGGGTTCGCGCACGGGGAGCGGGTAGATGGACTTCCTGAGGTCATCGCCCGTGGAGTCGACCCGCTTCCACTCGAGCGGAGCGAAGGTGTAGGTGCCGCCGCGCATCTTGGCGCCTCGGCCGAGGAAGCCGCCTGCCGTCGTCGCCATCGTCCCCGCGTCGATCAGCTGGTTCACCAGCGTATTGACCGACTCGTTCAGTGGGCCGAGAAGAATCCCGAAGCCGACGTCGTAGATCGAACCGTCTGGGGCGGGGATGAAGGAGTACTTGGTGAAATACTCCGTCGCACGGATGGAGTAGATGCGGCCAGTGGCAGTCCTCGAGACGTCGAACTCGCGATCCCAGCGGGCGACGATGCGAAGGATGTTCCGCGTGTTCGCCTCAATCGTGATGATGTAGGGTTCGGCGTAGCCGTCCTTGTCCAGGTCGACCCAAACGTGCTGCTCGAGGGTGGAGAAGGGAGTCGACTCGTCGGGTTGCGGAGGGTTGACGCCCTGACGCTTGTCTTCCCGCACATCTTGCTCGGAAGCAAGTGGGCGGGCGGGGGATTGGAACCAGCTGGCTTCCGTATAGTCGACGAAGATGCCGGTCACCATCTTCTCGTACATCTCGTTCCGATAGAGCGGGATGACGTGCGTCTTCCTCACCGCGTCCTCGACGGACTTGGCGTAGTAGTCGATGACGAAGTCTTTCGCCACGACGAGTTCGCTCCGATTCTTCCCACCATTGCGGGAGGAGTGGTAGGTCTTCTTGAATGCGCAGCCGACGACGGGGAGGTTGATCAGGAGCCGATCATGCTGTTCCTCCCACGCCGGGTCTTCCTCGAGCGCTTGGTAGCTCATGTGGCGCCCGATGCGGAGGGCACGTTCGCGCAAGTCTCCCTTCGGATCGGGACCAGGAACGCGGCACTTCACCAGATCGGGACCGTTGACCACTGCGGGGTAGGCGCGCGAGTGGAACTGGAGGGTGGCAATGGTGACGAGGGGGAAAGCGACGTTGCTCGCGCCAGGCCAGGGGAAGGTCTTGTCCTTCTGCAGCTGGAGGGCCAGGTCCATCGCGGCTTGGGTACGCTGCTCCCAGGCGAAACGGGACTGCAGATCCTTGTCGAAGCCGTCACGAACCCAGGCGCCGAGCCGAGCGAGATCGTCACGCGAGAACTCGCTCGCCAAGTTCGGCGACTTCATCGTCTTCGCATTGATGGTGATTGCGGTGTCGAGGTTCAGCATGTCGAGTCGCTCCGCTGTGAGGCTGGGATCACGCGGGTTTCTTGCACAGCACAGCGGCGTCGGACGCGGCGATCTGGCTGCCGATCCCGAGCGGGCCCCACTTGCTGACCACGTGCGCTTCATCCCCTGCCACCGTGCAGGTGACCCGGTTGTCCAGCCACTTGATGTTGGCGCACCCGGAGAGGGGAGCACAGCACAGCAGAGCAAAGGAGAGGAGGATCGAGCGGTTCATGTCAGTACCCCGTAACTTTGGATCGGCCCAGCTTGCGCCGGGGGTCTTGTTCAATCATGTCGAGTTCTTCCTCGTCCATCAGGTCCTCTTCCTCGACATTCGCGAGGTCTTCGAACCCGAGGGCGAGGAGGGCGGCGGAGTCAAACTGGTCATCTGCTGCCGCGTCAGAATTGCCAGTGAAGCGGAGGTTCTCATCCTCGAACCCTGGATACCAGTCGGCCTGCTTGTCAAACTTGCACTGGCCGGCCTTCATCCGCCGCTGGTAGGCGCGGCCCCGGCTCGCCTTGTCTCGGATGGGAGTCTTCACGACGAAGTTGATGAAGCGGTTGCGCGCCTGCATCTCCTTCTTCAGTGTCGGCCAGAGGGCGTTCCAGATCTGCCCGCCTTCAACCCAGAACACGTCAGGGTTCCAGCGGGCTTGGACCGAAAAGATCTCGTCAACAATCTCGAGGGCGTCCCAGCGCCCAACACGCTGGTCGACGAAGTGGAGAGTGTTCGCGAGATCCTTCCCGCCGATGGTCAAGCTCGTGCGGTTCGCCTTGTCCGCTTTGGAGATCGCGAAGTCGGCAGCGGCGCCGAAGATCTTGCTCGCATCGTGGTCTTCGTCCGTCATGGGGAGGAAGTCGCAACGCCGCAAGTAGGCCTCGGAGTTGTCGAGGGGGTTGTTCAGGTACTCTTGGGAGTAGCCTGCCGCATCACCCTTGTCGATGTAGACCTGCTGAATCTCCTTGAGGCGCGAAGGGGGGAACTGCTCGGGCCACAAGATTTGGGTAAAGTCATCAAACCCCGCATGGGCGGAGTAGAAGAGGTGTTTCCAAATCTTCGACCGCATGATGCCTGCGAGGAAGGAGTCTTGGTGCAGGATCGTCCCGTGCCAGCGGATGCGTGCGCCACGCCTGCCGATGGGGAGGAGGGCGCGTAGGACCCATCGGGAGAACTTGTCGCGCTGGTCCTTCGACTCGACCTGTTCGTCCTCTTCCATGTCGTCGCACAGGATGAGACCGGGGCGGCGTCCGTTCCACTTCATGCCCCGGAGTTTCTGCCCGGCGGAAGCTGCCACGATGCGGAACTCGTAGCCATCGCCGCACTTCACGACAATCTCGCCTTTCGAGTCGACGGGGAAGCCGGTGATGCCGAACTCTTCCCGGATGTCTTCCGAGTCGTGGAGGAGCTTCGAGATGTCGCCGAGGTGGGCAAGGGCCAGTTTTTCGGTGGCCGACACGACGAGGATGTGGGACTCGAAGCGGAACAGGGCGGCTGCAATCGCGAAGTCGTGGGTGAAGGCGGTAGATTTGGCGTGCTCGCGCGGAGCTGCGATAGCGCAGAGGCGGTCGTCGGAACAGTACAACCGCCAGCCTTCGCGGTGAAAGGGGGGAGTCGGCTGCGGATTGTCGTACATGGGGGAGAGGAAAGTCCCCGCAAAGGCCTCAATGAGGTCTGCGTTGAAGGGGATTTTCGACTCGGGGGTCATGGCTTAGTGCGAGTTAGGTAAGCCCGGGTTGGTCCGACGGCTCAGCGGTCTGCCGCCCAATCTCGGCTATCGTTGCCAGCACTTCGGCCACGGCGCGCTGGTAGTTCGGCGCTGCCGTGGGCGAGGTGCGGTCGTCAATGCGCCGTATGGCCGCGTCCAGAATCATTGCGGTGCGGCCGGTGCCTGCCGATGCGTCCGCGATTCGGCGGTTGTTCTCGGCTTGAAGCTCAAGCGCTCGCACTTGCCGGTCGCGGATCGTGACAAGCGCGGCACGTTCGGCAAGCACCGCGTTATGCGCTT